>ERZ1674149.45-NODE-45-length-40019-cov-20.386798_pt1 | contig 40019 bp, 30 predicted proteins | sample MGYA00581311_ERZ1674149 | MGnify/ENA primary metagenome ERZ1674149 (study PRJEB41354, sample SAMEA4873312) | human saliva metagenome | biome: human-associated habitat [ENVO:00009003]; feature: mouth environment [ENVO:08000002]; material: saliva material...
AGGTAGCGTTATAAATCGACACAGAGTCAAGGTAGTACCCCAGGTCAACCTCGGGGGAAATATTAGAAATAGTTACCTTATAGATGCGGTCCTGACCGGGATCAAAATCCTGCGCATCAACAGATACCTTCGGCAGGGTATTCCTGAACGAATTATCCTGATACGCCATGCGCGCAGGGCTATTACCCACAGGAACGAAGGGGAACTTGCGCGTCAGCTTATTCCACCCGTGGGTTTCTACACCGGAAACACCCAGGGAATACCCCTTACCGGACTTCAGGACTCCCGCAGGGATAGTAATCTTCTTCTGGAAATAGCCGTTAGGAATCAGACCCTTGAAAATGCGCTGATTCTCTTCCGTATCCGGTGCCTTCAGCTCACCAAGCGAAGCCACATTAGAGTTCGTGACCTTTCCCTGCTCATCATGCTCGGACAGGGTGAAGTCCACGGAGCTGACATCCTGAAAACCGGTACCCGTCAGCGTCACCTCAATCGGCTGGCCGGAAGCAATCTGCTCCTCAGAAATAGCCGAAACATCATAGGTGATGGAGGGGAGCTGCGCCTTCGGGAGGTTGAACTCCACCGGCAGCGCCGTACGGACGCGATCCTCAGTGTTCCACGCATAGGGGTGCGCATCGTCTACGGGGCGGTAGGTCAGAATGACCTCGTACTCCAGATTTGCCGGCAGGCTATTCGCCGGAACCGTCAGGTCAGCGCTGAAACTGCCGTCAGCAGCCGGAGCCGGGGCATCAAAGACAAGGCCGCGGTGATCGACCTTCTGGTAGGGGTTAGCGTAGGTCGAAGAGCCCTTCGGAGCAATCGTGAGGCTACGTAGCTCATGATGCGCCAAGAACTCGGGGCTCAACCCGGTACCCTCCACGTGCACGGTACCGCCGTGAAGAATGTCGAGGGAGCCGCTGGACACGCGCAGGGTCGGCAGGGAAGCATCCTGCTTAGCACCCTGCACGGGAGTGTTCTGCGCAGGTTCGTTCTGCGCAGGTTCGTTCTGGGCAGGCGCGTTCTGCGCGGGTGTTTCTTGAGGCGCTGCCAGCGCCGCAGGAGTAAGACCTGCAAGCGGGCTCAAACCCAGCAACAGCGACAGGCTGAGCGCGCGGGCGCTCGCCGGATGGCGCGGGGTCTCAGAATGGTGCGGGGCACCTCGTGGGGCGAAAAATGAAGACATCATAATCCCATCTACAAAATTTATACGGTGATTGAAGTGAGTGAGTAGATGAAGCGAGTGAAGAAGTTGAGCGGATAGAGCCTGAAAAGCCAGGCTAGGGGAGAAGAAGCCCCGTAAAGCCTGGCGTCAGGCAAGAGAGATCGCCGGGGAGGGGAAACAGAGGCGGCACCGGCGGGCTGAAAAGCCGAACTACGTCGAGCATCCCAGCCCACCGGTTACCCCCTCACCGCGACCGGGCGTTACCTGAGGTGGCTGCCGCCGTGCTCCATACGGTATAGCATCACAGCCACCTGACGGTACGACATCTTGAAGCCCTCAAAGCTCTCATAGAAGTAACCTTGATCAGGCATGTAACCCCAGATACGTCGCTCAATAGCCCAACGAGACTCACGTGAAAAAGCAGTCTCCGGGCTGATCCAGAGCCGCCAATGAGAGCTATACGGGAAATGCGTCTGTTTCTTCGGGGTAGAGTCCGGTAGCGAAGGAGACGTCGGCAAGCTTGGCGACACCTCCCCCTGGGATCGCTGATACCTGTAGAGGAACGCAGCCGTGGAACGGTCCGAAAGCGGCTCATTCGGGTGGAAGCGACCATCAACCCAACCGAACGTAATACCCCGCTGACGAGCCCAAATAATCGCGGTATAGTCAGGGTCATCCGGCGTAATATCCGTGTAAGGGCTGACTGCAGGAAGCTCAACCTGCGGCGCGCCCGCTAACCGATACAATGCCACCGTCACAGAACGGCGGTTCACTGATTCCCAATCGCGATCAGTGGGGTAGCCCGGCAGAATTTGACGGTTCACAATCCATTTCCTGGCAGCCTCCATTTCCCGTTCCTGACTGATATCCAAGTCCAGGTCTTTGGAAGCAACCTGCTCAACCGAATCGACAGTGTCACCCTGATTTGGGGTTACCTTCTCCACAAAGAGCCTATAGGCCACCTCAAAATTCAGGGCATAGCCGGGAAGAGAAAGCGTCTGCGCCGTACGACCCTTCTGAATGCTTTCGGCAGGAATCACTTTCTCCCAAGACTTCTGCCCGGTCGGACGGCCATGATCATCAATCGGCTGCAAGGAGAAACGGTAGTAGCCCTTGGTCAGCGGCGGCAGACCCAAAACAGTCACCTTCAAAGTATTATTCTCGCGATAAGGGCTCATCTTATCTCCCGAGACGTAGATGCTGGTGGGAGCTGCATCTTGCTCCGGGGTACCTACCGGGATGAAATCTGCCACATCGGTCATCCATGCACCAGGGTATTCCTCGGAACCCGGGCCAGGATAACCACCGCCGTAGAAACCAATCCTGTACAGCCTGCCCGCTTTGAGAGTACCCCCGGGAATCGTGATAGCCGTACTGAAATGGTCGTTCAAGAAACTATCACAGTACTGATTGCACCTGGTGTAATTCAGATTCTGCATAAACACAGGCGAACCAATACCCTGCCCGGTCACCGGATCAACCTCATAGAGGGTCAGGACCGCCGGGCCTTCAGGACCCCAAAAGGTGCTTTTCGAGAGGATATGGAAACCCTCAACCGTCAGGGTTGTATCCTCTTCCGGGTGCTCAATAGAAGATGAACTGAAAAGGTAGGTGGTCTTCGTAGGTTTAGCGTCCTGCACCACATCGGTAGGAGTGCGGACTACCCGGCGATTCGACCACGTCAACGGATCCGGCGCATACTCATTCGACGGGTAATACGTCAGTACCGTATCGAAGAGAGTCCCCTCTTTAGCCTCAACAATATGGGCGGGAACAACGAGCGTGAAAGTGAGGCTGCCATCCGGGTTCTCTCGTACATTACCCTGCTGCTTGAGGTCCTCGACCATCCCACCGTACTGAGTGAGGGGAACATAATTATGATGCCCGACATGGACGTACGTGGAACCACGTTCCACCAACGCGAGCTCGTGGAACGTGTACTTCTGCCTAAACTCGGTGCTCAACGGAGAGGTTGTCACCGACACGATACCGCCCTGAGAAATGTTGAGGGGGCCTGTCGTGACCTTCAAATCAATGTTCTCCAGCTCAGAGGCGGGATCGCCACCCTGTACTTGAGGCATCTGACGGGCCGGTGTTTCTTGAGTAGTTGCCTGCTGCGTGTTCACAGGGGAGGCGGGCGCCGGCTGGGCCGCCACCGGCGTCAAAGCCAGCAGCGGAGACAAACCCAAAACCAGGGAAGCACCCGCAACTTTTCGGCGCGTGCCACGAGCAGGCTTAAAGAAGGAGGACATCATTATCCAATCTGAATTTTCTGCATGAAAGAGGGCGAATGAGAAAAGAAGTTGAGAGGATCAATGAGTGACAGTCCACCGCGCTGAGCCTACGCCAAATCCACATCGTGGAGGACCCGTAGCGGCGGCATGCTGAAGTGCAATTTCAGCCTACCAACCCGCGTCTTAGACATTCAATGAAAACACGAGAAAAACATTCCAATAAGAGTTATAAGACAAAAAATTCGAAAATTACGCCCCCGGTTTTATACAAAGCCCGACCCCCAAAAAGACCACACAATAGAGAGACAAAAATGGAAGCATCACCAGCACTAAAAACCGCACCCAGCAGCGCCTGCACCAGAAAACGGGCACACGAAAAAAAGGGGCATACAAAAAGGGGCGGTGAGAGAAAAACTCTCGCCGCCCCTTCTATAGGCCATAGGCCACTATCTTCAGCTGCTGTTCTCAGAGATCAACCCAAGCTAAAACGTGTAGGGTCAGCCGTCCGGTTCATGGCACCTGCCAAATCTTAAGCATCGATATAAGGGCTACTGGGGATGTCAATCATGTCCAGCATTGACAGGACACGAGCCAGCTCCTCGCGGGTAGCAATCTTGGTCGGACGGAAATCCTTGCTCTTATTGTGAAAGCTCGTATCAATATTCACCGACGAGTGCAGCCACATCGACTCGGTGTAGAACGGGGCACCCGGCTTCATGTCCTGCGGGGTAGTGGGACGGAACCACGAAGGACGACGGCCGGGGGTAAGCATAAAGTAACGGTAGAAGAACGCTGCCATCGTAGCGCGGCTAGCCACCGCCTCCGGGTGCATCTTACCGTCAGACCAACCCGAGGTCAGACCATTCTGGTATGCCCAAATGTATGCCGAGTAACGCTCATCCTTCGGGGACACATCCGGGAACGGGGAACGCGCCGGAAGCTTAACCTTCGGCGAGCGGGCGCCTCGGTAGATTGCATCCATCAGATCGCTGCGGGTCACCGCACGCTTAGGGTAGAAGCAACGTTCCTTATCGAGCAGCAAAACCTTTGCCTTACATGACCTGTAGATATCGGGAGCGTACTCGCCATCCATATCAATATCCACAATGAAAGGTGCCCACGCAAACTCAGTGTTAATCGTCGGGCGAACCTCAATAGTACGCAGGATGGTGTACTGCTCACGGCGCGGACGAAGAGACAAGCGAATCCCGTAGTCCGCCTTCGGGCCACCAGTGACCTCGCGAGAAATGACGTGGTGCCTCACGTAGGGGTCATTCTCGATGCGCTTCTTCGGCTCAAGAGCGAAGAAGTAGAACTGCGTGAAGCCCTTCTCCTTGGTGTAGTAGCCAGCCTCAATGTATGGGGTGTACAGGCCAGTATCAAGCACAGCCTGCAGGCCTGTAATCTCGTAGCTGAGGTTGAAGCCGCTAATATCAAACGACGCCTCGGTAATCTTGAACGTCAGCGGGGTGGTCATAACGTCCAAGGTGGCAGCCTGGGCGCCCTGCTCGCCGGCATGGTGCGCACTCAAAGCGCCAGCGACTGTTAGTGCTGCCGCACCCTTAAAAAGGGCGCGACGAGAGGAAAAAGTAGACATATCATTGTCCCATCGATGTGTTTCTGAGTGGTTACTTCTACGCTAGCAAACCAATAACCATTGGTTAAGCCTCTAGTCGTTTGCTATGCGTACGCGGCGTGACGTGTTTCCATGTGTGCTGAGTTGAGAATGTGAATGCTAGTGAGTGATGTACCCGCCACCAATGGCGAGACGTTTAATACTATAAGCACTTCTGTGCACAAAAAGAAGGCGGATAGATAGACACTACCCGTCTTCTGCCCCGCAAAAACCTACCCGCTTAATGTGGGGAAATGTGGTTTTACAGGGGGAAATACAGACTTAAGCCCCTAGAAAAATAGTTAAAAAATTTTCAATATGATGCAAAAAATAGGCGAAAACAAATAGTTGGGCGACCTACTGCTCATGTACCAGCAACGTCAAAACGCCTGCCTTACGCGCCGTCGGCAGGGTGCACTCCACCGACCAGTCCTCGCTGACCGCCTCCAAAAATTCGGCAATACCAGCCGTGGAACCGTCAATAGGACGAGCCGCCAAGCCCGACTGAATCAGGTAGCGTGCAAACAGGCCGCGGTAATGCTTCGCCATGTGCGAGACGACCTTACGCGAACCATCAGCCGCCACACGCTCCACACGAACCGCCAGAGTCTGCGACGGGGGAGTCACCCACGACTTCGCGTAGGCGGCAGAACGGCAATCCAGAATCAGCTGGTCCTTCGCGGTTGCCTCCAGGGCGGTGCCCAGCGCGCCCTTCCAGAAGGAGGCGAGCGCACCAATCGAGCCCAGCTTCACGCCCATGGACAGGCGGTAGGCGGGGATTGCGTCCTCGGGGCGAAGCACGCCCCACAGTGCCGAAGAAATCAGTAGCGACCAGTGTGCGGCATCGCGTTCGGCGGGGGAGAAGCTCGCATAATCCAGCGCCTCAAAGAGAACACCCGTGTAGGTGCGGATTGCCGGCTGTGCAGGTTCGGTGAGCAGACGCGTGTTGCGTTCCACCTCTGCCTCGAGGGATGCGCCCACCTTGAGCTCTGCCAGGGCGTCGGGGCTAGAGCTGACCGCGGCCAGCTCCTCCAGGATGCTCTCACGCTCGGCAGTCAGCTCGGGGAACGAGAGGTCAGCGAATGAAACCGGCGCATTGCCAGCCGGGGCGGGGGTCTTACCTTCGGAAGGGGGAAGAAGAATCAGCATCTCTCCAGTGTACCCGCGAGACGCAGGGTAGCTACGAGGCGCAGTGTAGTTGCGAGGTTCCTGCATATGCCCGCGAGGCTGCTAGTGTGCCTCCTCGTACCCCTACGTACCCGCGAAACAAACCCGGGAAATAGCCACCTCCAAGGGTGTGCGTATAATGGGTTGGGTGAAACGGGCCGTCTGGGCAATCGCGAGGCACACGTGTTTCGAGGAAAGTCCGGGCTCCACAGCACAGGATGGTGGATAACATCCACTCGGGGTAACCCGCAGGCCAGTGCCACAGAAAGTAAACCGCCACGGTTCGCCGCGGTAAGGGTGAAAGGGTGGTGTAAGAGACCACCAGCGGGCGCGGTGACGTGCCCGGCTAGGTAAACCCCATTCGGAGCAAGGTCAAACAGAATACGCCATGGTAGGGTAGTGCGCCCGATCCCCGTCAGCTTCCTTCACGGAGGTGGGGTGCGTATTCGGGTAGGCTGCTTGAGACGTGCGGCAACGTACGTTCTAGATAGATGATTGCCTCAAAATGCCCCTTTGGGTGGCATTTTAGACAGAACCCGGCTCATAGGATGACCCGTTTCACGCTACCGTTAGCTGATGGAAAAATCATCGGCTGACAGAAAACGAAGACCGCGAATGCGCCTTGAGAGTGCATTCGCGGTCTTCGTTTTAAACTTCTCGAAAGGTCTCTGACCTTCGGCAGAGCTCGTGATTAGTGGCCGAACGGATCCGGATCCACGCCGGGCATCCACGAGTTACCGTCGACGGTCCAGCCTTCCTTCTTCACGACCTTCTTCATCTTGCTGGTCCACTTCTTGTTCAGACGGTTCACGTACAGCTTGCCGTCCAGGTGGTCGGTTTCGTGCTGCATACAGCGTGCAAACCAGCCGGTCGCCTCAAAGTGGACGGGGTTGCCGTGCTCGTCAAGACCGTTCACGGTCACCCACTCGGCGCGCTTGAGGGGGAAGCCGTAACCGGGGAAGGACAGGCAGCCCTCTTCCTCCTCGTAGGGGTCCGGGTCAGCGGTAGAAATCTTGCCCAGGGTCAGTACCGGGTTGATGATGCAGCCGCGCGGGGGAACGCCGTCCTCATTCTCCATCTTGTAGGTGAAGATGCGCAGGCCCACACCAATCTGCGGTGCCGCCAGGCCCACACCGTTGGATGCGTCCATGGTCTCGTACATGTCAGCCACGAGCTCCTTGAGCTCATCATTAAACTCGGTGACGGGTGCCGCGGGGCGGTGCAGAACGGGGTTGCCGTGAATAACGATGGGGCGAATAGCCACGGAATTATCCTTTGCTTGTGTTGAATGGGAACTGTTGAACGGGAACTTGCCGGGTGCCCCTGTCGCATGAGGATGCGGGGCATGCCCTGTTTCCGCTCGCTGGTTTAAAGTGCGGGTGTAAAAGCTCTGTTCCGGTAAACCGTGTGCGGGGCAACCGAACAGGGGATAACGCGAACAGAGGGTAAAGCGAAAGGGCCGTTACGGATAACCATAACGACCCTTTCCATCGGGGTGATCGACGGGGGTTGAACCCGCGACCTCCTGGACCACAACCAGGCGCTCTGCCAACTGAGCTACGACCACCATGTGCTTCGCTTGGTTTCCCTTGCGATATGCAACGGATACTACTGTACAGGAGATTCAGAAACCTGCCAAGTTGAAAAGCCGTGATGCTCGTTACATGCTGTGCTTACGCCTCGGACGCCTCTGCCGCCTCAGAAGCGGATGCCTCAGCCTCGCGCTCAGCCGACTCGCGTGCGGCACGCTCCGCCTCCACCTCACGCGCAATCTGCGCCGAAGCAATTGCATCCGGGCCCTGCGGCACAAAAATGGCGCGGCGGTAATACTTCAACTCATCAATCGAATCCTTGATATCGCCCAGCGCGCGGTGGTTACCGGTCTTCGCCGGGGCACTATGACGAGCCGCCGGATACCAGCGCGACGCCAGCTCCTTAATGGTGGACACGTCAATCACGCGGTAGTGAAGGTGCGCCATGACCTCTGGCATGTAACGCTCCAAGAAGCGCTTATCCATGCCCACCGAGTTGCCGCCCAGCTGCGCCTTGCCCGCCACCGGAACATACTTCTTGATGTAACGAAGCACCTGCTCCTGCGCGTAATCCATCGACACACCGTGCTCAATATCGGGCAGCAGACCCGACGCCTCATGCATCGAACGCACAAAATCATTCATGTTCTCCAGCGCACCGGCAGGAGACTCATCACCGGGCTTAATGACGAACTCAACGCCAGAACCCAGAATGTTCAAATCGGCATCCGTGACCAGGACGCCAACCTCGACGAGAGCGTCGTTCTCCACGTCCAGGCCGGTCATCTCGCAGTCAATCCATACAATACGTTCACTAGAAATACTCACCCTCCCACTCTACCCCTAAACGCCGCCGACCGGACTCCCACGATGTCATAAAAACACACAGGTAGGGGAGTCGATGCGTGTCCACAAGCGCTTTCGCAACAGTGATTCTCACAAGTGCATCCAAGGGCTCCGGTATGATAAAAGCCAGAACGACGATGCAGACAGAAAGGGAGTTATGCGCGCACCAAAGGAGCTAACACACCGGCTCACCACCCCCAGCGCACACGACGCACCTCTCTCACCCAAACTCTTGGACTACGTCAATAATCACCGTCTGCGCACGGTAATTATTGGCACCATCGGCTCTATCATGGTCACCCTCGGCTCCTACGCCGTCGGCTGGCTCGCCGACAGCTCCAGCTTCTGGCGCTACGACATTATCCGCGCCATCCGATTCGAAGCCGCATGGGTCATCACCGGCATTATTATGCTCGCCCTCGGCGCCATGATTATGTGCCGCGAATGGCTGCGCATCTACCAGAAAATGGGCGACTGGAACGAACCCAACACCATGCGTTGGATGATTGCAGTCATCACCAGCTGGTCCCTGCCGCAGGTCTTCGCCTTCACCATCTACAGCCGTGACATGTTCTCCTACTACGGTCAGGGCATGGTCATGGCGCACGGCCTCAACCCGTACAAGCATGGCGTTTCCGAAATCTCGAACTTCATGCAGAACGGTGCGGACCCCATGTGGGCGGAATCCCCGCCCCCGTACGGACCGGTCTCCCTCAAGCTCGAAGAGTGGATTGTGCGCCTGGCGGGGGAGAACATCGACCTCTCCCTCTTCTACTTCCGCCTGCTCTCCGTGCTCGCGGTCATCGGCATCCTCTTCTACGTGGCAAAACTCGCCAAGGCACACGGCTTCAACCAGGTCCGCGCTCTCTGGCAGATTGGCCCGAACCCGCTGTTCATCGCATCGTTCATTGCCAGCGGCCACAACGACTCGCTCATGACCATGTTCATGCTCGGAGGCCTCTACTACGCCAAGCGCTACCGCGACACCTGGTGGGGCGGCCCGCTCGGCGTGACCTTCGTAGCCCTCGGCGTTGCCGTCAAGCCGCTCGCCCTCGTGGTACTGCCCTTCGTGGGTCTGCTCTGGGCTGGTAAGAACGCCTCCTGGCCGCGCAAGTTCATCTTCTGGGCATTCTCCGGCGTGCTGCTGCTCGCCGAAATGGCGCTCATGGGCTGGGTGACCGGACTGGAATTCGGCTGGATTAAGGCACTGTCCACCACCGGTGGCCAGTACATCTGGTACACCCCCTTCGGCCTGGTCATCGGCGCCGCCTCCCTGTTCGTTCAGGGCGACGCCTTCGATGTGATCCGCAAGCTCATCGAGACCGTTGGCAAGGGCATCGGCATGCTCGGCGCAGTAGCCATGGCATTCGTTGGACGCGACCGCAACATCGTGCGCCACGCCGGCCTCGCGATCCTGTTCATGCTCCTGTGCAGCCCCATGATTCAGCCCTGGTACCTGCTCTGGGCAATCCCGATGCTCGCCGCAACCGGCCTGCGCTCACACTTCCAGCTCATGTGGTACTTCATCACCACGCTGTTCTTCATGGCGTACGGTGTGAGCGACCAGCTGAATGTGTCGCCCTACCTGCGCGACTTCAACCAGGACATGGGCCGACTCATCGCGACGGTCATCTGCCTGGGCTACATCATCTACCTGGTCGCCCTCGACCCGGCAACCCGCCGTCTGGTGTACGTGAGCCTGCACCCCACGCAGATTCGCCGCACCACCATCCGCTTGTGGTGGCAGTTGTTCCCCGGCGCATCAAGCCGCCGTGCACGCCGCCGCGAGGTGAAGAAAGCAGAACGGGAAGCCGCCAAGGTAGGCTCCTAGCGTGAATTCCCAGCGCGAACTCCCGGTGTAAGCTCCCGGCACGCTCGATGGATGCCGCGCCAGCCGGATGAGCTGCCCAACGGAACAGCCCCCGCGTGAGAGGCGCGGTGCATGAGGAGCATAAATTCTCATGTACCCTAGAGGAAGGCCTCAGTAGCTCAGAGGATAGAGCAGGAGCCTTCTAATCTCTTGGTCGGGGGTTCGATTCCCTCCTGGGGCGCCACATAAGAAAGCCGCCTCGCACCCAAAACTCAGGGTGCGAGGCGGTTTTCTTTATGCTTTTTGCGTTGGTGTGCCGCGAGGTGCCGGGAGGCTATTTCTTGGCTGGGATTACTTCTTAGCCGGGTTGGTGTCCTTGCAGGAGTTGAGCACGCGCTCCATAACCTTCTTCTCATCCGCGGTCACCCACAGCTTGTACTTCGCCTTCACGTGCACCTGGCGTGCCACGTAGGTGCAGCGGTAGGCGGTGTTGCTCGGCAGCCACTCGGAGGCGTCCGCATCGGACTTCTGCTGGTTTGCCGGGCCGTCTGCTGCGAGCAGGTTCTCCGGGTCGTTCGCCAGCTGGCGGCGCTGCTCCGCGGTCAGATCCTGTGCGCCGGTCTGCCAAGCGTTCGACAGCGCCACCACGTGGTCAATCTGAACAGCTGAAGAGGTCTTCTTGCCGCGCTTGAACTCGATGGTCTTGCCGGTGTACGGGTCATCCAGCGTTCCGCTAATTACGGTGCATGCGTGGGTCCTGACCTTGAAACGAAGGTTGGTCAGGTCGCGGCGCAGAATGTCGTCGCGAGTGTTGCACTTGTTACCGTCAACGTCATCCCAGGCGGGGCCGAACTGTTCACGAGAGTAGCCAGCCTTCGACGCGCGTTCCTTCACCTGCAGGGAAGCCAGCTCGCTCTTCGCGGTCGCCAGATCCGGTGCGAGCGCGGTCGCGGGGTCAACTGCCTTGTACGGGTTCTTGACCTCAGCGAGGGTTTCCGTGGCAACGGTGGTTTCTTCCTCGTCGGTGGCGGAGGTCGTCGCATCCGAACCGAGCAGGCCGTCCACACCGTTCTTACTCACGTAGACCAGGCCAATAATCAGCACAATCACGGCAAGCACGGCGAGTAGACCGTATATGAGGCGCTTCTTCTGCGGGTCCATCGAATCGGGCAGCTTGGGTAGGTTGCGCTGTAGCTGCTGAAGTTCCTGCAGGGAGGGCAGGTTGTTGTTCGCGGGCTTTTTGCTCACGGATTCTCCAAGGCGGGTAGATGGGATGCGGCTGAGTGCACCGCATCAACAAGGATAGAGGGCGCGGGGCTGAAATAGTGAACTTGAGGGCAAAAATAGCCGCCCCGATGCTGAGATACCTGTCACGATGCCGGATGGGGTGGGGTTTTGTGGAGGTAGCTTTGGGGTCGCGGGCGTGATGCCGGCGGGGGAGTGGTCGTCATATTTCTGCAGGGAGTGTGTTGCTCGCGGGCAAATTTTGAAAAAACGGGGTGAAAAGTTCAAAAACATTATCCACAGGCGGTGCCCAAAACCGTAAAACGCGAGGTTATCCACAGAAGCGGTAATCACCGGGTGCAGGGATAGCTCAGCCCTGGCAGGGTGGAAGAACCCACCCACTAGTTTCTAAGGAGAAACCATGAGCGACACCATCCTGATCCGCGGATTCACCGCCTCCGACCCGGCACTGAGCACCCTGCCCAACGGGGTGCCCGTCGTGAACTTTCGCCTCGCCAGCACCCCGCGCTGGCAGGACGCCACCGGCACCTGGAAAGAAGGCACCACCAACTGGTACACCGTGAAAGCCTACCGCCGCCTCGCCCAGAACATCGCCACCTCCATTGAGAAGGGGCAACCGCTGGTTGTGAGTGGCCGCCAGCGCATTAGCCGCTGGAACCGCGAAGACGGCACGCAGGGAACCACCGTGGAAGTGGATGCCCTCGGCATCGGTCACGACCTGAACTACGGTACGAGCACCTTCGCCCGCACCGTGGAGAAGCGCACGGTCAACGAGGGTTCCGTGCAGGGTGCGCCTCAGCAGGACGCAACGCAGCAGAGTATGCCGCACTCGGGCGCGCCGTTGCAGGAGGCGCCTCAGTACACGCAGCAGTATGCTCCGGCGCAGAACGGTGCGTCCCAGGGCGGCGCATCCCAGAGTGACGAACCCCCCTTCTAAAAGTGCTCCCCGGATGCTTGCATAAACGTGGACGCATTGGGATAATGGAGCATTGTGTTGACATCGGGCACGCCCCTGCCGCAGGGGGGAGAGCGACCAACGATGTCAACCTTCGGGCACCAATCCTGTCCGAAGCATGAAGTTTTCTGTCCCGCAGTGGGGCAGAGCAATCTGAGTCTATTTGACCTGCGGCAGATGACTCTGGAGATCTACAACTATGCAGACTCTTGACTTCCTCGACAAGAAGTCCCTCCGTGACGACATCCCCGCATTCGGCCCCGGTGACACCCTGAACGTTCACGTTAAGATCGTTGAAGGTAAGAACCACCGTATCCAGGTCTTCAAGGGCTTCGTCGTTGGCCGCCAGGGTGCAGGCGTTCGCGAGACCTTCACCGTCCGCAAGGTTTCCTTCGGTGTTGGTGTTGAGCGTACCTTCCCGGTTCACTCTCCCTCCATCGAGAAGATCGAGGTTGTGACCCGCGGTGACGTCCGTCGTGCAAAGCTGTACTACATGCGCGACCGCCACGGTAAGGCTGCTCGTATCCGCGAGAAGCGCGAGTTCTAATCTTTATAGATACAGAATTCTGTTGCAAACCGCTCCCCAACCGCATTCCGCGGGCAAGGAGCGGTTTTTGCATATTCTGAGAACCTTGCCGCTCTCAGAAAATAAAAGCCCAAGAGCGCAAGCACTCTCGATACAATAGCTAGGTACCGTTTCACTCGAGCTAGGTATCTCTCAAACGAAAGGCTCACTCCAGCATGGCAGACGATAAGAACACTGCGAACACCAGCCCCTTCCCTGAGGGATACCAGCCTCAAAGCCGCCGCGAGCGCCGCGAAATGGAAGAATACTTCGCGCGCCTCGCCGCCGAGAAGGCAGCAGCTGAGAAGACGGCTACCGAGCAGAATGCCGCAGCGAAGAATGCCGAGCGCGAAGAAGCCGCCGATGAGGAGAACACCGCAGACGTGGAAACCACCAAGGACTTCTCCGAAATGACCCCCAAGGAACGCCGCAAGGCAAAGCGCGCCGAACAAGCAGAGCTGACCTACTCCCAGGCGCAGGAAGAAGGCCGCCTCGGCGAATGGCTCTGGGTGCAGGCACGTGAGGGTGGCACCGTCATCCTCTACGCGCTGGTCATCGCATTCCTGGTCAAGACCTTCCTGCTGCGCGGCTTCTACATTCCTTCCGGCTCCATGGAGCAGACCCTGCAGGTCAACGACCGCGTGTTCATTAACGTGGCGGGCTCCTACTTTAGCGAGCCCAAGCGCGGCGACGTGATCGTCTTCAAGGACTCTCAGGGTTGGATTCCCTCCACCCAGAAGTCCAGCAACCCGCTCAAGGACGGCCTGTCCTTCGCGGGTATTCTGCCGGATACTTCCTCGAACTTCCTGGTCAAGCGCGTTATCGGTACTCCCGGTGACGTGGTCGAAAGCGACGGCAACGGCAAAATCAAGGTCAACGGCGTAGAGATTACCGAACCGTACCTGTACCCCGGCAACCCGCCCTCGGAGATGCCCTTCAAGGTGACCGTGCCCGCCGGCAAGTACTTCGTGATGGGCGACCATCGCAGCAACTCCGCCGACTCCCGCTACCACATTAGCGACGGCACCGCGTTCATCTCCAAGGATGACGTGCAGGGTAACGTGTTCGTGGTGGCGTGGCCGCTGAACCACTTCGGTCTGCTGCAGGATCAGAGCTCGGTGTTCTCCTCGGTTCCCGAGCCGACCTCCACCCCGAGCGAGTAAGCGAGCTTGGGAATGATGGTGAGCGCTCAGAAGAGCGCAACGAAACCCGCTCAAGCTAAGCCCGTGAAAGCAACCCCGCCCGCCGCCGACCTCGAGTACGAGCAGCAGCTCTTCGCCTCCGGCGCCCGCACGGTTGCCGGAATCGACGAGGTGGGCCGCGGCTCCATGGCGGGCCCGGTCACCGTGGGCGTCGCAATCCTCACCCCGGACGCCACCCTCGAAGTGGGCGGGCTGATCGACTCCAAGGCGCTCTCACCGGCACGCCGCGAATCCATGGTTCCCGAAATCCGCCAGTGGTGCGCCGTGGCGGTCGGGCACGTGGAACCGGCAGACATTGACCGGCTCGGCATGACCCTCTCGCTGAGGCTTGCCGCCCAGCGTGCGCTCGCAGAGCTGGCGCGCCGCGGATACCGTGCCGACGCCGCCCTGTTGGACGGTAAGCACGACTGGTTCACCCCTCCGCAGGAAGACCTGTTCAGTGCGCTGGCACCGGACCCGGCGCAGGCACACTACAACGCACTGCTCGCCCAGGCGTGGGAAGGCGCAGGCGACCCCGCGCAGATGCCGGTGACCATGGTCATTAAGGGCGACTACAAGTGCGCCTCCATTGCCGCCGCATCGGTGGTAGCGAAGGTAGAACGTGATGAGCTGATGGTCCAGCTGGATACCCGCTATCCGGGGTACGGTTGGGCAAAGAACAAAGGCTACGGATCCGCCGCTCACCGCGAGGCGATTAGCGTGCAGGGCCCCAGCCTGCAGCATCGACTGTCATGGTCGCTTCCGGCGACCGCCGAGCAGATTGAGGCCGCCGCGGCACAGCGCGGCTAGGGCGCGTGGCACTCCTGAAAACCGCGCCTCGGAAGCTGGCGAAAACCTAACGTGCCACCGCTGAATCAGTACTAACCAGGAAAGGAAGAGCAGTGAGCGCAGAAGACCTCGAAAACTACGAGACCGACGCCCAAATGGCGCTCTACCGCGAATACAAAGACGTCATGTCGCTCTTTAGCTACGCGGTAGAAACCGACCGACGCTTCTACCTGGCAAACCAGGTGGACGTCACCCCGCACGTGCAGGACGGCACCCTCTACTTTGAGGTGAGCATGAGCGACGTGTGGGTGTGGGATGTATTCCGCTCCAACCGCTTTGTGAAGAAGGTGCACGCCTACTCGGTACGTGACGTGAACGTGGAGGAGCGCCTGCCCAACCAGGAGTTCACCGTGCCGGAAATGCCGGACTTTAACACCTAGCTCACGCCTGATTCACCGCATTGCCGGGGGAAGCAGGCGGCTGCTGAGCTACCGGGCGGCAGCGCTGGGTGATGAAACCGCGTGATGAAACTGCGTGATAAACCAGCACGAATATGACGCTGCGAATCGGCACTCGAGCGGTGTTTTTGAAAAATATGCCCCAAAATTTCAAATAAATGGCTGTGGATAACCTCTAATTCCTTCTGGGAACCGAGGTTATCCACAGTTTTTCGTTAACCGCGTTCGGGCACGCGCGCGGCGGGCACAGTAGAAGCACTACCGCTATCTACCGGGGGAGAGACCCATGACAACAGCCCGAATAACAGCCCGCGCCGCAACCCGAAGCGCACCCAACAGACCCCTGCTCCGCAGAACCTCGCCTCGCGCCCACAGCGTCGGTAGGTGGGGCGAGGAGCTGACCGCCCGCATCCTGGAGACGAACGGCTACCGGATTCTGGAGAGGAATTGGCGACCGCCCGCTGGACTGGAACACGAACAGATTCGCGGGGAGCTCGACCTGATCGCCATTGACCCCGAGGATGAACTGGTTTTCGTTGAGGTCAAGACCCGCAGCAGCGAAGACTTTGGGCACCCGTTCGCGTCCATTGACCGTGATAAGGCGCGCCGCACGCGCTCGCTGGCGATTCTCTGGTGCAGGCTGCGCGAGAACCTGGATTTTCCGCGCTTTCGCATCGACGCAATTGCGGTGACCGGAACTTGCGAAACCTTTACCTTCGAGCATCTGAAAGCGGTGGCGTAATGGGATTCGCACGCACCTATTCCGTGGCGCTCGTGGGCTTGCGCGGGCACATTGTTGACGTTGAGGCTGACATCTCACAGGGCCTGCCCGGCTTCGTGCTGCTGGGTCTGCCTGACACCGCCCTCAACGAGTCGAAAGAGCGTGTGCGCTCCGCAGCGAAAAACACCGGCATCACCCTCACTCAGCACCGGCTTACGGTGAACCTGACCCCGGCGACCCTGCCCAAGCGTGGCTCGGCGTTCGATCTAGCCATTGTGGTTGCGGCGCTGCAGGCGGAGAAGAAACTGCACCCCAGCGGCGATAGCGTCTTCCTGGGTGAGCTGGGCCTGGACGGAACGCTACGCCCCGTGCCGGGCATCCTGCCGGCAGTTAAAGCCGCCGTGGACGCCGGACACCACCGCGTGATTGTGCCCGCCGAAAACGCTGAGGAGGCGGCGCTCATTCCCGGCGCGCAGGTGAGCGGTTTCCGCTGCCTGGCTGAGGTTTTTGCCGCGCTCGGCGCGGAGAGTCAGAAGCTGACCTACCCGCCCGCCCCGCAGACGGAGGCGAGCGCACCGGTAGCGAAACCGACTGAAATTCCCTCCGATATGAGCGATGTTGCCGGTCAGTCACAGGGCCGTTTCGCCCTGGAAATTGCAGCTGCCGGCGGCCACCATATGCTGCTGACAGGCCCGCCCGGCTCGGGTAAAACCATGCTGGCGGAGCGCCTGCCGAGCATCCTGCCGACCCTCGATAATGATGCCGCGATGGAAGTGACCGCTATTCGTTCCCTCTGCTCGGCGGGGGAGCACCTGAGCGAGCTGGTGCGTCAGCCGCCCTTTGAGGCGCCGCATCATAGCGCCTCCGCGCCGGCGATTCTTGGTGGCGGTAGCGGCATTCCCCGCCCGGGCTGTGTGTCTAAAGCGCACCGCGGCGTGCTCTTTCTCGACGAGGCGCCGGAGTTCAAACGCACGGTGCTCGATTCGCTCCGTCAGCCCCTGGAGTCGGGGACCGTGACCTTGGATCGTTCGAGCGCGTCGGCGACCTATCCGGCGCGGTTTCAGCTGATTCTGGCGGCGAACCCGTGCCCCTGCGGCATGAACGTGGGCACCGGTACGGAGTGCACGTGCGCCCCGCGTGAGCGTCGCGCCTATTTTGGGCGGCTGTCCGGCCCGCTGGTGGACCGCATTGACGTGAATGTGACGGTTCCGAAGGTGTCGTCCACGGAGCTTGCGGGCGGTCAGGTGAACGAGAGTTCGGCGCAGATTCGTGAGCGCGTCATGGCGGCGCGACAGGCTCAGCGGGAGCGTCTGGAGCCGTACGGGTTGAAGACGAATGCGGAGATGAACGGCAAGATTTTGCGCGGTCCGTTGCGTCTGGATGCGAAGCTCACCGGCGAACTGAACGCCGCCGTGGACCGCGGAACGCTGACGGCTCGCGGCTACGACCGGGTGCTGCGTATCGCCTGGACTCTCGCCGATTTGGAGGGGGCCGCCTACCCGAGCCGGGAGCACCTGGATGTGGCGCTTTTTCTGCGGCAGCAGGGGCAATTGAAATAATGCGCCAGCTGAAATAGGGCCAGCTGACATAGCGTGCCGGTTTATAGAAGGAATCACTCACGAGAGGAGAAGAACGTCATGAGTGAGAAGAAGCTAAGAAGACGAGCTGATGAGGCCGAATTGAAAGAAAATGGGCTGAGAGAAACAGCGCCAGAAGAGCATGTGCCAGAAGTGAGCGTGCCTGAAGAGCTCGCGGCGGAGGATTTTGTGCAGGAGGAACTGCAGATCCGATTGCCAGGCCGCACCCTGGATGCGCACGCCCTGGTGCGTGAGAGGGTGGCGCATATTCTGTCGCTGGGGCAGGAACCCTCACCGAGCCCCTATAACGCGGCGCGGTTGCCGGGGTTCCTGGCATCCTGCCTGAACCCGGTGTACCTGGAAGAGATGCACCTGAATGAGATGAATCAGCAGGAACCGAGCTGGGAGGAACAGTCGGGTGAGGAGCATCAGAGGGAGCGGCTACCGAGTGAGCGCCCCGAAGCTCCGGCGGGCACAGCCTCCAGCAGTTCTGACCCCGCGCCCCTGTTCAACCCCGCCCTCAGCGCGGAGGAGCTTGAGGCGGCGTGCCGCGAGTACATCCGCTGCTGCACCGCCCAGCTGATGCGCTACGCCGAACCCGCCGATGAGCTCGTGGTCGAATCCCTCACCACCCTGGGAGCGCCGCTGACCCTGCACTACCTGCTGACCGGGCACATCCCGGATGAACACACCTGGGAGCACGGCGAACCGGATACGCAGCTCAGCGATTTTCTGCACTCGGTGGGCGCACCCGCGGAAGGGGAGTCCGCCCTGTTTTCTAGCGCGAATGGCTACTACACGCCGGGTGAGCATCAAATGAGCCGCGATAAGTTCGGCAAGGCGCTCGCGACCCGCCGCCTGCGCTGGAACCGCCGCATGGAACGCACCCTGAATGCGGAGGCGCACATGGCGGCAACCTGCGGGGCGTGGCTGGTCACTCCCGCCGATCCGCTGTGGCCGCCGCAGCTGAACGATTTGGGGCCCGCCCGACCGTACGGGCTGTGGTGCCGAGGCGATTCGCGGCACCTGCTGGATGTGGCGTCTGCCCCGAGCGTGGCGCTGGTTGGTTCGCGTGACCCGAGCATCTACGGTACGGAGGCGACGACCCATCTCGCCGCCGAGCTGGCGCGCCGCGGGTACACGGTGATTTCTGGCGGTGCGATGGGCATTGATATTGCGGCGCATCGGGCGGCGCTGACTCAGCAGGGTAGTGACCTGCCGACCATCGCCTTCATGGCGGGTGGGCTGGATCGGCTGTACCCGGCGCAGAACTCGGATGCGTTGAATATGATTGTTGACCGCGGGCTCATCATGAGCGAGGTGAGTGTGGGTAACACCCCGACGCGTTGGCGTTTTCTGGAGCGTAACCGCCTGATTGCGGCGTTGGCGCGGCACACCATTGTGGTGGAGGCACGCTGGCGTTCCGGTGCCCTGAACACGGCTCGTCACGCGATGGAGATTGGGCGTACCCTCTGGGCGGTTCCGGGGCAGATTAATTCGCCGAACTCGGTGGGCACGAACCGTCTGCTGCGCGATGGACTAGCGCAAACACTCACCGAGGCCGCCGACATCCTCGAGTACGATGCCGCCGCAGGGTTTGAGCTGGGCACCGAGCACGAGAGCGAGTGGGATCAGGCTGCCTCCTCCAGCGCGCTGGATGAGCTGACCGAGCGACAGGGTAGGGTCTGGGACGATTTGAGCCCGCGTTCCTACCGTGGCGTGGACGAGATTGCCGCCGCTCTCGGTTTGAGCGCTCGCGACGTGATGGCTGACCTGTTCCACCTGGGCCGTTGCGGTCTTGCGGAGAGCAGCGGAACGAGCTGGAGGAAGGTCCGCCCGGCTGTCGCAGCCTAGGAGAGCCCCCGCTGAACACCTCAGCTGAACACCTCAGCCGAACACCCCGGCTATAGCGGGATACGCCGGTCGGTCATGACGGGACGGCACGTCATGACGGGGCGGTGCGTGGAGAGCGTAGAACCTCTCTACAATTGGGGTAGGCTTGCGCGCACTGGCGCGGAGCCTACCCCGCCGCCCTATCGGTAGAGGTGCCGGGGGACAGAAATACAACGTCGAGAAGCATCAACGCCGCTAGAGTCAGGAACCTGAATCACGAAAGGAGGGACGCATGACCGCCACCCGCCAGCCCGAAAACCGAGCTGAAAACCGGAACGAGAACCGGGAAGAATACCGGGACGAGGCTCCCTCCACGACCCTGCCGGTGACCTACACCCGCACGCTTGCGCCGGAGCAAGTAGAGAGCTCCGCCCTACCCGACTCTGCCCTGCCCGAGTCGGCACTGGGCGTTTCCGGTGAGGTGTTCCGCCCCGTCCTGGACCGTTTTGAGCGTTTTTTGCGCTATGAGAAGCACCGTTCCGAAGAGACGATTCGTTCCTATATTTCGGATTTGGAGGGCTTCTTCGGCTATATGGCGCGCCGCGGTGTGCGGCATCTGGACAGCATTGATGCGTCCCTGATTCGTGAGTGGTTGGGTTCGCTGCATCTGCGGCAGGCGGCTCGTTCTACGGTGGTGCGCCGCGGCTCGACCTTGCGCACCTTCTTCACCTGGGCGCAGGAGGAGGAGCTGGTGCATGCCAACCCCACGCGCGGTATGCGCACCCCCAAGCGGGAGAGCCACCTGCCGCCGGTGCTGAGCCGCGAGCAGATGAACCAGCTGCTGACCACTCTGCAGGAGCGCCGGGCGCAGGATCCTCGTGATGCGCGCCTGCTGCGCCTGGAAGCCGTGGTTGAGGTGCTGTACGCCTCGGGCATGCGTATTTCTGAGCTGACCGGCCTGGATTTGCAGAGCGTGGACCGGGCGAATAAGACGGTGCGCGTGCTGGGTAAGGGCAATAAGGAGCGCGTGGTGCCGCTGGGTACTCCGGCGCTCAAGGCGTTGAATCGTTGGGTGTCCTATGGTCGTCCGCAGTGGATTCCGGAGGGTTCTCAGGGCGTGACGGCGCTGTTTATTGGCCCTCGTGGTGGGCGTGCGAATGCCCGTCAGATTCGTGAGGACCTGACCCGCCTGCTACGCACGGTGGAGAACACTCAGGCGTCGGGTGCGCACGTTTTGCGTCATTCGGCGGCGACTCACCTGGTTGATGGTGGTGCCGATATTCGTTCGGTGCAGGAGCTGTTGGGCCATTCCTCGTTGGCGACCACGCAGATTTACACGCACGTGTCGATGAAGCGTTTGGCGGAGACGTACGCGCGGGCGCATCCGCGAGCATAGGGCGTTCGCGCGTCTAAGGTCGCGCACCGATATGGGGGAGTATGCTGGGCTGTGTTGTACTGTGCTTTGAATAGTGCGCTGAGCGCCGCCGTCTAATGTCTCTCTATTTGAACCTTGAGTGGCTGAACTGTACGAATGGGGGAAATCGTTCTAAGCTATACACTGTTCAACCTCTGTCTAGGCTCCCAGCGCAGCCCAAAGTTTCTGCACAGTGATGTTTATACAGGGCGGCTGAACAAGGTAGCATAGGTATCAGACTAACCGTGGTCTCCGTCTCTATAACGGCACCGCGTACGAGTACTAAAAACCAGAAAGGTCGCACCGCATGCGCGCACTCGTTTGCCCCGGACAGGGCTCCCAGAAGAAGGGCTTCCTGAGCCCCTGGCTCGAGATTGAAGGTGTGCGTGAGCACCTGGAACGACTCTCCGAAGCGGCAGGCATCGACCTGATTCACTACGGCACCGAAGCCGAAGAAGAAACCATCAAGGACACCGCAATCGCCCAGCCCCTCATCGTGGCTGCAGGCATCGTCACCGGCCGCCTCGCCCTGCGCGAACTCGACGGTGAAGAGCTCATCTTCGCGGGCCACTCCGTCGGCGAAATCACCGCAGCAGCCCTCGCGGGCGTACTCAGCGACGAAGACGCAATGCGTTTCGTACGCGTGCGCGCCAACGGCATGGCGGAGGCGGCAGCCGCCTCCCCGACCGGCATGGCTGCAGTACTCGGCGGCGTTGAAGAAACCGTCCGCGAAGCCATCGACGCAGCAGGACTCGTCGCAGCAAACTCCAACGGCGGCGGCCAGATCGTAGCCGCAGGCCCCATCCCCGCCATCGAAGCATTTGCCGCGAACCCGCCCGCACGCGCTCGCGTCATCCCCCTGAAGGTTGCTGGCGCATTCCACACCGAGGCAATGGCACCCGCCGTGCCCGCACTGGAAGAGTTTGCCGCATCCCTGCAGGTCTCCGACCCGACCTCCGCACTGCTGACCAACCGCGACGGTTCCGCCGTGGCATCCGGTGAAGAGTTCGTCAAGACCCTCGTCTCCCAGGTCACCAGCCCCGTCCGCTGGGACCTGTGCATGGCAACCCTGCTCGAGCGTGAGGTCGCCGGCATTATCGAGGTCGCCCCCGCAGGCACCCTGGTCGGCCTGGCAAAGCGCGCGATGCGTGGCGTGCCCGGCACCTCCATCAACACTCCCGAGGACCTCGCCTCGCTGAAGGGCTAAACGCCGGGGGGAGAGCACCCAGCCCTCCCCGCGCTAGGAACCCTTCACACTAGACATGCACTTTAGACATGCGAGGCACACAGTGTCTTGCAAGCATCAGCACTAAGGATTGAATACGTGACTACCCTCAAGCAGTACGAAATCAACCGCTACTCCCGCATCCTCGGTTACGGCGCAGCCCGCGGTGAGGTCATCGTCCCCAACGATGACATCGTTGAGGCAATCGACTCCTCCGACGAGTGGATCAGGCAGCGCACCGGCATCGCAACCCGCCATCGCGCCAGCGAAAACCAGTCGGTAACCGACCTCGCCATCGGTGCCGCCAAGGACGCCCTGGCAGCATCCGGTGTAGCCGGTGAGGACATTGAGGCGGTCATCATCTCGACCATCTCGCACCCCTACGCAACCCCCTCCCTGGCAACCCTGGTCGCTGACGCAATCGGCTCCAAATGCCCCGCATACGACATCTCCGCAGCGTGTGCAGGTTTCTGCTACGGCATCGCCCAGGCAGACGCCCTCGTCCGCGCAGGCACCGCAAAGCACGTGCTGGTCATCGGCGTTGAGAAGCTCTCTGACTTCATCGACAACACCGAACGCACCATCTCCTTCCTGCTCGGCGACGGCGCAGGCGCAGCAGTTGTAGGCGTCTCCGACGAGCCGGGTATCGCACCGACTGTGTGGGGTTCGGACGGCTCCCGTTGGGGTACTGTGGGTATGACTCACTCCCTGTTGGATATCCGCAACCGCGACTTCGTAGCAAACCCCGTGCAGGAAGGCGAAAAGATTTGGCCCACCCTGCGCCAGGACGGCCCCTCCGTCTTCCGCTGGGCAGTATGGGAAATGGCAAAGGTCGCCAAGCAGGCACTCGAAACTGCCGGCATCACCCCCGACGAGCTCGGCGCACTCATCCCGCACCAGGCAAACGCCCGCATCATTGACCAGATGGTCAAGACCCTCAAACTTCCCGACACGGTGGCAGTGGCACGCGACATCGTTGATGCCGGTAACACCTCCGCCGCATCGGTTCCCCTCGCCGCACACCGCCTGCTCAAGGAGAACCCGGAACTCTCCGGCAAGTTCGCCCTGCAGATCGGCTTCGGTGCCGGCCTGGCATTCGCAGCTCAGGTAGTCGTCCTTCCCTAAGAAAAACCACCAGAGCCCGATGCTCACCGCCCCTCACGACCGGCACAGTGCCGGTACACGAGAAAGAAAATAAAGCGGGAAAGCATCCCCTAAACTCCGAGTTGCCGCATGCGTACACCACGCAGACACGATAAACTCGGTAATGCACGCGTACCCCCACCCGGCGGGTGCGATGACCATCGAACAACAAAGGAGCCCCTGAATGGCTAACAAGGAAGAGATCCTCGCAGGTCTGGCAGAAATCGTTAACGAAGAGACCGGCGTTGAGGTTGAGGACGTTCAGCTGGACAAGTCCTTCACCGAGGACCTGGACATCGACTCCATCTCGATGATGACCATCGTCGTGAACGCTGAGGAGAAGTTCGAGGTGACCATCCCGGACGAAGAGGTCAAGAACCTCAAGACCGTTGGCGACGCAGTCGAGTTCATCGCGAACGCTGCCTAAGCTATAACCAATAACGAGGCGGCGCGGGCTCTCACCGGCCCGCGCCGCATCGCTATTCACTCAGTATCAACCCAACATACCCCCGGGAGCACAGCGCGGACCCCGTAGCGTGGACCCCGCGCGGAATACACACCGCATACCCCCGGGCCCTACAGGTTTTTATCCACACACCACCGGATAAACCACCAAATCGACCACCGAAGAGAAAGTGCCACAATGTCTCGAAAAGTGCTGGTGACCGGCCTCGGCGCGACCACCCCCATTGGCGGCGACGTCCCCACCACCTGGGCAAACGCAACCAAGGGCGTATCTGGTGTATCCACCCTTGATTACCCCTGGGTCAAGGAATACGACCTGCCCGTATACATTGCAGGCCAGCTCGCTGTGCCCGCCCTCGACTCCGGACGCCTCACCAAGGTAGAAGCAAAGCGCCTGGACCCCTCGGGACAGCTCGCCCTCATCGCCGCACGCGAAGCATGGGAAGATGCAGGATTCACCGGCCCCGACGCTGAATCCGCGGAAGAAGTCGACCCCGAGCGCACCGGCGTAGCCTTCGGCACCGGCATCGGTGGCGTGTGGACCCTCCTTGACGCATGGGACACCCTCCGCGAAAAGGGCCCCCGCCGCGTCCTTCCCATGACTGTCCCGATGCTCATGCCCAACGGCAACGCAGCAGCAGTCTCCATGAACCTCAAGGCACGCGCCGCAGCGCAGACCGTCGTCTCCGCATGTGCATCCTCCACCGAAGCCATGGAGCTGGGTGCCGAAATGATTCGTAGCGGCAAGGCTGACGTCGTCATCGTCGGCGGCGCCGAAGCAGCAATCCACCCGCTTCCCATGGCTGCATTCGCCAAGATGCAGGCACTCTCCTCCCGCAACGACGAGCCCGAAAAGGCATCCCGCCCCTACGACGTCGACCGCGACGGCTTCGTCATGGGTGAAGGCGCAGCAGCACTCATCCTCGAATCCGAAGAGCACGCCAAGGCACGCGGCGCACGCGTCTACGCGGAACTGGCAGGCACCGGCGTATCCGCCGACTCCTACCACATCACCGCACCGGACCCCGCAGCACTCGGCGCAACCCGCGCACTGCGCGAAGCCCTCGAAGACGGCAACATCGACCCGAAGACCGTCGTGCACATCAACGCGCACGCCACTAGCACCCCCGCCGGTGACTTGCCCGAAGCAACCGCAATGCACGAAACCTTCGGCGAGCACACCAAGAACATTGCCGTCTCCGCAACCAAGTCCATGACCGGCCACCTGCTCGGCGGCGCGGGTGCCCTCGAGGCAGTGCTGACCGTACTGGCGCTGCACCACCGCACCGCACCCTGCACCATCAACCTGGACAACAAGGACCCCCAGATTGACCTGGACGTGGTGACCGAGGCGCGCGAGCTGCCCGCTGGTGAGATTGTGGCACTGTCGAACTCCTTCGGTTTCGGCGGTCACAACGCGGTTGTAGCATTCCGCTCCGTAGAGGGCTAATCCCTCAGGGCTTCTAGCCTTATATAGATATAACGCTCCCTCAACTACCGTGTGTAGCTGGGGGAGCGTTACGTTTTCTGAATGCGTTTGCGAGAGAGTGGCATACCGGACGCCGCTCGCGGGGGAGTGCCCCCTCTGCGGCGCTGGGGCGCCTTGAGGACGGAGCCCCCGCTTCGCGTGTCCGGTACGCCCTCACGTTAAAAACGGGTGGCGTATTCGCTCCGGCACTGCGAATACGCCACCCAAACACACCACACTCCACAAGACAATGCAGAGCGCGCGGGATCAACCATCCCGCAAGGTTCCCGTAACCCCCATCGCGCACCACGGTAGGCGACGACAAAAGAACGGGAGCTTATGACCGTTCGATACGCACAACGCCCCCTGTATAGGTGTACAAAGGCGCATGCTACGCGTTCTTCCGGAAGTTTATTCGGAAGAGTTCCCACGCCGGTTCCGTTGAGAAAACAATTCGGTGTGGTTGCCTCCCGATGGTGAAGCACCTCAGCATCGTGTGCCGCATAAACCGCGCAGTTTAGTGCGCGCAGATGCTGCGTCGAAAACTATCCAAAGAATGCAGTCCACGGAGTAGTCTTCCAGCTTCAAATGGCAGAAGCTTAAGGGTTTGATGTGAGTGCTCGGTTGGTCCGAATCATGTCGCTCTCAACGGAACCGGTTTATCGGTGATGGGAGCTCCTGTAGATAAGAATAACCTTAAATCACCCCTGGAGTAAACCTTAAACCAATAATTTAACCTTATTGTTATAATTCCTTGTCATGAAGGTATTGACGGGTGTTCAATGTGTTCTGGGTAACCCCTCAGAAGGTCCTCATAACTCTTTGGTCTGTTTGGTGCTCTCCACCGTTATGAAACCGTGATAAATCATCCCCGAAAAATTGAAGAATCAGGTTCCAAAACGGTCCCGCAAGTGGCTGCCGCGAGGGCTTGTTGAGAGGGTCTTGAAGATGCGCCGAGAGTACAGTCATAAAACGTCATCTTGTCACGGAAGTTATCCCAGAGAAAACAAATTAAACCCCCGGCGTGCGCTGTGGCATAATCAATATCGACATCGTGCTCCGGGGTCGGTGAAATTCCGAACCGGCGGTCACAGCCCGCGAACCGCTCTCGCAGGCAGGCAGAAATCGTACGAATCTTCGCATCCACACAGGACGCCAAGACTCCGCTAGAGAAGCCCGCCCGCAAGAGAGGCCGAACCGGTGAAAATCCGGTGCCGACAGTACAGTCTGGATGGAAGGTAGCACGAGCAGAAAAAGGCAGGAGCGCACTCCGCCGCACCTCCCGAGGCCCCTCGGGGTAGCGTGCAGGGTGCACCGACGCGGTTGCTTACGAAAACTGTTACTCGAGAAAACTGTTGCTCAAGAGCCCAGCGGTTTTCTGTATGACGGGGAGAGGCGCCTTTCGTGGTGCCGGTACGTTATTCCCCTCGACCGCAGCCGCTGATTTCAGTCACGGTTGGCTGATTCGCCGGTACCGCCTCACCACGGATACCGGGCACCCATAAATCGGGCACTCCATAAGATGCCCGCAGTAGCCGCCCTTTTCTGTTCCTCTCCCCGGAGCCGCCGCAGATGCGCACACAGCGCATCCGAAACACGGTCCAACTCAGAGAGGAAAGAAACAAATGGACATCTTGCGGTGGCTCTTCGACGCACAAATTCACGTGGGGGACCAGTCCCTCCTCGTGCGCGAAGTTCTCGGAAACGCATTCGGCCTGGCATCGGCGCTCGGCGGAATGCGACGCAAAGTATGGGCGTGGCCTGTCGGCATTCTCGGCAACCTGCTGCTCCTCACCGTCTTCCTGGGCGCCCTCGTCGGCAGCCCGCACCCCGTCACCATGCTCGGCCAGGCAGGCCGCCAGATCATGTTTATTGCAGTGTCCATCTGGGGCTGGCATCGTTGGCGTGCCACCCGCGCAGCCGGTGGTGACGCCTCCGAAGGTGCCGCAGTGATCCCCAAGTGGGCTACCAACACCGAACGCGCAGGCCTGGTTGTCGCCATGGTCGCGGGCACCCTGCTGCTCACCCCCATCTTCCGCGCCCTCGGCTCCTACGAACCCGTCTGGTCCGACGCCTGGATCTTCACCGGCTCGCTGCTCGCCACCTACGGCATGGCGCGCGGCTGGGTTGAATTCTGGCTCATTTGGGTTGCCGTCGACCTGGTCGGCGTGCCGCTGCTGTGGAGCGCAGGCTACTACGCGACCTCCTTCATGTACGTGTTCTACGGATGCTTCACCCTGGTTGGTTTCTTCGTCTGGTGGCGCACCCGCAACCTGGAGGCGCAGAAGACTCGGGTGCAGACCCAGTTCCCCGACGTGACCGTTGAGGTAACCGATGTGAAGAAGGGCCGTGCATAAATGTCGCAGAACCCCTCGCTGCAGGTGCTGGTGAGCGCGCACCTGCCCGTAACCATCGCCCCGAGCGTATCTTCGCCGCGCAACGATGTGGACTACTCCGCCGCGGAGTACGGTCACCTCGCCGGGCTACCCGCCGCACGCACCCTCCAGCTGCCCGGCCCCGAGCAAGAGCTCAGCCACGCAGAGGCCATGACCCTGGCACTGCAGGCGGCACGCCAGGGTATCCGCGGTGCGAACCCCCTCGTCGGCGCCGTCATCACTGACGCGCACGGGCACCTGCTACATGTGGGCTACCACCGAGGCGCAGGCACCCCGCATGCCGAAGCCGACGCGCTCGCCGCCGCCCGAGCCGCGGGAACCGACCTCACCGGCGCCCGCATGTACGTGAGCCTTGAGCCCTGCAACCACACCGGACGCACCGGCCCCTGCTCCCACGCCGTCGCCGAGGCGGGCATCAGCGAACTCTACTACGCCTACAGCGACGACACCGAAAACGCAGCCGGAGGCGCCGCCTACCTGCGCTCCCAGGGCGTCACCGTGCACGCCATGGAGGAGTTCGCGAACGCATCCTACCAGCTGAATGAGCGCTGGTTCATTGCCGCCGCCGAACGCCGCCCCTTCATTACCGCAAAGAGCGCCTCCACCCTGGACGGGTTCATCGCGGCTGCTGATGGCACGAGCAAGTGGATTACCGGCCCCGCCGCGCGCATTGACGGGCACCTGATTCGTCACCGCGCCGACGCCGTCATGATCGGCACCCGAACCACCCTCATGGACGACCCGACCCTGGACGCGCGCGACGCCAACGGTGAACGCTTCGAGAAGCAGCCGCTGCGCGTGGTCATGGGCAAAACCGAGATTACCGAGAACTACCGCGTGCGCGGCCTCAACCCGCCCGAAGGTGTGGAGGCGGACCCGCAGAACTTCCTGCAGGTCTTCACCCACGACCCGCGTGAACTGCTCGATGAGCTGTACGCCCGCGGGGTGCGGCACCTCATGATTGAGGGCGGACCCGGCATGGTCGGCCTCTTCGCCGGTGAAGACTTCATCGACGAGATGGTCTGGTACCGCGCCCCCATGATCATGGGGCAGGGCAAGAGTGCCGTGTACCGTCTGCTCGTGGACACCCTCGCGCAGGCGCCGCGCCTGCAACTGGACGACCTGGGCATGTTCCCGGCGGTGCGCGTGCTCGGCAATGACACCGCAACGCACCTGGTGCCGGCACCTCGCGGAACGGCGCAGGAACCGGGTGAGCGGCGTACCCTGCCGAAGCTGGACGCCTGCCACGCGCCCGAACCGAGATTAGATTAGCCGAGGCTGGACTAGTCGCGGCTGAACTAGCATCCGCCTGGGTTGAGCGCGGGCGGGGGAGTAGTACCTCAAGGAACCCCCGCCGGCGCCCGGCTAGTTTGTGCCGGCTGGTTCGTATGCTGGCACAAAAGCTCCCCGTCACGGGGAATATTCGAAAAATACGTATAGTTATACCGACGAACAAACCATCGCCGCCCGTCGCCCTCAACGACGACGCCCCGGCGGACACGGCGAGAAAAGGAAAGCATACATGTTTACCGGAATCATTGGCGCCCTCGGCACCGTAGAATCCATCACCCCCATCGAAGGTAGCGACGCAGCCTACCTGACCCTCAACGCCGGTGACATCGTCGCCGACCTCGAACACGGTGGCTCCCTCGCCGTCAACGGTGTATGCCTCACTGCTATCGACCTCGACCAGCTGCAGCCCGGCCAGTTCCGCGCTTACGCGATGGGTGAGACTCTGCGCCGCACCAACCTCGGCAACCTGAACCCCGGTGACACCGTCAACCTGGAGCGCTGCCTGCCTGCCGGTGGCCGCCTCGACGGTCACGTCGTGCAGGGCCACGTGGATGCGGTAGGTACCCTCGCATCCGTCACCGCGCACGAGGCGTGGAGCACCCTGCGTTTCAACCTGCCCACCGAACTGGCACCCCTGCTCGCTGAGAAGGGCTCCATCGCTGTTTCTGGTGTGTCCCTGACCGTCACCGCCGTTTCTGAGCCCGGCGAAACCCCCGCATGGTTCGAGGTCGGCCTGATTCCCGAAACCCTGAAGGCAACCAACCTCGGCGCGCTCAAGGTCGGCGACAGCGTGAACCTTGAGACCGATGCGCTCGCTAAGTACGTGCAGCGTCTGACCGCGTTCGCAGGCGTGCCCCAGGCTGACTCTGCGCACTCCGGTGAGCAGGTTGCGCCGCGCCGCGCCGACGCCGCAAGCGTCCTCGACAGCGTGCAGACCGCAGTGGACGCTATCGCAGCAGGTCGCGCCGTGGTCGTCGTTGACGACGAAGACCGTGAAAACGAAGGCGACATCATCTTCGCCGCCGAGCACGCAACCCCCGAGCTGATGGGCTTCATGATCCGCTACACCTCCGGCGTGGTCTGCGCACCCCTGAGCAACAAGCGTGCCGACGAGATGAACCTGCCGCCCATGGTCACCAACAACGAGGACCCCAAGGGCACCGCATACACCGTCTCCTGCGATGCGGCATCCGGTGTGAGCACCGGCATTTCCGCGGCAGATCGCGCACGCACCGTGCAGATCCTCGCGGACGCTTCCTCCACCCCGGCTGATATCACCCGCCCGGGCCACATCTTCCCGCTGCGCGCCGTTGACGGCGGCGTGGCGGAGCGCCCCGGCCACACCGAAGCCGCAGTGGAACTCTCCCGCGCGGCGGGCCTGTCCGGCGTGGGTGTTATCGCCGAGGTCGTGCACGACGACGGCTCCATGATGCGTTTCGACGCCCTACGCGCCTTCGCCACCGAGCACAACCTGCCCATGATTTCTATCGAAGACCTCATCAAGTACGTAGCTAAGGCGTAGGAGAACGCATGAGCGAAACCCCTAACACCCAGGCGACGCCGGGCACTCCCGCAGAGCCGGTTGAGGCGCAGGCTGAAGAGCTCAGCGCCGAATCCTTGCGCACCGCCTCCCAGCTCGCTGAAGGCTACCGAGTCAGCCCCCTCGACATGGTGCCCAACCCCAGCCCGCTGCTGGTCGAAAGCACCGAAGAGGTCGCCGTACCCACCCCGCAGGGCCTGTTCGGATTGCGCGCCTGGCGATTTGCGGACGGCGCCGAGCACATCAGCGCCCGAGCCCTCGACCGTGACGGCACCCCCGTACCCGCCGAGGACGGGGGAGCGCCCGCGGTACGCATTCACTCCGAATGCGCCACCGGCGATATTTTCGGTTCCTTCCGATGCGATTGCGGCCCCCAGCTGGAGAACGGCCTGCGCATCATTGGCCGCACCGGCGGGTACCTCATCTACGTGCGCAACCACGAAGGACGCGGTATCGGCCTGGTCAACAAGCTCCGCGCCTACGCGCTGCAGGATGCCGGGCTCGACACCCTCGACGCGAACCTGGCGCTCGGCCTGGACGGCGATATGCGCGACTACTCGCAGGCGGCACTGATCCTGCAGGAACTGGGCGTGAACGAGCTGAGGCTCGTGACCAACAACCCCGCCAAGCAGGAGGCGCTCGAAAGCCTCGGCCTGCAGGTCACCGAACTCATCCCGGACGAAATTCCCGCCCGAGTCGAGAACGCACACTACCTGCAGACCAAGCGTGAGCGCATGCGCCACGTGCTCAAAAGCGCGTAGCGGCACCCCTGCAAACTAAACTTTTCAATAACCCAAAACCCACAAGGAGAACACTATGAGCGGCGTAGGCGCAGCAGACACCACCCTCAACCCCGAAGACTACAAGGGCTTCAAGCTCGCAATCGTAGCGGCAAGCTGGCACACCCAGGTCATGGACGGCCTCATCGACGGCGCGCAGCGTGCAGCACGCGACGCAGGCATCGAGCCGACCCTCGTGCGCGTTCCCGGCACCTTCGAGCTGCCCGTCGCAGCAACCCGCCTCGCTGAGAAGTTCGACGCAATCGTCGCGCTCGGCGTGGTTATCCGTGGCGGCACCCCCCACTTCGACTACGTCTGCCAGGGCGCAACCAACGGCCTGACCGACGTGTCCGTGCTGACCGGCCGCCCCATCGGCTTCGGCGTGCTCACCTGCGATAACGAGCAGCAGGCACTCGACCGTGCAGGCCTGGAAGGCTCCAACGAAGACAAGGGCTACGAGGCAACCGCAGCGGCACTGCAGACCGCAGCAACCCTCAAGCAGTTCAGCAACTAACACGGCTGAACGGTACGCGGCTCAGTTTCACGAAGAGAACGTTCTGATCTTCACCGTGGAACTGGGCCGTAGTACCGGTTAAACTGAAACAACCCGCGCACCGGGCTTACCGGGATTTATCAGGCATTATCGGGCGTCTATGGATCTGGCAAGTATGCGCCAGAGAGATACACACCGGAACATATGTCCCGGTACCCCATGTACCGGTAAAACCCCATGTACCGGTAAAAACCCCGCGCGGCAGCTAAGGGACACAGCGCACAGACGCGCTCCCAACCCAACACCAAGGAGTACAGCAATGCAGGATTTGGGCACCATCACCCCCACCCTCGAAGAATTCCGCGCCCGCGCAGCCGGCACCCGCGTCATTCCCGTACACATCAAAATCCTCGCCGACTCACTCACCCCCATCGGCATCTACCGATCCCTCGTACTCCAAAACGACCAGGGCGAACCCGTCGACGCACCCCACGGCACCTTCCTGCTCGAATCCGCCAAAATCTCCGCAGAAGGCGAATCCGCAGCCTGGGACCGCTACTCCTTCATTGGCGCGTCCTCCCGCTCCACCCTCACCACCGTTGACGGCGCAGTCCACTGGCAGGGCCGCACCCCCGCCGGCGCACCCGTCGACGGCGACCCCGTAGAAGCCATCGCAAAGACCCTGCAGATGCTCTACACCGAACCCGACCCGACCCTGCCGCCGCTCACCTCCGGCTTGGTTGGCTACCTCGGCTGGGACGTCGTGCGCCACTGGGAGCACCTGCCGTTCCCGCCCGCCGATGACGTGAACCTGCCCGAATTCGCGCTCAACATGGTCTCCGACATGGCAATTCACGACAACAAGGACGGCACCGTCCTGCTCGTCGCCAACGCCATCAACTTCAACGGCACCAGCGAAAACGTTGACGGCGCCTACGAGGATGCCGTCGCGCGCCTGCACAGCATGCTCCGCCGCCTACAGCGCGGCGCCACCGCAACCACCTCCACTCTCTCCGGCGTGGCAGACGTTGACCGTAAGGTCCGCGAAGACGTCACCCTCACCTGGAGCGAACAGGGCTTCAAGGACGCCATCGACCGCTCCAAGAAGAACATCATCGACGGCGACGTCTTCCAGATCGTGCTCTCACGCCGATTCGAAGCCGAAACCAACGCCAAGGCACTCGACGTGTACCGTGTACTGCGCCAGTCCAACCCCTCGCCGTACATGTACCTCTTCAACTTCGAAGACAGCAACGGCACCCCCTTCCACATCGTCGGCTCATCCCCGGAGGCGCTCGTCACCCTCAAGGACGGCATCGCCAGCACCCACCCCATCGCCGGTTCCCGCCCGCGCGGCGCAACCCGCGAAGAAGACCTCGCACTCGCCGAGGAACTGCTCGCCGACCAGAAGGAACGCTCCGAACACCTCATGCTCGTCGACCTGGCACGCAACGACCTCTCGCGCATCGCCAAGCCCGGAACCGTATCCGTCGACCAGTTCATGATCATTGAGCGATTCAGCCACATCATGCACATTTCCTCCGCCGTCAGCGCCGAACTCGACCCGCAGTTCAGCGCCTACGACGTGCTGCGCGTCGCCTTCCCGGCAGGCACCCTCTCCGGTGCCCCCAAGCCGCGCGCCATGCAGCTCATCGACGAATACGAACCCACCCGCCGCGGCGTCTACGGCGGCGTATGTGGCTACTTCGACTTCGCCGGCAACATGGACATGGCAATCGCCATCCGCACCGCCGTACTCAAGGAAGGCACCGCCTACGTACAGGCAGGTGCGGGCCTCGTCATGGACTCCAACCCGGACTCCGAAACCCTCGAAACCGTCAACAAGTCCGCCGCCCCGCTGCGCGCCGTGCTGACCGCCTCCGGCCTGGCACCCCTGGACGCAGACGCAGCCGTCAACGCCACCAAGTAACCCAAGGAGACACCATGAGCACCGTTCTCGACGAGATCATTGTCGGCGTCCGCGAAGACCTCGCCGCCCGCGTACAGCAGGTTTCCCTCGAAGAAATGAAGAAGCGCGCCCTCGCAGCCGCCCCCGCCCGTGACGCGCTTGCCTCCCTACGCGGTGAAGTACCCGGCGGCGGCAACGGCACGACCGCACGCATTATCTCCGAGGTGAAGCGCTCCTCACCCTCCAAGGGTGCGCTCGGCGAAATCCCCGACCCCGCCGCGCTCGCCGCACGCTACGAGGCAGGTGGCGCCGCAGCAATTTCCGTGCTTACCGAGCAGCGCCGCTTCAACGGCTCCCTCGCCGATCTCGATGCAGTCCGCGCCGCCGTGAACATCCCCGTACTCCGCAAGGACTTCACCGTCGACGAATACCAGATTTGGGAGGCACGCGCACACGGCGCCGACCTGGTGCTACTGATTGTTGCTGCCCTCGATAAGCAGACCCTGCGCGAATTCCTCGAACTCACCGAATCGCTCGGCATGAACGCCCTCGTCGAAACCCACACCCCTGAAGAGATCGAGGTCGCCCAGCGCATCGGCGCCAAGATCGTCGGCATCAACGTTCGTAACCTCAAGACCCTCGAAGTCAACAACGAACACTACGCATCCCTCGCAGCGCACCTGCCCAACTCGGTCATTAAGGTTGCCGAATCCGGTGTCGCCAGCATTGAGGACGTGCGCGCCTACGCTGGTGCCGGTGCCGATGCTGTGCTCATCGGTGAAGCGCTGGTACGCTCCGGCGACCCCGAAGGTACCGTGCGTGAATTCTCCAAGGTGCCCGTGACCCGATAAGGGTTGCTAAGAGAAGACGACCGGACAACGCTCGCGGGGGAGTGACTTCCGTGGGCTAGTTGTTTGAGAGGTTGTACCGGACAACGCTCGCGGGGGAGTGCCCCCTCTTCAGCGCCTGGGGGCGCTTCGAGGACGGAGCCCCCGCTTCGCGTGTCCGGTACGCCCTCTAGGTCGCCTATCCCTCGGTGGGGTTGATATAGGGGTTGGTACGGGGTTTCTTTCTCAGGCTAGCTCGCCTCAGTCTGGGGTATATGAGGACGGTCTGAGGTTGGGCTTTAGAGGTAGCACGTCAATCCTTTGGAGTAGGGATATATAGGTGGCTTGGTCTGGGGTTGGGTGATGCTGTCGGCTCACCCGAATCTCTGGTTCCAAGTTGTTTGGCTTGTTCTGCCAGCTCACCTCTCGTACGCATAAAGCCGGTGCCCGGTTCCTGTCACGCAACAGGAACCGGGCACCGGCTTTTCACTTGTTATAGAGTGCTTAGCGGCCCGTATAGTCCGCGTCCGCAATATCCTTCGGCCAGCGCGTCTTACGGAACGGCGCCCACGTAAACGCCGCCGCCACCAACAACAAACCACTGATAATAAACGCCGGAACAAAGCCCCACGCATCCGCAATCAAACCAGCCACCAGCGGACCCAAAATCATACCAAAATCACTACACATCTGATACACCGCCAACACCTGGCCACCGCTACGGCGAGTACCAATCACATCAGACACCGCAGCCTGAATCGACGGACCCATAAACGCCGCCCCAATACCCAGACACGCCGTCAACGACACAAACACCCACGCCACCGGCGCGAAACCCATAAACGTCACCGCAGAACCCGCCAACAGCAGACCCGAAAACGCCATCACACGGCGACCAAAACGATCCGAAAAACGACCCGAGAACGTCTGCGTCAACGCATTACCAAACGAATTCGTCGCCATCGCCAACGAAGCCAACAGGGTACCCGCCACCGAATTCGACATGTCGCCGCCCGTCGCCAAATACGCCGCCGCCAACGGAATAATCGACGACTGCACACCAAACACCGACCAGCCAATCGCCCAATTCGAAACCAACGCAGAACGGTAATTCGAGAACTTCAACGCGTCACGAACCGTCATCGCCGGTAGGTCGCTCTTACCCGCAGCGCCGCCGGATGCGCCAGCCTGGGCGCCAGCGGGGGAGTCCGCCGCCGACGGCAACACCCCGGTGCCCTTACCCTCAGCCAGTGCCGCCGCCTCCATAATCGCGTCACGCTCCGCCTCCAGCGCTGCCTGCGACGGCATCAAAAACCACACAATCAGGCCCGCCGCCAGCAACGAAAAACCATACACAATGAACGGTGCACGCATACCAAAGGGCGCCAGGGCGCTCGCAATCACCGGGCCCAGCAGGTTACCCAGCAGGAACGCCGTTGCATAATAGCCCGAAATACGGCCGCGCATATGCGCCGGGGACAAGCGCACCAGCAGACCCATCGCAGAGACCGTGAACATGACCGAGCCGATACCCGCCACCGCACGCGAACCCAGCAGAACCCAATAATCCCAGGCAAACGCAATCATGAACGACGTCACCGACACAATCAGCATGCCAATCGTGTACACCGGACGCTCACCCCACCGGGTAATCATCTGACCCGCCGACGGCGCAAAAATCAGGCGCGTAATCGCCAACGCAGAAACCACCATCGTCGCCATCGTGACCGTCGCATTAAAGTTCTGGGCATAGTTCGGCAGCACCGGCGCCACCAAACCAAAACCCACCGCAATCATGAACGAGGCAGCAATCAGAACCTTCAAGCCGGTCGGCACACGGTTCGGGTCAATCGTGCGCGGGTCAAAAACAGGCGGTGTTTTGGCAGGGTTCCTCATGTTCATCCTCGAAATCGTGCGGTGCCGTGCGGCAGCTGCGGGCCCCACCCGCAACTGTCAACCATGTGTTCGGCTAAAAAACTTAACAGTGTCCAGTCTACTCCGCCGACAGCCGGGCATGTGTGTAATCTCGACCAGCCAAACCGCCCAAACCGGTAAGCTAGTAGTGTGAATGAAACGATGATGATGATTTGCGCGATTGTGCTGGGTGTACTGGTTATCGCCGGTGTGCTTTTCGCCGTTCTGCGCCGACCCAAGAAGACCGCGAACCTGCAGTCTTTGCGCCAGGAGGCGGCTAAGGCCTCCGGCGGTTCGGCGGAAGAACCCGAAAGCTCGGCACCTCGCGCTATTGAACTTGATATGCCCGACCCGTCCGCGGGTCGTCTGGTGCGCCTGCGCGCCCGCCTGGCTCGTTCGAACAACATGCTCGGCAAGGGCCTGCTGGCTCTGCTTTCTCGCGACCGCATCGACCAGGACGTCTGGGACGAAGTTGAAGAGACCCTGCTGCTCGCCGACCTCGGCTCCGAGCCGACCACCCGCCTGGTGGAGGCGCTGCAGCAGCGCGTGCGCGTTGAGGGTACGAGCAACCCCGCCGCCGTGAAGAAGATGCTCCGTGAGGAGCTCGTGAAGATTGTTCGCCCCGACATGGACCGCGAACTGAAGACCGCCGGCAGCGACGGCAACCCCGGCGTGGTGCTGGTCGTTGGCGTGAACGGCGTTGGTAAGACCACCACGGTCGGTAAGATTGCCCGCGTGATGGTCGCTGACGGTCAGACCCTGCTCCTGGGTGCCGCGGATACGTTCCGTGCGGCCGCCTCCGAGCAGCTGACCACCTGGGGTGACCGCGTGGGCGTGAAGACCGTGCGTTCCGAGAAGGAAGGTGCCGACCCCGCATCCGTCGCGTTTGACGCTGTGAAGGCTGGCAAGGAGCAGGGCGTTGACACCGTGCTCGTGGACACCGCGGGCCGCCTGCAGAACAAGTCCGGTCTGATGGATCAGCTCGGCAAGATTAAGCGCGTGATCGAGAAGGAAGCGCCCGTCACTGAGGTTCTGCTCGTGATTGACGCGACCACCGGCCAGAACGGTATGGTTCAGGCGAAGGTCTTCGGCGATATTGTGGACGTCACCGGTATCGTGCTGACCAAGCTCGACGGCACCGCAAAGGGCGGCATCGTGGTCGCTATCCAGGAGGAGCTCGGCGTTCCCGTCAAGCTCATCGGCCTGGGTGAAGGCCCGGACGACCTGGCGCCGTTCGACCCGGAAGCATTCGTGGACGCGCTGCTGGACTAACATCCTCATTGCCTCTGCGCCGAGAAGCCACATGTGTTTCGAGAAGCCACCAAAGACGTGGCTTTTCGAAACACATGTGGCTTTTCGCTTGGAATGGGAAAAGATATAGTCCCTCGAAAACATTAGTTATTCTGAGGGACTACACCTTATGGCATTACTGCTATGCCTTAAACGGGAGAGTAGCTACTTCAAGAGAGCTGTCGACGTTACCCCAGTCAATACTTCCTGATGGAGTAAACCAGCCGTGCTGCTTTCCGTAGTTGGCAAGAGCTGCAATGTTGGTTGCAAGAAGTTCACCCGAGGGGGTGAAGAGCTCTTCACCGCCGAGCTCAAAACACCAGCTCTTCGAAGCAGCAATCTGAAGAGCCAGCGTCTGATGACTCAGCGTCAGTTCTTCATTGAAAGCCGGAACAAATACAGGTACGTAGCCCTGGCTGTTCTTCGGGGTATTGATCACTTTATAACCTGCACCCTGGACGAATTTTCCCTGATTGTCAATCGCCGAGCGCTTGGACATCGAGCCCAAAGCGGAACGCTCAACGAAGGACCAGGAGATGCTAGAGTAACCGAACCAGAAATGCTCTTCGGCATACGCAGTGAGTTCCATAAGGTTCTTCGCGATAAACTCCGGACCATTAGAAGTGATTGCGTAGATAGATTCGCCGCCTCGTTCGATAACCCAGTTTCGCTCCTTTGCCACCTGCAATGCCAGGACCTGCGGTTCGATGTTCAAGTCCTGGTTACGCATGGGGACCGAGACGGGCTCGTAGACATGGGTAGGGTTTGCCGCCTTGGGCTGCTTGATCAGCTTTGCAATTGCTGCAAGGGGGTTTGCGTTCATAATGGATAAGGCTTTCTGTTGCATACCCAAAAGTAGGTGAGATGATCATTTCCTTCTGCAACTCAAGGAGATGAGTCCGACGTGTTTGCCTGACATGTATTAGATTAGGTGCTGTTTTGAGCATTCAAAGGTGTGCTCGATTTACCCCGGGGTAAGACAAATGTTGCTGGATATGAACCCCTCGCAGGTGGCTTGGACAGCCCTTTTATGAGAAGGTGTTTTCAGAAGTTGTTACCTAAGGCTATATGCTGAGAAGCCACATGTGTTTCGAAAAGCCACATTTTTGGTGGCTTCTCGAAACACATGTGGCTTTTCGCGGTTAAATTTGGGGTACCCCAGCAGCACGCAGCACCTGCAGGGCCCGCCTCGGACGGTAGATAGCATCCTTAGCAGAAACACGGACAACAGCATACCCGGCGTGGAGTAGCCGATCCTGTCTATTCTTCTCCCGAACCAGGTCCTCTTTGGCGTTGTATTTGACGTTGCCGTCTACCTCCAGAATGACGGGCCTGCCGTGGAGGCTAGCGGCGTGTAGCAGAAAGTCCACTCGATAGGCATGACCTTCGCAGATGATGGTTTCTTGCTGCTTGTATCGGATTCCCTGGTCATCGAGAAGTAACCGCATGCAGGTTTCAGCAACGGATTCTGAGTGTGGGCTGAGCTCATGTCCGACGAGGCGGGCGGTTCGGCACCCGCGGCCAGATGCAGATGAGAGCTCCTTCTTGAGTCCTTCGTAGGTGAGCATATCCGGTTCCCGCGCGAAGCGTTGAAGGGCGCTTTCGGCCAGAACGAGCCCGTCGCGAAAGGGGAGCGTTTTCACGCAGGTGGTGATAGCTGTTAGTGGTGTGACGGTGGGGATCCCTTCGGGCGTGTATACGATGGGGCTGTCCGCGGTGAGGGCATCTTGGATGCGCTGGATGTTTTCTCGGCGGCCGCCTCCGGCTCCTCGTACTTGAACGTGGCGCGGTGGGCTGAGGGAGGAGACGCCCCAGGCGATGGCGGCGCTTTGAGCGGCGAGGATGTTGGCGGGGTATTCGTTGAGATGGGCGAGGATGCACACGTAGTGCTGGTCGTTGGGGTGTAGGTTGTTCCAGGTGTGGGCGGGGAGAAGGTGCCCTTTTGAGATGCGGGTGAGTTCGCCGCGGTTGAGGGCGTGGCTCAGGGTGATTCGCGTGTGGGTGGCTGAGGTGATGAGTTCGGTGCGGGTGCTTATCATCGTTGATAGTTCTTCTCTAGTAATCATGCTTTAATTGCATCAAATGAGAGTATTTGTGTTCAAGTGTTACGTTTAGTTATTACGCCGAAAAGCCACATGTGTTTCGAAAAGCCACCAAAGACGTGGCTTTTCGA
>ERZ1674149.49-NODE-49-length-38137-cov-23.288667_pt1 | contig 38137 bp, 38 predicted proteins | sample MGYA00581311_ERZ1674149 | MGnify/ENA primary metagenome ERZ1674149 (study PRJEB41354, sample SAMEA4873312) | human saliva metagenome | biome: human-associated habitat [ENVO:00009003]; feature: mouth environment [ENVO:08000002]; material: saliva material...
GCGCGAACACGGTAGAATGGTAGTGTCTATGCCCGCAGGCGCCCCGCACCCGTTTCTTCCCGAGACAGGCGGTGTCGCGCTTGGAAGCGGGCACCATTTTCGCCCTGTGCCCGCCCGCACCCGCTGCATCACGTACGCGGCGCATCCTGAGTGTTTGGCGGGGTACATGATTCGAAGGAAAACTTGTGGCTCTAACTATCGGCATTGTTGGCCTGCCTAACGTGGGCAAGTCCACCCTGTTCAACGCTCTGACCGGCAACACTGTGCTGGCGGCTAACTACCCGTTCGCGACCATTGACCCGAACGTGGGCGTGGTGAACCTGCCGGATGCGCGTCTGAACCGTCTGGCTGAGATTTTTGGTTCGGAGCGTATTCTGCCTGCGACTGTTTCGTTCGTTGATATTGCGGGTATTGTGAAGGGCGCTTCTGAGGGTGAGGGCCTGGGTAATAAGTTCCTCGCGAACATTCGTGAGGCGCACGCTATCGCCCAGGTGGTACGTGCGTTTGATGACCCGGACGTCATTCACGTGGACGGCAAGGTTGACCCCGCCTCCGATATGGAGACCATTAACACTGAGCTGATTCTGGCTGACCTGCAGACTTTGGAGAACGCTATTCCGCGTCTGGAGAAGGCTGTGAAGATTAAGAAGGGTGACGCCGCTCAGCTGGAGACTTACAAGGCTGCGCAGAAGATCCTGGAGGATGGTGACACCATCATTTCTCGTGCGAAGGACGAGAAGCTGGAGCTGGCTCACCTGAAGGAGCTGAACCTGCTGACCGCTAAGCCGTTCATTTACGTGTTTAACGCGGATGAGGGCATCCTGGCGTCTGAGGAGAAGCAGCAGGAGCTGCGTGACATGGTGGCGCCGGCTGAGGCTGTGTTCCTGGATGCGAAGCTGGAGGCTGACCTGGTTGAGCTGTCCGAGGAGGAGGCTCGCGAGATGCTGGAGATGAACGGTCAGGATGAGTCCGGCCTGGACCAGCTGGCTCGTGTGGGCTTCTCGACTCTGGGTCTGCAGACTTACTTGACTGCTGGCCCGAAGGAGGCTCGCGCCTGGACTATTTATAAGGGTGATACTGCGCCGCAGGCTGCTGGCGTGATTCACTCTGACTTTGAGCGTGGCTTCATTAAGGCTGAGGTTGTGTCTTTCAAGGATCTGGATGAGGCTGGCTCCATGGCGGAGGCGAAGGCTCGCGGTAAGGTCCGTATGGAGGGCAAGGACTATATCATGCAGGACGGCGACGTGGTGGAGTTCCGCTTCAACGTCTAAGCTGACGGGTCGATAGGACTTTGAGAATCCGGTGATGGAGGGATGACGAAATTCATCTCACTGTCACCGGATTTTCTGTACTCTTAATGCGTAATGTAATTCGCTAATTGAAATTTATGTAGGTAATACAAAAATGTCACCTAGATGAAATTCTGTTTTAGCTTGATTCTTTTATTTGGAGGATAAAATGAATGAATCTCCATTTCCTTTTGCTGAAAAGGGTGAATGGGTTGGTCATTGGTGGCTTCCCGAAAATCCTGATAACAAGGTTGCAGGAACCCTTATTTACGATGGTGAAGGGGGACTGAACCTCAAATTGGATAATCATTTTGATGGATATTATCCTAATGGACTTGGTGACATACGTAAAGATGAGAATGGGAATCTATTTCGAGTTCGGGCCGTAAGGAGTAAAGACTATTTAAATTCGTATGATGTGATTTATGGTGTCGCTGACGGGGTAGATATTACCATCATGGATGCAATGGGTAAGAGCTATACGAAGACTCAGGGGCGAATTGGAAAAAATCATACAAGTAGTTACAGAATCAGTGCGGATAAGTTGATTCTAGGGAAGCATCTAGGAAATAAGAATAATAAAGTATTTGATGGTCTTAGGGTGTCTGTTGATAACTTGGGGTGCTGGGATTCCCCCGAAGGTGGTCAAGAATTTAAATTTAGTGTATTAGGTAAAACTGTCGAAATCTGTGGTGTGGGTAGTTCTGAAAAACATAATCAAAGAGGTCCGTTTTGTCAGATAATTTCAGGCGAAGGTTTTTCGTTGCAGGAAGCTTTGGAAGAAGTTAATGTTATTCAGAATTTCATTTCTTTCGTTGTCAATCAATTCTCAGGCATTGTCTGGGTGCAACTTCAGGCTGGTAATGAATTCCTGAATCTTCTTTTCTCACCGAATAAGATTGGAACGGGAGCTGGGGTGGCTCGTGGTAAGTTTGACGCTGAAATTTCCTCTAATGCATTCCCTATTGCATCCCTCTCGAGGTGGTTCGAGTTGGTAAATCGGGCTCAGGCGGCTATTAGTATGGTTATCGCGATGCAATTCGAGAAGATGCCATTTGTTGAAAATGACCTCTTGATGGCGACTATGACTGCAGAAGTTTTACATCGCAACCTTAAGCTTGGTGGGAAGCCTTATGATAATCAGGAATTTAAGTTGATGAGAGAGAAGTTATTAGAAGTTGCCCCAGATGGGTATAAAGAAATGATTAAGTCATCCATACGTAATGAACTGACTCTCCGGCAGAGGCTGGTTAGCCTTGCGGATTTTGTGGGTGAAGATTTGATTTCAACTCTTATTCCTGACGTTAAATATTGGGCAAAAGAGACTACAAAAGCCCGAAATTACCTTACACACGAGGGGAAAGCCAAGAACCAATCTGTCGAAGAGCTAATGGCTATCGTGGATGTGACGAGGACCGTGGTTGTGTTGAGTGTTATGCGATGTATAGGTGTATCAGCTGAATATCAAAAAATAATCGTTAGTCGTCATCGTCAATACAATAATGCAGCTCGGTGTGCGGGAGAGTGGCTCACACCTCCGCCGGAAGAAATAACTGAGGAAAAGCAAAACCATACTGATGCATGATAACGAACTGGCGGAGCTCCGCTTCAACGTTTAGGAGGTAAAAGTGATAACCGAATGGTGGCATTCCCTTTTAAGTAAGTGGGCGTGGGATGATCCGATGCTTCTCTTGGGTTTAGCATCCTTTGTGGCTACTGCACTCATCCCCATTGTGTTATGGAGGGCAGGAGCGAAACAAGTAAAACGTGACAGCGAGTTGCAAGCCAAAATCCTCGCTAATCTAACGTCGGTTTCTCAGCTCCAGCGACGCGATGCGCTGCTGGGGATTGTTCCTCAAGCCTCAGACCCCACACATCTGGCGCTACTGTGGAAGGAGATTCGTGAGTATGAGGGAGCGGATTGGGATTTCCTCCTCAATCATCTTCGCGCCAATCCTGCTCTTGCACTTCCGGGAACGTCCACCGGTGTGAAAGTGCAAGATAACCTGACTGATGCCACTGTGAGTAATTATGTTGACGGACTTGAACGTCGTTATGCAGAAAGTGATGGGTACCCGCCTTATCCTGGATTGCTCCAATTCATTGCGGAAGTAACAAGACAGGGATCTAAGGTTGAAGTTTCACGTATCGTCGAACTTGTTACGGGACCGACTGCAGAAAAGCAACGTCCAGGCCACTCCTTCTACCGGGAGATGGTTACTGCTCTTCCCCAGGTAGCGAGTCCTCTTCTTGACGCGGTCGAGCGGATTGATTCTCGGGCTCCCGGTGGTCTTAAGCTGAATGTTCTGACAGGTGCCCTTCTCGCGGTCAAAGACTTGGAAATGGGGCGCCAAGGCCCGGGGTCGGAAGCGGATGAGGTGGATGAGCTGAAGAGAGACATCGCGGATGCTCTCGCCTATCTGCTGCATCGAGATGTCCTGCGCTCGTTTGACCGGTGGGAAATTAAGGGCTCGACCGACAGTGTTACTGCTACAGCAGCCTGGCTCATCAGAGCGGTTGGATGGGTTGCCGATGCTGATAGTCATCTAGCGATGCGGATGATTCAAAATCTAGCTGTCGCAATTGAATCAGTACCTGAATCAGACCGTATAGGGGGCTGGGGGATTGATGACGTCGATGTCCGTCAGGGTTTCGCATGGATTAGTGAAAAGTGTCCTGAATTGTGGGAAACCTACGGGGAAGGACTGGAAAAGGCAGCCACGGAAATTGGGCCGTGGAAGGAGACCTCTCCTCGTAAAATGTCGCTTCCTCCGAAACATTGATATACGCCGTGACGTGGTGGAGTTCCGCTTCAACGTCTAAGCGATAAAAACATAAAGGTGGAGCCCCGCGCTGTGAACGTACAGTGCGGGGCTCCGCCCTATTAACCCTCGCGCGCCGCAACAGGCAGCCGCCCGAGTTTAAACCATATTGACCGGGATTAGTGGTCAGAACCAACCATCACGTTGGAAGCCTTGATCACTGCGTAAGCGGTCTCGCCAACCTTCAGGCCCAGCTCCTCAATGCGATTGTCTGTTATGACCTTGACCGCCTCATACGCCAGCCTCGGGAGCTGGAGGATTGGATTGATCGCACGGAGTCCCGAGGTCTGTTTCTCGTAACAGCCAACGGAGACGCCGACCTCATCCCTGAGGACATCCAACGCCCCCACCTCTCACGAAGAACTATGGTGCTTCGACCTCACCGGCTTCCTGAGCGGCACCGGCGAGATGTCGCCGTCTACTGCTGCCTCGTGGGGTGACCTCTACGAGGAGGTGGGGGAGGTGCAGTGGGGTGTCCTGCTGGCATGGGTGGAGACTGGCTGCTACGTGGCTGATGTGGACGGCCTGCCGTGTGCGTCTGACTTCGAGGATCGCTACTGCGGCTTCTGGGACTCGGAGAACGACTACTCTGCCCACCTCGCCGAGGAGATGTGCATCTGGGACGAGATTCCCGAGCACCTACACAGCTACTTCGACATCGACGCCTGGTAGTGCGATGAATGATTCGACTATGCCATCGCCAACGTCCCTGACGGCGGTGTCTTCATCTTCCGTGCCCACTGAACGCACATCTGAACCCCCTGGAGGTCACACCGACCTCTAGGGGGGCGTTTTTCAGGCAAAACCCGCCTTTTGTTGCCGTGTCTGACTGTTCTCAATGCAACATATCTAATACAATCTGAGGTAGAAACGGCCTGCCAGAGAGAGGATGAACATGGCGAACGAGAGGGCGACGGACCAGATCGTCCGTGACATGCTACGCGAAATTGGTTTTAATCGCCCCTGGGAACAGGACGGTGGCCCCCAGTGGAAGCGAGACGCCCTCAAGGGTGGGTCGAAGTCTGCCTCGGCCAATGCTGAGGGCAAGCCCGAGTTCGTCTTCGTCTCAGATGGTTTCGTCGTCGTGGTCGAGGACAAGAAGGACGTGCAGCGTACGCGCTACCTCGTCGATGGTGACCCGGTCACCGAGCATCCCTACCGTGCTGACTACGCGCTCAATGGTGCAATCCACTACGCGAAGACGATGCTCGCCAACGGCATCCCGTTCGACAAGGGTGTCTTCGCCGTGGGTGTCGGCGGTGGCGAAGTCCACCATGAGATCGCCGTGTCCTACCTGGCCCCTGGCTTTGTCAAGCACCTTGACGACCTCGACAACCTCGACGTGTTCTCCGAGAAGGAGATTGGCGAGTACTACGCCGTTCAGGTTCTCGGACAGCGCCCGCGCGCAGAGGTTCAACTCGACGATGTTCGTGCAGCAGCAGAGCGCCTGCATGAAGGAATGCGCAACTATGGATCGGTCGAAAATGACCGAAAAGCACCGCTTGTCTCGGCGATTCTCCTGGCGCTCAAGAACCCCTATTTCAACCTCGACCGCCTCCAGAGCATTTCGCCCGGTAACAACTACCAGGTGTGGGATGGGCGCATCATCTACGACGCTGCCGAGCAGTACATGAAGTCCGAAGCGCTCATGCCTCAGGCGAAGATCGGCACGCTCCTTGACCAGTTCTCCTTCATCAAGCAGGCACCGCAGCTCAACCGCTCCCACCGAGACCTTGGCGAGTCACCTCTCAAGTGGATGACCCGCATCCTGAAGAACGACGTGTACCACGTCGTCACTGACCCCTCGATGACTACCTTCGATGTGCTCGGCAACTTCTACCACGAGTTCATCTCGTACGGTGGAGGCGACGGATCGGGCCTCGGCATCGTGCTCACGCCCGAGCATATCACGACGCTCATGGCTGAGTTGATCGACGTGAACGCCACCGATTACGTTCTCGACCCTACCGCAGGCACCGCGTCCTTCCTTATCGCTGCCATGCAGCGAATGTTCGACGACGCGGGCGACAACGCGGCCATGTGTGAGGACATCCGCAAGAACCGCCTCTACGGCATTGAGCTCCAGGACAAGCTCTTCGCAATCGGTACCACGAACATGATCCTGCGAGGCGATGGCAAAGCGAACTTCCGTCGCGACTCGATCTTCGAGGCTCCAATGGCAGAAATGCGCGGGGATATGAAGCTGTCCGACGGCACAATCGCCCTCGGACACGGCTTCACCAAGGTGCTCCTCAACCCGCCCTACTCGCAGGCCAAGGACAAGAACACCCGCAACCTCTCCGAGCTTGCCTTCATCGAGCGTGCGCTGGAGTTCCTCAACCCTGGCGGCAAGCTCGCCGTGATTGTGCCTCAGTCCGCGATGGTCGGCAAGACTAAGGAGGATAAGGCTCGCAAGCGGTACATCCTGGAGCATCACACGCTCGAAACCGTCATCACGATGAACCCGATGACCTTCACCAATTCTGGGCACACCCCTCACACGGTCATCGCGATCTTCACAGCCGGGCGCAAACACCGCGAGGACCAGAAGGTTCGCTTCGTGAACTTCGAGAAGGACGGCTGGGTAGTCGCCCCGCACCGTGGCCTCGTGGACGACGGTACGGTCGCCTCGCGCCGCAAGCACCTCCTGGAGGTTCTGCGCGGTGACGCCCAGGACGACACGAGCTTCATCGTCCGATCCGAAGTCACCGCCGAGGATGAATGGCAGCACAGTTACTTCTACTTCAACGATGTGCCACCGACCTACGAGGACTTCATGAGTACGGTTGCTGACTATGTGACCTGGCAGGTTGACATGCATGCCCACGGGCTCGGCGACCTCATCACGCCGTCTATGAGTGTCACCAGCGATGAGGAGGGCAAGGAATGAGCGTCCTCGAAACCCTCGACTTTCAGCCGATGCTCATCACTGACGTCTTCGAGTCGATGACGGCTTCGAAGGCGTGGTACGACAAGAGCAAGCTCTGTCTCTCCGGAGTGCCCGTATTTCCGTTCGTCTCTCGAACTAAGGCAAGCAACGGAGTCGATAGCTTCTGCCCGCGCCAAGATAAGGCACCTGAGGCCGGGAACGCCATGACGATTGGGCTTGACACTCAGACGATTGGTTACCAACCGGTTCCGTTCTACACGAGCCAGAACATCCAGGTTCTTCGTCATGTGCGACTCAACGAGAGCAATGCGCTCGTTCTCTCCTCACTGATACAGGAGCAGATGGGAAAGTTCTCTTGGGGCGGTAACGGCGCCACTCTTGGACGCTTGAAGAAGACCCGCATTATGGTTCCTGCTCTCACCGCCGCTGATGGCACTATCGAGGCCGACTGGGACGGCATGGACCGTCTCGGCGCAGAGCTGCTGGACCAGGTTGTCACACAGACACACAGCGCTCGCGAGACTCGCCTCGCTGACGACGACACCCTCCCGGAGCTGAGGTTCGAGCCAATGCTGATAGATGAATTGTTCATTCAACACCGTGGCAAGCAGGCGACCCGAAGTGATAGTGGCAAGACTCCATATGTTGTTGCGGCTTCACGCCACAACAGCCAGGTGGGGTTTGTTGATGAGCAACCACTGTTTCCCGGGAAATGGTTAGCCATGGTTAATACTGGGGCTGGAGGAGTCGGATATTGCACATACCAACCTGTTCCCTTTTGGGGTTCCAATAATGTGACTGCGTTGGAACCAAGATACGCCGATGCTTCAGAATCCGCATTGATGTTCCTTGCTGGCTGTGTGCGGTTGCAGACCTTTGGAAAGTTTTCGTACGGGAATATCGCAAATATGCGCAGACTTGGAAGAACTCGCATCATGGTTCCCGTCATCACCAATGCTGAGGGCGAGGACGTGGTGGACTGGGAGGGCATGAGCGCCTATGGACACGCCCTGCGTGTGCGTGTTGAGCGTGCCATTACACCCGTCCTTGGGAGCCTGTCATGAGTCGTGTACCGAATCCAGCGCACGGTATCGGTCAGGACATCCGCGTCGCTCGCCGTGCCCTCGGCTGGAGCCAGACCGAGCTGGCCAACCGTGCTCAGGTCTCACGTCCGACTATCGCTCGTGTCGAGACTGGTGTCAACATCTCCACCGGGACGCTGGAAAAGGTAGCCAAGGCGCTCGGAAAGCGTCTGCACATCTCAGACCAACCCTGACGCCCTCAGGAGCCCCTACAACGAACGAAAACCCCCGAGGTGACCTCAGTCGTCTCGGGGGTTCTCGTTCTCTCCTACGCCTTCTGAGCATCATCACGCTGTGTTGGTTGTGTGCTCGTCACCTTACGATCATTCGTGCTCTTAGTTTCACGTTCACGTTTCTTCGCCGTTGCGAGCTTCGGATCAATCGGTCCGTGATGAACTTCAATGATCTTTCCATTCGCCAATCGAAACAACATTGCTCTTACCCCATCTCAAATGAGTCGTTGCTGCTATCGCAGTCATGAGTCGTACTCTTGGTGGTCGTGCTGGCCTTGTTGAGCCGCTGCTCGATCACGCGCTGACTACGCTGCTGTCTGTTGAGAGTGCGCTCTCGCTGCTGCTCTCTGCCAGCCGTCACCGCCTTCGCGAAGTCGGCGAACTTGTCAGACTCGGTGAAGTTCACGTGCGCGTTCTAAACCGAGTCGATGACACTCCGAACGGCAGCGTCCTCGACCCTCGTCGAGACGCTCTCAGCGAGCACACGAACGCCCTCGGAATAGAGCGCCCGAGCCTGCTCGCCTGAGAGTGGCTTCGAGCTCTTGACAGCTGCGAGATGCTGCTCGGCCTCAGTCGCCAAGGCGCTGGCGCGGGCGAGCTCATTGGCGACCTCCTTCTTGCCCTCCTCACGGCCTTCTTGCTTGCCCTGTTCGCGCGCAGACGCGGCGATGTTCTCAGCATGTGAATGTGCGGCCACCGTGAGGTCGTCGCATCGAGCTCGGCGTGAGTGATGATTTCCTCGCCCTCCAGCTCCGCGTCGATCACCAACCCTCGCGACTTCTCGCGTGCGCCCGCAAGGAGACGCTCCACCTCGGCGCGTGCCTCGGGCTCCAATGCAGCGACCCTAGCGAGGGTCTCCTCGGCAGTATCGAGCGCCTGCATCGAGGCGACGTACTCCGCCTTGGCGAGGTTCTCAAGCGAGCGCTTGGAAGACTCGCGTTCGACCTCGAACCCCGTTGGCGATGAGGTTCTCACGCAGACCTACGTGAAGGTCTCGTATCTTCTCTCAACCCGGTACTCGGCGACCCTCCTCGTCGCGTACGTCGCGATGCTCAGAGTAGGCGCGCGACCAGTCTTGATGGAGCATCCCCGGTCGTTTCGGGTCGTCGCCAAACGTGTCCGCGAGCACGTGCATGTGCGGGGCGTTCTCTGAATACTAGACGGACACCCCGGGGATGCCGTTCATGCCTCCGGGAACGACGTTCTCACCCAGGTACTCAAGAACTGCCGAGAAGTACTCCTCAGCCTCATCCTTGTCTCGTGCGACCCACCGCGAACGGCTCACAGGTTCGCCCGTCTCGGGGTCGATGCGGCGCTTGCCGGTGCGTGGATTGATCGCCGGATAGAAGTCGGGCTGCTCGACGTACATCGTGCGCGGCAAGTGCACGAGAAACGTCGTCGTCGTGACCGTGCCGCCCTCCATCTCGCCGCGCTTGTTCTTCTAGTCCTTCGTGATCTTACGCGACAACCTCGCGGCGCGAGCGTCGCCGTATTCCATGACTTTGCGGATGCCCTCACAGGGGCGGAACCTGCCCTCGCCGTTGCTCCCCTCTGTGGGGTTGTGACGTTCGTCTCGTGTGAAACGTGGTGGAGTTCCGCTTCAACGCCTAAGCGATAAAAACATAAAAGCGGAGCCCCGCACTGTGAACGTACAGTGCGGGGCTCCACCCTATTAACCCTCGCGCGCCACACAAGGCAGCCGCCGGGTATAAGCCTTATCGACCGGGATTAGTGGTCAGCACCAACCATCACGTTGGACGCCTTGATGACTGCGTAAGCGGTCTCGCCAACCTTCAGGCCCAGCTCCTTAATGGACTCGTTGGTGATGGAGGCAGAGATAACAACCTCCGGAGCGATCTCAATCTTAACGATGCCGTTAGTCGCACCCTCAGTAATCTCAACAACCTTGCCAGCGAACTGGTTACGTGCAGAAAGCTTCATGAAGCCGTGCCTTTCACTCAATATACGTACAACTGCTCTAGATACTTTACACGCCTTATCTTCTGCATAATGAGCAAAAACCCGATTTTTCGTAAATATTACGCACGAACCATGCAAATTTTATTTTCGGCTTCACCCACACCCCGAACCCACCCCAAAAGACCGGCAAAAACCAGCCCCACACATGCGGTTCACACCCGCCAAATGGTATAGTCAGCACGAACGCGAGAATCCTCGCACCCTCCACCGTCGCCCCCCTGCCTGGCTGACGCGCGCCCACACGCCGCAGCACCACCGCAGTAACACTGCGGAAACAGGGGAGCGGCGCATCCGCACAGATCGAAGAAGGAACCATGAGCGAAAACCTCAACGAAATCGAAGCACCCGCCTGCCCCGAATGTAGCGAAAACTACACCTACGAAATGGGTGAACTCTGGGCATGCCCCATGTGCGGCCACGAATGGGAACGCACCGCAGCAGGCGAAACCGAAGAAGCGGCAGGCTCCAAGGTTCTCGACTCCGTCGGTAACGAGCTCGTCGACGGCGACTCCGTCACCATCGTCAAGGGCCTGAAGGTCAAGGGCGGCGCAGACATCAAGGCAGGCACCAAGGTGCGCGGCATCCGCCTGCTCGAATCCCCCGTGAACGGCCACGACATTGAGGCGAAGGTCCCCGGCGCAGGCCAGATGTACCTGAAGTCCTCCGTCGTGAAGAAGGCATAAGCCAAGAAGGCGTAACCCAAGGCGATATAAGCCAAGAAGGCATAAAACGCCTCCTGTGAGGCGCAGAAAAGGCGGCACCTCCCGCACTAGCTCACACTAGGGGAGGTGCCGCCTTTGTACATGAGGGACTCCGTGAGCCCTCAATAGGTCGGATTGTTACTTCCTGCCGGTAAGGCCCAGGTAGACGGAAATAGTCAGCATTGCTGCAAAAATTGAAATAATCCAGCGGATCCAGTCAATGCCGCTGGTGTCCGCTACACCCAGCTGGGTCGCTGCCCAGGTACCGATAGCCGCGCCGACAGCACCGCAAATAATGGTCCAAAGAATCGAAATGTTCTGACGGCCTCGCATGAAGAAACGTGCGATCGCGCCAATAATTGCGCCGGTAATAATGGTGCCAATAATAGTGCCCATTGTTCTCTCCAAAGGTTGTACACCTGCCGCTGTGACAGGTGGCGTGTTAGTTCTAGTGTAGGCAATGCTGGTTACGGAAAGCTTAATAACGGGTATGTTAAGGTAAACGGCACCTCAATGTTTTACGTGTAAAACACTGAGGTGCCGTTCTTGGCGAACGAAGCGACTACTTCGACTTACGCCAAATCTTCAGCGCGCTACAAATCATCGGCAGCTGCAGGGGCAGGCGACCGTACGCAATAGCCTTACGCTGAGTGGACTGGTTACGCGCATCCAGCGCCATCTGAATGTTCGCGGGGAACACCGCAACAAACAGCAGGGCCGCAAGCAGGCCACCGGCACGGCGGGTCTTGTCATTAGCCAGCAGGGCAGCGGTGCCCAGCTCAGCCGCACCCGAAGCGTGAGTGTAGGCGTGCGCAGGACCCGGCAGGTACTTCGGCACAATCGAGTCGAAGGGATCCGGGATGATGAAGTGCAGCGCACCCATCACAGCGAGGGCACGAGCCATGCGAGTAGCCGAGCGCTCAGCGCTGTACTCTTTCTTCTTAAAAATACTCATGCTCCCATTATGCGCCCGTCAGAGGCTTATTCTCTGCCTCAACGATGCGCTGAACCGCTGCGTGTTTGACTGTCTAAAATGCGGACTAGGCACGTCAAACAGAAAACATTGTTCAAAAGCAGGTAAGATAGGGAGCAACGGCACCACGTGCGGATGACGCCCCGCCTGCCCCCACCTTTAGGTGAGTCGCCAGACGGAGTAAAACACCGGGTGCCTACCGGAACAATCAAAGGAGTTATACCGTGAAGAAGATTCTGTGCATCGCTATCCTGGCAGGCGCCGCATACTTCGGTTACAAGAAGTTCGTTGCCTAAATAGCTAGCCCTCGGGCACTCTACATATCCTTAAGCAACGAAAACCCGCCGTCTCACATATGAACCATATGCGAGACGGCGGGTTTCTCGTATGCCCAACCTCCTGGGCTTCAAACACGTAGCCTATAAGGTGAACCGGCTATTCGCTCGGCGGAACCTCACCGGTCATAACAACCTTGTTCTGCGAAGAGCTCCAGCTGAACTCAGCAGTCGTGCGACCACTCGCGCTGGCGGAGCTCTCATCGCCCTTCACGTAGCGGTAGGTCACGCTAATCGAGCTGTCGGAGGTGCGGGTAATCACCGGCGAGAACGAGTACGGCTCGTAGGTTGCGGTACCGATGAACTTGCCGCGGTGGAACAGCAGAATGTGGTGCGCCATCGAGGAGATGCAGCAATCAGACGGGGAAGAGCCCGGAATAGCGTCAATCCACGACAGCTCAGCACAGGGGTCGTAGCCCTCATAGGTGCGGGATACGTTCGTCCACTGATCCCACTTGCTCTTATTCTTCAGCTCACGCAGAGCCTTCGACACCACGGTCGATGCAGAATCAGAGGCGCAGGTGGAGTCCTTCTTCGACTCAGACTTAGCCTCGGACTTGGAATCCGATTTCGACTCGGATGCGGTCGGCTCAGCATGAACCGTAATCGTCACTACCGACGGAGCCGGAGCAGGCGACGAAGCACTCGGGGTGGCACTCGCGGATGCGCTCGGGCTCGCCGACGGGGTCGGGAACAGCGCCTGAGCGGAGGTCGCGCTAGCGGAGGCAGAAGCGCTGCCAGAAGAAGACACTACGGTACCCGAAACAGCAGAATCAGTGCTTGCCGAGCAGGAAGTGACAACGAGAGCTAGAGCGGCGCCCAATGCGGGTAGAGCCAAAGCGGTACGGCCGGTGAAACGGCGGCGATTAGAAGACATGGATACTCCTGAAGATGCGCGGCAGCGCGCATCGGTGCTGGTCAAGAAGTGAATAGTGAACTCGTCCAGTATAGGGAAAAAGAGGCGGGCACGTGGTGTGTGCGGTCAGTGCCGTTCGTTACCGTAGAGTCACAGGCCGGGATTATCGCTAGACAGCGGCTACAGCAGAGCCAGGGGAGGCGAATCGGCATAGCAGAAAATCAGCTATGCGGAAACTCCGCCCGCTAGTGCCTGTGTCCCCTTGCACACCCGCCGCATCCAAGGGACAATGAAAGCATGGCTGAAGTAACTCTACAGAACGAACTCGTAATCCACACCAACGGCGACCTGCCCGCAGTCGGCGCAAAGCTGCCCGAATTCTCGGTTCTCGCGGCTGATCTCTCTGAGATTTCCTCCGCAGATTTCGCAGGTAAGAACCTGGTGCTGAACATCTTCCCCTCCGTCGACACCAGTGTTTGCGCAACCAGCGTCCGCACTTTCAACAAGCAGGCTGCAGGCCTGGAGAACACCGTCGTGCTGTGCGTCTCCAACGACCTGCCCTTCGCAATCGGCCGCTTCTGCGCAGCCGAGGGCATTGAGAACGTTGTGACCTCCTCCGCTTTCCGCTCCTCCTTCGGTGAGGACTTCGGCGTGAAGCTCGTGGACGGCCCCCTGGCTGGTCTGCTGGCACGCTCCGTGGTCGTCGTGAACCCCGACGGTGAGGTTGTCTACACCGAGCTGGTTCCCGAAACCACCAACGAGCCCAACTACGAAGCAGCCCTGGCAGCTATCAAGTAAGCCCTAATAGCTATCAACTAGTAGCTATCAAGTAAGCTTAGTACGGGACCGGATGTGACGCCGGCACCCGCATAGTACTTCCGTCAGGGACACCTGGCGGTACACAGCACAGCAGATACTGAACGTCTACAGTGCATGATCTGGGGTTCACCCACACATGCGGCTGGCGACAGCATAACGCCCCGCCCACCCGGTATTTCGGGTGGGCGGGGCGCTTTACTATATCCAGACTTAGTGCGCGATTCAGGCTTAGCGCGCGGAGTCTCCCGGATGGCCGGGAGCGTCGGAGGTTTCGGCGGGCTCCTCATCCGCGACCAGCATATGCTCCGGCAGGGTGCCGCGGCGCTTAGCCACCACAAAACGCGACACCAGCAGCAGAATGTACACCACCATCGAAATCAGCAGCATCGACTGCGGCGCCACCAGCAAACCAACCGCCGCAGACACACCCGCAATAGCGGCAGTCGTGCGGTCCTTAGAACTGCGATACGCATCGATAGCGAGCACCGCGAATAGTGAAGTCATCACAAAATCCACGCCCTTGAGCTCACTCAAGAAACTTGCACCCAGCACATAGCCGAGCGTAGCGCTCGCCAGAACGCTCAGGTGCAGGCCCGCGTGGATCCACAGGATGCGGGAGGCACGAAGCTTATGGCGGTCCGGTCCGGTGTTCAGCGCGTACGCCTCATCAATGAGCGTGTACACGGTGTAGAACTTCGCCAAACCACCACGCACCCGCTCAATCGGGTAGGACAGACCGTACATGAGGTGGCGGGAATTAATGAGCAGAGTCATCACCGCAATAGAGAACAGCGAGGCGTGATTCGACACCATATCAATCAGCACAAACTCCACCGAACCGGCAAAAACCAGGAGCGGCAGCAGGGGAGCCACCCAGAACGGCAGACCGTAACTGTGCACCAGCACGCCCAGACCAATGCCGACAAAGAACAGACCCAGCATAATCACGCCGGCAACGCGCATCGCCTCGGCGAAGCCGCTCTCGCGCGGCTGCTGAGGCTCCTGTGCATCGGGGGAGGCGGGCGCCTCCACCACGGGAATCATGCCGGTCAGCGGAAGGGCGGAGGCAATAACCTGCTCAACCTGCTGCTGGCTCGCCTGCTGAGGCTCGGGCTGAGAAGAAACGGCGGGGGAAGAAGCAGAATTCTTAGAGATGCTCATCGTGACCCCTAGAAAACCCAGTTAGCCAGCACAACGCAGGTGACGGTACCCGCCACCATGCTCAGCACCATATTCTTACGCCACAGGTGCGCACCCACGGTCACCACCAGACCCGCCAGGTACGGTACCGCCGTAGCGAACGAGGAGTAATTAATCTTCGCCACCGCATAGATGGCAAGTAGCGCGACCGCGCCGAGCGGAATCCAGTGGCTGAGTGCATCCAAAAGTTCGGAGCCAGCCAGAGCCTTCTTCAAACCGAAGGGAAGCAAACGAAGCAGGAACGTAATACCTGCAGCCACAAGAATCGCGGCAAGAATATAGCCGGTGGTCACTTCACTGTTCATGAAGATTTTCTCTTTCTGCACATACTCAGCGACAGACCCGAAAGAGGCGCGCGGGTGAAGCCGTGAAAGCATCCGCGAAAAAGGGTAGGGAGAGCCCAACCGAAGAAGGGGCAGGGGGCTAAGTAGTGCGGTAGGTACGTGAGTTGATGAAAGCCGCGAAACATGGAGGCGGAGGGTTGTTCCTCCTGCACGAGTTTTCTGCGTGGATAGTTCAGCGCGGGTAGTTGCGCGCGACAGTAGTTCTCGTGTGTGACCTCGGGTGATGCCGCTCCCGGTGCGGTGTTACTCCGGGGCGGCACAGCGTTCTGCGTCGCTAGTTTCCTTAGCGGTGTCTTTCATCTGAGTCATGGGGTACCTTCACCTCTGGGAGCCTCCGTGCAGGTTCGCGCGGGAGGCATCTTAGTAATCCTAGAAATAGAAAGAGGGGAGAGCGAAGCTCCACTCATCTATCCTAACCGGTTTCGAACACGTATGTAACGTTCTTACCGCTGTGTGGAAGCGGGAGCATCAGCGGTAGCGGCGGTGCCTGAGGTCTCCGCGGCGCTTTCAGCCTCAGCTGCCACCTTATGCACAGCACGATGCGGCAGCGTACCGCGGCGCCTCGCCACAGGGAAACGCGCCAGCAGCAGCACCACATATAAACCCAGAGCCACCACCAAGAACGAGGACGGCGCAAAAATCAGTGCAACCGCCGCCGAAACCGCCACAAAGAGCGCCGTCACACGATCCTGGTTGGCGCGGTAGCCGTCCATCGCAAGAACAGTGAAGATAGCCACCATCACGAAGTCCACGCCCTTCAGACTGCTGAGGAAGCTCGCGCCCAGCACATACCCGAGGACTACGCTCAGCACCCACGACACGTAAATCAGCACGTTCACCCACAGAATGCGCACCCCCGAACGCTCATTACGATCGGGACCGGAGTTAACCGCGAACGCCTCATCGCAAAGAGTGTGAATCGCCAGAGCCTTAGCCCAGAAACCCTTCACATTGTGCAACGGGTAGGAAAGACCGTACACCAGATGGCGCGCATTCACCAGGAACACCGTCAACGCAATCGACGCTAGGGGCGCGCCACCACTGACCATGCCCACCATCAAAAACTCCACCGAACCGGCAAAAACTAGGGCAGATAGCAACGGCGCAGTCCAGATCGGCAGGCCGTGAGCGTTGAGGATAATACCCAAACCCAAACCCAGCACAGCGATACCGAGCATCACCACGGAAGAATCCGCAACAGCCAAGCGGAAATCATTCTGCGTGCTCGTACGCTCAGCGCCGGGGGTCTGTGCCATAAAAGAGTTCCTTGTGTATGTTGTGCTCTTCAAAAAATCTACTGTGTGCGTGAGGGACTTCGAAGCTCCGCCGCGGTTTTCCAGTGTATAGGAGCGGCCGGTTGACCGACGAGAAAAAGAGTCCGGGAATAAAATAATGAGAAACACGCTTATAGTGAATGACGCTAAACAACGCGGTGCTGAATAACCTAGCGACCGCGCAGACAACCCGAAAGGAACCTCAATGGCTGAACAGAACAACGCCGAGCAGACTGCAGAAGAGCAGAAGAAGGTGTACTCGCGCCAGCAGGAACGCCGCGAACTCGAAAACTACCGCCAGACCAAGATCGAGCGCATCGACCGCCTGCGCTACCGTGCCTACGGTGCCAACGGCGCAACCCTCGACTTCGGTGTGGGGGAGGGTCTGCTGACCCCCGTCGAGCTGCTACTCGCCGCAATTGCCGGCTGCTCCTCCGTGGACGTGGACGCGGGCACCTCCCGCCGCTCCACCCCCGAGGTGTTCGAGGTGCTCGCCTCGGCGCTGAAGCAGACCGAAGACGGCGCGGTTCGCCTCGACGACGTTGAGGTGGACTTTGATGTGCGTTTCCCCGCCGATGAGCAGGGTGCCAAGGCTCAGAAGATGGTGGACCGTCTGATTCAGCTCAGTGAGCAGAAGGATTGCACTGTTTCTCGTACCGTGGAGCACCCCACGAACGTTTCGTTCCACAACCTGGCTGACTAAAGCCGGGTGAGCTGAATAGATCGGGTGAATTAGCCTGATAGGGAACCCTCCCGTACCGCTTGTGATGAAGCGGGTACGGGAGGGTTTTTCTGTGTTTTTGTGGTTTTGGGTGGAAAAGAGCCTAAAAAGCGAGTAGGATTGACCCTCAGATTAGGAAAACTTACGGTACGTAAGAATTTCTAAAGATTGAAGAATTTCTTGACCCAGGCACAAACCTTCGGCGACACCACCCGCAGCAGGACTAGACTGGACACCAGACTAGACCGCTAGCAAACGCACGAAGCAATAGCCTCAGAAAGAAGACCTGACATGGCACAGCCTACAGAGACTTCCGGCGCTGCATCGGAAGCCACCCCCGCAGAGGGTGAACTGAAGCGAGGCCTCTCCGCCCGCCACATGCAGATGATCGCAATCGGCGGCGCAATCGGCACCGGCCTCTTCGTCGCCTCCGGTAAGACCATCTCCACCGCAGGCCCCGGCGGCGCAATCCTCGCCTACGCCCTCATCGGCATCATGGTGCTCTTCCTCATGCAGTCCCTCGGCGAGATGGCTGCGCACCTGCCCGTCCCCGGCGCATTCCAGACCTACGCGGCACGCTACGTGTCCCCGTCCTTCGGCTTCGCCATGGGTTGGAACTACTGGTTCAACTGGGCGATTACCGTCGCCGCCGAACTCGTCGCCGTCGGCGAGGTGATGAGGTACTGGTTCCCGGACATCCCATCCTGGGTGTGGGCGGCAGGATTCCTCGTGCTGCTGACCGGCATCAACGCCCTCTCGGCACGCTCCTACGGTGAAAGCGAATTCTGGCTCGCCACCATCAAGGTCGTCACCGTGGTCGTCTTCCTCATCGCAGGTATCGCCATGATTTTCGGCATCCTGGGCGGTAGCTCCCCGGGCGTCTCCAACTGGACCGTCGGTGAGGCACCCTTCGTCGGCGGCGCACCCGCCGTGCTCGCCATCTTCATGGTGGCAGGCTTCTCCTTCCAGGGCACCGAAATGATCGGTGTGGCTGCGGGCGAGTCCGAGAACCCCCGCCGCGACGTGCCCCGCGCACTGACCAGCGTGTTCTGGCGCATCATGCTCTTCTACATCGGTGCGATGGTCGTTATCGGCTTCCTGATTCCTTACTCCGACCCGAACCTGCTCACCGCAGCGGACGGCAACATTAACATCTCCCCGTTCACCCTCATCTTCGAGCGTGCGGGTATCGCCTTCGCGGCAGCCATCATGAACGCCGTGATCCTCTCCGCAGTGCTCTCTGCAGGTAACTCGGGCCTGTACGTTTCGGCTCGTATGCTCTTCGCGCTCGCCCAGGAGGGTAAGGCACCGAAGATGTTCACCCGCATCAACTCCGGCGGCGTGCCCATGAACGCGCTGCTGGCAACCGCAGCTATCGGCGCGGTCGGCTTCATCGCCGCACTGCTCTCGCCGGATGGGGCGTACCTGTGGCTGGTGAACGTGTCCGGTCTGGCTGGCTTCATCACCTGGGTGGGTATCGCCGTGGCTCATTACCGTTTCCGCCGCGCATACCTGAAGCAGGGCAACAGCCTGAAGGACCTGCCCTACGTGGCGCCGTTCTTCCCCGCGGGCCCGATTATCGCCTTCCTCATGTGCCTGGTCGTTATTGGCGGCCAGAACTACGAGGCGTTCCTGAGCGGTGACTGGGCTGGCGTGCTCAGCTCCTACATTGGTCTGCCCGTGATTATCGCGGTCTGGCTGGTGCACCGCGTGGTCACTCGTGACCGCCTGATTCCGCTGGAACAGATTGACGTGAGCGGCATCGAGGTTAAGGCTTCGAAGTAACGCGAACATGCAGAACTATTGGCTGTAAATAGCTGATACGTGAAGAGCCGCCGGTTCCCCCTTAAGAGGGGAGCCGGCGGCTCTTTGCTATGCGCGGTTTACACCGGGCGGGCGGGCTAGACTATGCGCCCCGCAGCTCTTAGGAGCGGCGGCGCGAGCGCAGAACGCTCAAACCCAGACCCGCACAAATCGCGGCAACGCCAAGAACAACAATCACGCCAACACTGGATGCACCGGTGTTCGCCAGAGTAGCCTTCTTGGGGCTGCTCTCCTTAGCGAGGCTGTCCTGTGCCAGATTGTCCTTTGCGGAGCGGGCGGCGGTCACCGGAGCCTCCTGAGCGGGCTTGCTCTGAGCTGGCTTATTCTTGGGATGCGCCACGGTTGCGTCCTCCAGCTTGTCAGCGTTGGGGGTCTTATCGGCAACCGGCTCCGGAGCGACCGTTGCTTCCGGCAGCGCAGGAACGGTGGGTGCATCGGTGGGGTTCACTCCAACGGTTGCCTCGGGCAACGGTGCCACGGTGGGTGCGTCAGTGGGGTTCACGCCTACGGTCGCTTCGGGCAGGGGTGCCACGGTGGGCGCATCAGTGGGGTTTACACCTACGGTTGCCTCGGGCAACGGTGCCACGGTGGGTGCGTCAGTGGGGTTAACGCCAACGGTGGCTTCCGGCAGGGGAGCCATGGTGGGCGCGTCCGTCGGGTTTACACCCACGGTTGCCTCGGGCAGGGGTGCTACGGTTGGTGCATCAGTGGGGTTCACGCCAATGGTTGCTTCCGGCAGCGCAGGAACGGTCGGTGCGTCAGTGGGATTCACGCCAATGGTTGCCTCGGGCAGGGGCGCTACGGTTGGTGCGTCAGTCGGGTTTACACCCACGGTTGCCTCAGGCAGAGGAGCCACCGTCGGAGCATAGGTCGGAACCGCAGAAACCACGGGCTCCTGCGCGAAAAGCTCAAGAGGCTTCTGTGCATCAAACGAGCCGTACTCAGCACCCTGAACGCCAGCCGCCATGGTGCCTGCAATGTACTTGTGAGAGGTATTCAGCGTCGCCGCAACATCCGCCGGGACCTTCACCTCCGTCTCAAAGACACCGTTATGAATCTGCGAAGCAGGTACGGTCACCTCAGCCACGAAACGCATACCCTGCTGGGGAAAACGGCCGGGAACCCACACGTTCGTATCAGACACCACCACGCGCACACCGTGCGGGGTCGCCTCACCGGTGTAGCCGGTACCGCGTACCTTCAGCACGGTCTCACCCTTGGTGTTCAGACGCGGCGAATCCACGTGCAGAACCGGTGCGGCACTATCCTTCACAACGTCCATGCGCAGAATCTGACCGCCCCCATAACCATCAACGATGATATTAGCGACGAAGCTGTAGTTCTTCGCTGGGTCAATCAGGCTACCGGGAACGTAATGGGTCGCAGTCGCCGTGCCGTCCTTGAACGGGCCCTCAACGCGCACCGTCTGAATCGGGTTCAGAAACGGGAAACCCCTATGGTTTGCCTCATGCAAAGCAGGGGCGAAAGCAGTAGTTTTCGCGGGCAGTTTCGATGCCTTGAACGTAATCTTGTTCAGACGCAGGGCGGTCTTCAACTCACGAGTATTGGTCTCAACCTTGTAGTTGTAGACCGTAATAACCGGCGGGTTATCCGGATTCGGGGTATTAGCCGCTGCAACAGAAGGCAGAGCGCACAGGCTCAACGACGCAGCAAGAAGAACAGAAGCGCCAGCGCTACCGTAGCGGCGGGCAGGAGAAGAGTTAGCCATCATGAAGTTCCTTCTACATGGGTGATTGAGCGATCCGCACTCTTCCTGTATCGCGCCAAGTCGAGTGCGTATACGGTACCGCGACATCGCGGTTAATTACACCGTAACACGCGCCTAAACGCATGAACCGGACATAACATAACTCGCCGAAATATTACGTAAAACCAACGCCTACAGGGTGCACAATAGGGCGGAATAATAAGACAAATACGCGCTGCGCCGGGTGGAGGACACGGAAATGCTAGGGTAGAAAGATGCCCACGCAGAAGAACCCGCAGAACCGAGTAGAAGCAGCCCCGCCCGCCCCGCCCGCCGAACCCAACGCTACTGAGCACAGTGCTACTGAGCACAGCGCCATCGACAGCACGCACCGCGTCGTGAACGTGTGCGCTGTAGCAATCCGCAACCGGGACGGGCTCGTGCTCACCGTGCGCAAACGGGGCAGTGACGGGTTCATGATGCCCGGCGGCAAACCCGAACCGGGGGAGACCCCGCTACAGACCGCCTGCCGCGAAGTGAACGAAGAAATCGGGCTCATCCCCGACCCCGACCGGATGCACCACCGCGGACTCCTGGAAGCGGCGGCACTGAACGAGGCAGGCTTTACGGTACGCGCCGAAACCTTCGAGTACGCCCCCACCGATGAGCAGTATGAGCAGCTGGCTACGCTGGTGCCGCAGGCAGAAATTACCGAGCTGCGCTGGGTCGATCCCGCCATGGCCCGCCCTTCAGATATCGCCGCGCAGGCACCGCTGAATACCGAGCAGATTTTCCCGCTGCTGGCGGCCACTCCGGTTCCGCGGGGCTAGCATATCGGCGGACCCGGCGGCCTAGAGCCCCCGTTTTATCCACAGGGCTACCCTGCACACATGAGGTACACAGGTACGTCCGGTACCCTCAACAACAGACAACCCATAGAAGGCGGGGCGCAACGCCGCGCACCCGCTGCACAACCCAAGGAGAACCATGAAGAAGACTGACTACAACCTCGCCGTCTACTGCGGCGCACGCTCCGGCAACGACCCGCTCTTCACCGAGCGCGCCCGCGAGCTCGGCACCCTCTGCGCTCGGAACAATATTGGCGTGGTCTACGGCGGCGGCCGCACCGGCCTGATGGGCACCGTCGCGGGCGCGACCCTGGATGCCGGCGGCGTGGTCTACGGCGTGGTCACCCACAAGCTGGTCGGTCTGGAGGGCGTCTACCCCGGCCAGACCACCCTCGACATCGTGGACACCATGCACCAGCGCAAAATCGCCATGATCGAGAAGGCCGACGCTTTCGTCGCCATGCCCGGCGGCCCCGGCACCCTGGAAGAGTTCTTCGAGGTGTTCAGCTGGCAGTTCCTCGACATCCACTCCAAGCCGGTTGCGCTGCTGAACGTGAGCGGCTACTGGGATAAGCTCATCGACGCGATGCACTACATGGCCTCCACCGGCCTGCTGAACGAGCGCTACCTGGACGAACTCATTATCGCGACCACTCCCGAGGAGCTGCTGGATGCGCTCGCCAAGGACCTAGAGCGCCGCGCCGCCACAAAGACCAACGCAGAAAGCTAAACTGCCATGGCCAATACCCTGCTACTGACCTACTTCGGACCGTTCCCCGGCGTGCCCGTCAACCCCACCGTGGCGCTCGCAGAAGGCGCCGTGCGGGCGCTGAATACCGCCCGCCCGGACCTGCGCGTCGTGGCCCGCGAGCTGCCCGTCAGCTACGACGGATCCAGCGCCGCACTGCGCGCCGCCCTGCAGGATGTGCAACCCGACGCGCTCATCAGCCTGGGCGTAGCGGTCGGCCGCGATGTGGTGAGCCTCGAACAGGTCGCCATCAATCTGGACTCCGCGGGCATTGAGGATAACGACGGCGACCGACGCTGCGACGAGCCAATCGCCCCGGACGGCCGGGAGGCGTACTTCTCCTCCCTGCCGGTACGCGCCAGCTTTGAGCGCCTGCATGCGGCGGGGGAGCCGGTCGAGATTTCGTACACCGCCGGAACCTACGTGTGCAACCACGTGTTCTACGAGGGCCAGCGCATCAGTCGCGAACTGGGGCTGAGTATCCCCGCCGGGTTCGTGCACGTGCCCGCAACGTGCGCCGACGGCGAAGAGGCCCCCGAAGACACCGGCATGACCGCCCACCGTGACGCCGGTGGCGTGGTTCGCGACGAGCAGGGCGTGCCGTACCTGCCCGAGTCCACCGTGGTGCGCATTATCGCCGAGATTGCCTCCGACACCCTGCCCGCGGTGGACTAGCAACACGGTATTGAGCTAGAACCTACATAACAAAACCGCCGGATAGCCTCCCGACGTGGGAGCCTATCCGGCGGTTTGTGCATCCTACGCCCGCAGGTTATAAAACCCTCGGGGGTATGTTTGAGCTACTACTTGGTGCGGTTCTTCAGGTAGTAGTCAATCAGCGAAGCGGTCGAAGAATCCTGACGCTCCAGAACCTCGCGGTCACCCTCGATAGCGGGAACCAGGTCCAGGGCCAGCTTCTTGCCCAGCTCAACACCCCACTGGTCGAAGGAATCGATGCCCCACACAACACCCTGAACGAAGGTGATGTGCTCGTACAGGGCAATCAGAGAGCCCAGAACGCGCGGGGTCAGGCGCGGTGCCATGATGGAGGTGGAGGGGCGGTTACCGCTGAAGATACGTGCGTTGACCACGTGCTCTGCGGTGCCCTCTGCACGAACCTCTTCCTCGGTCTTGCCGAACGCCAGAGCCTGAGACTGTGCGAAGAAGTTAGCCAGGAACAGCTCGTGAACGTCCTGCTCGCCGTCCTTGGTCGGGTGGACCGGGTTAGCGAAGGCCAGGAAGTCCGCGGGGATCAGGCGGGTGCCCTGGTGGATCAGCTGGTAGAAGGCGTGCTGGCCGTTGGTGCCGGGCTCGCCCCAGAACACTTCACCGGTTGCGTAGTTGACGAAGGAGCCGTCGGCGCGCACGGACTTGCCGTTGGACTCCATGGTCAGCTGCTGCAGGTATGCGGGGAAGCGGTGCAGGTACTGATCGTAGGGAAGAACCGCGTGGGTCTCAGCGCCGAGGAAGTTCACGTTCCAGATGTTCAGCAGACCCATCAGAACGGGTACGTTCTGAGCCAGGGGAGCGGTGCGGAAGTGCTCATCCATCGCGTGGAAGCCTGCGAGGAAGTCAGCGAAAACCTTCGGGCCGAACACGATAGCCAGGGAGGTACCGATAGCGGAGTCTACGGAGTAGCGGCCGCCAACCCAGTCCCAGAAGCCGAAAGCGTTCTCGGGGTCAATGCCGAATGCTGCAACCTTGTCGAGTGCGGTGGAGACAGCCACGAAGTGCTTAGCCACAGCTTCGGATGCTTCCTTACCTTCCAGAGCGCCAGCCTCAGCCAGTGCGGACAGCAGCCACTCGCGTGCCACGCGCGCGTTGGTCAGGGTCTCGAGGGTGCCGAAAGTCTTGGACGCGACGATGAACAGGGTGGTCTCGGGGTCCAGGTCGGAGACCTTCTCTGCCACGTCGGTCGGGTCAATGTTGGAGATGAAGCGTGCGGTGATGCCTGCGTCTGCGTAGGGCTTGAGAGCCTCGTACACCATGACCGGGCCCAGGTCGGAGCCACCGATACCGATGTTCACAACGGTCTCGATGCGCTTGCCGGTGATGCCGGTCCACTCGCCGTTGCGCACGCGCTCAGCGAATGCGTAAATCTTCTTCAGCACAGCGTGAACGTCTGCGTCTACGTCCTGGCCGTCAACGGTCAGGGCCGGGGTGTAGCCTTCGGGGCGGCGCAGCGCGGTGTGCAGTACGGCGCGGTCCTCGGTGACGTTAATGTGCTCGCCGGAGAACATTGCCTCGCGAGCCTGTTCCAGCTTGACCTCTTCAGCGAGCTTGAGCAGCAGCTCAACGGTCTCGGAGGTAATCAGGTTCTTGGACAGGTCGACGTGCAGTTCGTCGGCGGTGAAGCTGAGCTTCTGCGCGCGTTCCGGGTCAGCGGCAAACCATTCGCGCAGGTTCGGAGTGAGGGATTTGTGATGAGCGGACAGAGCGGACCACGCGGAGGTGGTCGTGGGGTCAATAGAAGTAGTCATGGTTCCATTCTCTTATTTTCGGGTGCCTATGTCACCTCTTTGGAGGGTGATATGGAACGATACGGCGAAAAAATCGAAACCTGGCACGTCATTGTGGGCCTTGCAGTATCAAGATGTAGAGTAAACCCCATGACTTCTTCATCTGAACACACTCCCGCTGATACTCATACACCGCGCTACCTGCTCCTTTCCCGCGAAGGGGAAACCCTCCTCAACGATGACGGAATCGTGCACTACCTGACCGGTTACGATACTGCTGAGCCGCTGACCGAAGATGCGATCCTTGCGCGCAGCATAATCCGCCCCGCCGCCTACGGTGCTGACGCCCAGAAGAATAGTGGTGCGGAGGTGCACGTGCTCTACTGTGAGGATGAAACCCTCGCGCAGATCGCCGCTGACCTGAATAATCCTCGGGTGCGCGCCTCCAGCAGTGGCTTCTGGTACTACCCGGTCCACGAGGACCCGGAAGGCCGCGCCCACTACGCAACCGCCCTTGCACGCCGCGACTACCTCATCGACATGAGCTACTCCGCCTACAGCGGCGAAGAGGCGCCCCTCGGCTCCAAGGGAATCCGCCGCACCGCCTCGGGCGAAATGGTGTTCCCCCGTATCGAACCCGCCGTCATGGCGCTGGTGACCAGCCGTGACGGCGAGCGCGTACTGCTGGCAAACAACCGCCAGTGGCACCCCAACCGTTTTGCGCTCATCGCCGGATTCGTTGACCCCGGCGAAAACCTCGAAGAGGCAATCGCCCGCGAAGTCTACGAAGAAACCGGCCTGCACGCCCTCAGCACCGAGTACCGTATGAGCGATGTGTGGCCTTTCCCGCGTTCGCTCATGATTTGCTACCGGGTGCGCGTGGATGAGAACGAAACCATCATCCACCACGACGGTGAGATTCGTGCCGCACGCTGGTTCACCGCCGCTGAGCTGCGTGAGGCGATTGCTATTTCGGAGGAACGTGGCAACAGTGACGAGGATGACCCCGCCAAGCTGGAGCTGCCCGGCACGAACGCCGTCGCTCGCCGCATGATTGATGAGTGGCTCGCAGAAAAGCCCTAGTGATACACTGGTAGCTAAGCCCAACGGAGGGGGGTCCGTTTTGGCGTGCCCGGAAACGTTCTCATCGCAGAGCGGGTCCATCGGCAAACACCCAAACCGGCAACGACCACCAGATACCTATCTGTGGGTACTGCCCTGTGACCCCCTGCGCTGTCTAGAGCGCACCCGTTGGCAAGACTATCCCCTAGATTTAAGCGAGAAACTTAACGCATGTCTGAAAACACCGCTTCGCGCCCCGACCTTCGCAATGTGGCTATCGTGGCACACGTTGACCACGGCAAGACCACCATCGTCGACGCGATGCTGCAGCAGACCCACGCCTTCTCTGCCCACGCAGATGTTGAAGACCGAGTCATGGACTCCGGCGACCTCGAAAAGGAAAAGGGCATCACCATTCTGGCGAAGAACACCACCGTGTTCTACAACGGCCCTTCCGCCAACGGTGAGACCATCACCATTAACGTTATTGACACCCCCGGCCACGCCGACTTCGGTGGCGAGGTGGAGCGCGGCCTGTCCATGGTTGACGGCGTTGTGCTGCTCGTGGACGCATCCGAAGGTCCGCTGCCCCAGACCCGCTTCGTGCTGCGTAAGGCACTGGCTGCTAAGCTGCCCGTGATCCTCGTGGTGAACAAGGTGGACCGCCCCGACTCCCGTATCGACGAGGTCGTTGGCGAGTCCATGGACCTGCTGCTCGGCCTGGCATCTGACCTGGCGGACGAGGTTCCTGACCTGGACCTGGACGCTGTGCTGAACGTTCCGGTGGTGTACGCATCCGGTAAGGCTGGCGCTGCATCCCTGAACCAGCCCGCAGACGGCCAGCTGCCCGACAACGGCGACCTTGAGCCGCTGTTCAAGACCATCATCGAGCACGTGCCCGCCCCCACCTACGACCCCAACGAGGTTCTGCAGGCACACGTGACCAACCTGGACTCCTCCCCGTTCCTGGGTCGTCTGGCACTGGTCCGTATCTTCAACGGCACCCTGAAGAAGGGCCAAACCGTTGCATGGGCACGTCACGACGGTGAAATCAAGAACGTCCGCATCTCCGAGCTGCTGGCGACTAAGGCTCTTGAGCGTGTACCCGCAGAGTCCGCTGGCCCCGGCGAAATCGTCGCAGTGGCTGGTATCGAGGACATCACCATTGGTGAAACCCTCACCGACGCTGAGAACCCCAAGCCCCTGCCGCTGATTAAGGTGGACGATCCCGCGATCTCCATGACCATCGGTATTAACACCTCCCCGCTGGCTGGCCGCGTCAAGGGCGCAAAGGTCACCGCACGTCAGGTGAAGGACCGCCTGGACCGCGAGCTCATCGGTAACGTGTCCATCAAGGTTCTGCCCACCCAGCGTCCGGATGCATGGGAAGTTCAGGGCCGTGGCGAGCTCGCCCTGGCTATCCTCGTGGAGCAGATGCGCCGCGAAGGCTTCGAGCTGACCGTGGGTAAGCCCCAGGTGGTTACCAAGACCATCGACGGCAAGGTCTACGAGCCCATGGAGCACATGATCATTGACGTGCCCGAGGAGTACCTGGGTGCTGTTACCCAGCTGATGGCTGCACGTAAGGGCCGCATGGAGAACATGGCGAACCACGGTACCGGTTGGGTCCGTATGGAGTTCGCTGTTCCCGCACGTGGTCTGATTGGTTTCCGTACCCAGTTCCTGACTGAGACCCGCGGTGCCGGTATTTCTTCCTCCTACTCGATTGAGCACGAGCCTTGGGCTGGCGAGATTGAGTACCGCACCAACGGTTCGCTGATTGCTGACCGTGCCGGCGTGGTGACCCCCTACGCAATGATTAACCTGCAGGAGCGCGGCACCTTCTTCGTGGAGCCCACCTCCGAGGTGTACGAGGGCATGATCGTTGGTATGAACTCCCGTGCAGACGATATGGAAGTTAACATCACCAAGGAAAAGAAGCTGACCAACATGCGTTCTTCGACCGCGGACAACTTCGAAAACCTGACCCCGCCGAAGAAGCTGACCCTGGAAGAGTGCCTGGAGTTCGCTCGCGAAGACGAGTGCGTTGAGGTGACCCCCGAGGCGATTCGTATCCGCAAGGTCATCCTGGACTCCAACGAGCGTGTCCGCGAGTTCCGCCGCCGCGCACGTGCCAACGACTAATACTGCGCGAACTAATAGCGCGTTAGCGACTAGCCTGCTGTAGCGGGTGTCGCTGCCCAGAGTCGTCGTTGTTCAAGAGCCGCCGCTACCTTTCATATGGAAGGTGGCGGCGGCTCTGTTTAACCTTCAGACGCGTTTGGGAAGTACCGGCGGGGTAGGGCGGAGAGAAGAACAAGGAGAGCGGAGCGCTTTTGCTTTCTGCCTAAAACCGCCTTTCGAAAAGCCTGAACACCCCGCGCTGCGCAGGTGAGTGTGTAAGATAAAATAATGCGCCTGAGGCGGTGGCACCTACCCGCTACCCCGCACGGTGCCGTTGACTGTCCGAAAAGCCCAACCCTGCGTATGAGAGGGAAAGCCTGTGTCTGAAACCGAGAACACTCAGCCTGATTCTGCGACCCCCAGCTACCCCACGCAGGGTGAGCGTATCACTCCCGGTTCCCGCCGTGACCTGCTGCCGAATAACTACGATGCGAAGAATGCGCGCATCCTGTTTGTGCACGCACACCCGGACGACGAAACCTCCTCAACCGGCGCGACCATGGCGTACTACGCGCAAAAGGGTGCGGAGGTGTACCTGCTGACCGCTACCCGCGGTGAGCTGGGTGAGGTCATCCCCGAGGAGCTACACCACCTGGAGGTCGGTAAGCCCGGCTGCCGCGATAACGGTGAGGCGCTGGGCGAGTACCGCACCGGTGAGCTTGCCGGCGCTATCAAGGCGCTGGGTGTGAAGAAGCAGTTCTTCCTGGGTCAGGAACCCGCCGTTGCCGAGGGCACGTTGCCGCTGTACCGTGACTCCGGCATGGCGTGGGGTCCGGAGGGTAAGCCCGTCGCCAACCCGGTGGCGGCGGCTGATTCGTTGACCGCGCAGCCTCTGGAACCGCAGGCTCAGGCGCTGGTTGCCGCTATTCGCGCCCTCAACCTGGATGTTCTTGTCACCTACGATTCGGACGGCGGTTACGGCCACCCCGACCACGTGCGCGTGTACGAGATCGTGCACCGCGCTCTGCAGATTCTTGAAGATGACGAGGACCGCCCGATTCTCACCTGGGGTATTGAGGGTGAGTTCGACGCGGCTGATCAGCGCGTGCAGGCGGCAATCTACGGTGACGGCACCGCCAAGCGCAAGGCGATGGAGGCGCACCGCACCCAGATTACGGTGGTGGACGAGAAGACTTTTGAGTACTCGAATAAGGTGCCGCAGAAGATTTCTTCCGTAGAGACTTTCCGTGTGCTCGACGGTGACCCGACGGCGACCGTGCACCCGAAGCCGCAGGAGGCTGGTCTGGTGGCGGGCGTTCTGACCGGCTCGATTCTGGGTATTTTTGCCGGTATTGCCGGGTCGATTTACCACGCTTGGGTCGTTTATGCGGGTGATACCGCCCTGCCCCTCGGCTTGCTGGTGGCGTACCTGACGGTTTTCTTTACCGCCCTGTGGTGCGCCCTGTCGCTGCGCCGCGGCTACGCGGCGGCGGTTGTGGCTGTTGCCGTGTTCGTGACCGTGTACGTGCTCGGATACGGTCGCCCCGATTCGCCGTTTGTTTTGGTGAACCCGGGTCATTCGGCGATTGGCTTCTACGGTGCCCTGTGGTGGTTTGGTGCCCCGGTTGCGGCGATGCTGGGCATGCTCGTGTACACGCGCGCTCGCGTGAAGGACGCGCAGTATTTCTCGCCGCGTGCGGCGCATCAGCGTGCGCGCGCTAAGAAGTAGCCTGAAGGCTATTACTATGTCATAACGTGGGGGAGGGGCGTTCCGGTTAGCCGGGACGCCCCTCCTGCTGTTTTTGGGCGCTGCACCGCTGCTGTCTTCTGCACCCGCCGGATAGAGGCTCAGGTAGAGGACAATAGGGAAGAAAATTTATGCGTTATTCGGTGAATTTAGCGGAGGTGGAAATAATGGCAACTTCATCAAAAAATTCATGTGACGAAGATTTCATTTTTGGCTTAATCTATTTTTAAAAGCCAGCCGACTAGTCGTAATGCAAATAAATACCAGGTCAGCCTAGCCTAAAAAATACCCCCACAAACCCGTGAGCCCACTGTCTGATACACCACGAAAATACTGTTAAACAGTCAGCGCGCGATAGACTATACACAGACTTCCCCGCCGGGTACCAACCACTCGGCGGTTTACTCTGTAGATTCTGCCCTGCAGCAGACGACCCGCAGAACGGCGGGCACGGGGCGAACAGCTTCTAGAAAGGCACACCAATGACCTACGTAATCGCGCTTCCCTGCGTGGATGTCAAAGACCGCGCATGCGTTGAAGAATGCCCCGTCGACTGCATCTACGAAGGCGAACGCACCCTGTACATCCACCCCGATGAGTGCGTGGACTGCGGCGCCTGCGAGCCCGTCTGCCCCGTAGAAGCAATCTACTACGAAGACGACGTCCCCGAAGAGTGGAGCGAATACGTCAGCGCCAACGCAGACTTCTTCGACGACCTGGGTTCCCCCGGCGGCGCAGCAAAGCTCGGCCCCACAGGCAAGGACGTGCCCTTCATCGCGGCACTGCCCCCTCGTGGCGAGTAATCCCTGCGGCGAGTAATTACGGTATAACCGCATAGACTGACCGCACCCGCTAACGGGTGCCAAGAGCCTCCATCACAGCACCCGGTGCCCACGCACCGTCTAGGCGCTGGAATGGAGGCTCTTGCTGTAGGCACGCCAGCGCACGGACGCTAGACTAAAATGACGAAAACTATTCCCAAGCAACCAGGTGACACAATGACTTACGGCCTGAACCTGCCCGAATACCCCTGGGAGGCGCTCGCCCCCTACCGCGCAACCGCGGCCGCCCACCCGGACGGCCCGGTGGACCTGTCCATCGGCACCCCGGTTGACCCGACCCCGCAGAACATTCGCGAGGCACTGGCGGCTGCCTCTGACGCTCCCGGCTACCCGACCACCCACGGCACCCCCGCCCTGCGTGAGGCTATTGCTGAGTGGTTTGCGCGCCGCCGCGGCGTGACCGGTCTGAGCCCGGACGCGATCATGCCCACGGTCGGTTCGAAGGAGCTCGTGGCGTGGCTGCCGTTCCTGCTGGGCCTGGGCCCGGGCGATGTGGTCGTGTACCCGCGCGTTGCGTACCCCACCTACGATATGGGTGCCCGCTTCGCCCGCGCCGAGTCTGTGCCCGCCGATAGCTTGGATGAGCTGGACGCTGACACCCGCAGCCGTGTGAAGCTGATTTGGGTGAACTCCCCGGCGAACCCGAACGGCACGGTCCGTACCGTGGAGCAGCTGCGTGAGATTGTGGCGCAGGCGCGTGAAATCGGTGCCGTGGTGGCATCCGATGAATGCTATGCGGAGCTTGGCTGGGGTGCTTGGGATGAGGCGCGCGGCGGTCAGCCGGTGCCGTCCATCCTGGATCCGCGTGTGTGCGACGGCGACTTCACCGGCCTGTTCGCGGTGTACTCGCTGTCGAAGCAGTCGAACCTCGCCGGTTACCGTGCCGCGTTCATTGCCGGTGCCCCCGAGCTGATGCCGAACCTGATTAATAGCCGCAAGCACGCCGGCATGATTGTGCCCGCACCCGTGCAGGCTGCGATGATGGTTGCGTTGGCTGATGAGGCGCACGTGGCGGCGCAGAAGGACCTGTACCGTGCCCGCCGCGAGGTGCTGGAGGAGGCGATTACCGCCGCCGGTGGCCGCATTGAGGACTCTGAGGCTGGCCTGTACCTGTGGACCACTTTCGGTGAGTCCACCTGGGATTCCATTGGTCGCCTGGCGGAGCTGGGTATTATTGCTGGCCCCGGCGTGTTCTACGGCGAGGACGGCGAAGGCTACGTGCGTATTGCCCTGACCGCTTCTGATGAGGCGGTGGCGAAGGCTGCTGAGCGTCTGAAGGCATCGGCCGCTAAGTAGCCCCGACGGGTCTAACTAGCCCGCATAGCAGAAAGCCCCCGCACCCTCCCGAAAGGGGAGTGCTGGGGCTTTGCCGTATCTGCTGATAATCGTTGGCTGAGGAGCCCGAACGAGAAGGGTTACTTGCGGTCGCCGGGCAGAACGAACATCTGAACGGTCGGCGGGTTCGGGTTATCCAGAGCGTCCGGAATCAGGTTTCGGGTCACCTTTGCGGAGGTGCGCGACGCCAGCCTGTCCGTAATGCCGGTTGCTACAGCCGTCAGCACGAAGTTCACCGTCACGAAGAGTGCCGCCGCCAGAATCAGGGTCTGCAGCACGTTGCCGTCACCGGAACCGATGCGGCGCGCCGAAGCGAGCAGCTCGGGGTAGGAGATGATGTAACCGAGGGCGGTGTCCTTCAGAATCACAACGAACTGGCTGAGCATTGAGGGCATCATCGCGGTGAACGCCTGCGGAAGCAGGATCCGAATCAGCGTCTGGGTCGGGGTCAGACCAATCGCAAGACCCGCCTCGCCCTGACCGCGAGGAAGTTGCTTCACGCCCGAACGCAGTAGCTCAGCAATCACCGAGCCGTTGTACAGGGTCAGACCAATCACCACGGCGATGAAGGGCAGCTGAGCCGGCGGAAGGCCGCTGTACTTGCCCAAGAACAGCCAGAAGAAGATCATCATGATCAGCACCGGCACGGCGCGGAAGAACTCTACCACCACGGTGCCGAACCAGCGGATAACGCGGTACTGGGAGAGTCGAGCAATACCGAAGACCACACCGAACGCAACCGAGGTAACCACCGAAACCGCTGCCGCAGACAGGGTCGAGGCAAGGCCCGGCAGGTAGTAGGAGCTCCAGGCGCGGGCGGTGAACAGATCAGTCCACTTCTCCGGCTCCAGCTGGCCCTTCTGACCCATCACGGTCAGCACATACACCGCAAATAGTGCAAAAAGGACTACCGCAGCAATGTTGAAGATGCGGATACGACGCTGCGCGATAGGACCCGGCTCGTCGAAAAGCACCGAAGAAGCGGCGCGGGTTTCATTACTGATAAAAGGGTTTTTCATCGCTTCACCGCCAGCTTACGGGATGACCAGGTGGTCAACGCACCAATGGGAACAACAATGATGACGAAGCCCATCGCAAACATGATGAAGATAGCGAGCACCATGTTCGCGTCGAACTCAATCATGGATTTCATCAGCCCGGAGGCCTCCGCCACCGACGCGACCGAGGCGACAGTGCTGTTCTTCGTCAACGCAATCAGAGTATTGCCGAGCGGGGTAATGGCGCCGCGTAGAGCCTGAGGGAAAATCACCAGGCGGGCGGTGTCGAAGAAACCCAGACCGATAGCGCGTGCCGCCTCAGCCTGACCCTTCGGCACGGTGTTCACACCCGAACGGATCGCCTCGCAGATAAACGCCGAATGGTAAATCGACAGGGCAATGACCGCGTACACGAAGAAGTTCGTGTCGAAATCGTGCGAGAAGGAGAGCTGGAACTGCGTCCACACACCCAAAATGGCGAAAGTCATCATGATGGTGAGCGGAGTATTACGGACAGTATGCACATAGGCGGTGCCCACCCAGCGCAGGGACGGGACGGGGCTGATGCGCATGAGCGCCAGCACAGTACCGAGAACGAACGAGCCAAGAGCCGCCCAGAAGGTCAGCTGAATATTGGTCATGAAGGCGCCAACCACATCGTACTTGGACAGGAGGGTGCCGAGTTGGTCAAAGAATGACATTCGTGAACCTCTCTAGAGGCCTAGGCGCAGGAGGTGCCCAGGTGCGGCGGGTTGGTTTCGGTGTTGTAGTGGTAGCCGGTGCCTTCGGTGTACTTGGTGATGAGCTTCTCCCAGGTACCGTCGGCAACCATCTCGTTGATGGCGTTGTTCACGGCTTCGCACTTGTCGGTGCCCTTGGGCAGACCCACGCCGTAGCGTTCGGTCGTGAAGGGGGAGCCGACCACTTTCAGCTTGCCCTTGTTCGCTTTGGTGGCTGCCAGACCGGCGAGGGTAATGTCGTCGGTGGTGACGGCGTCCACCACGCCGCCGTTGAGGGCGACCACGCAGTCGGAGTAGCTGTTCTGCTTGACCAGGTTCACGTTCTTGGCGAACTTGTCCTGCACCTTCTGGGCGCTGGTGGAGCCGGTGACGGAGCAGAGGTTCTTGCCGTTGAGGTCGTCCGGTCCCTTGATGTCGGTGTTGTCGGCACGCACGAGCAGGTCCTGACCTGCGGTGTAGTAGGGGCCTGCGAAGTCCACGGTCTTCTTGCGGCTTTCAGAGATGGAGTAGGTCGCAAAAATCATGTCTACCTGGCCGGTGTTGAGCATGTTTTCGCGGTTAGCGGCGGGGGATTCTACGAACTCAATCTGCTCTTCGGAGTATCCGAGCTTGCCGGCGACGTAGCGTGCCACCTCCACGTCGAAACCGGTGTAAGTGTTGCCGTCCTGGTAACCGAGGCCGGGCTGGTCTACTTTGATGCCGATGCGGATCTTGTGGTCGCTGTCTGCGCTGGAGCATCCGGCGAGGACGCCGGTCAGAGCGAGGGATGCTGCTGCGGCGAGTGCCGCGAGCCTACGTGAATATTTTTTCATGTCGGTCCCTCCGCTTTAGTGGTTGATGATCTTGGACAGGAAGTCCTTGGCGCGCTCGCTCTTCGGGTTGGTGAAGAACTCGTCCGGGTGCGCCTCTTCGATGATCTCGCCGTCGGCAAGGAAGACGATGCGGTCTGCCGCCTTGCGGGCAAAACCCATCTCGTGGGTCACCACGATCATGGTCATGCCTTCCCTCGCGAGGGAGACCATAGTGTCGAGCACTTCGTTGACCATTTCGGGGTCGAGCGCGCTGGTGGGTTCGTCGAAGAGCATGACCTTGGGCTTCATGGCGAGTGCGCGGGCGATGGCGACGCGCTGCTGCTGACCGCCGGAAAGCTCTGCGGGCATCTTGTGCACCTGGGAATCCACGCCGACTTTCGCGAGCAGGTTCATGGCTTCTGCTTCTGCCTCTGACTTGGACATTTTGCGGATTCGGCGGGGCCCAAGGGTTACGTTATCGAGGATGTTCTTGTGCGCGAAGAGGTTGTAGGACTGGAAAACCATGCCGACTTCGGCGCGGAGCTTGGCGAGTGCGCGGCCTTCTTCGGGTAGTTCTTGTCCGTCAATGGTAATGGATCCGCTGGTGATAGTTTCGAGGCGGTTGATGGTTCGGCAGAGGGTGGATTTGCCGGAACCGGAGGGGCCAAGGAGGACGACGACCTCACCTTTTCCCACGGAAAGATTGATGTTCTTCAGAACGTGGTTGGTGCCGTAGTACTTGTTGACGTTGGCGATTTCGATGAGGTTTTTCTGCGCTTCGGGAGCTGCCTGTGCGGACATTTTGAACCCTTTCACGTGAGGTGCGTCTATGATGCGGGTTGTCTGTATGCTGAGTTTTCAGCTTACGCCTCATGCGGTTTCCTGTCTGCAAAATATTCACTTTACTGGGTAAGCAATGTGAATTTTTAAGCATGAATGCATAGTTATAGTATTTTTGACGTAAAAATATGGGTAAAAAACACCCCATCTTCACAAAAGGCTCTGACTAGGGAATATATTCTTCCCTTTCTCTACGCACTCACGAGGTGTCAAACGCCTTTGGGGAGGTAGTCACGACTTGGTAAAAATTTCGAAAAAAGCGCAAAAAAGTGCCCGATAGGTGAGATAACACCTATCGGGCACTCTTCAACACCCCTCACAAGGGGCTAAAACAGCTTAGGCTTCGTAACCGTTGGGGTTGTTCTTCTGCCAGTTCCAGTGGTCGCGAACCATGGTCTTAATGTCGCGGCTAGCGCTCCAACCCAGATCCGCCAGAGCAGAGGAAGGATCAGCGTAAGAGACCGCAACGTCACCGGGGCGACGATCCACAATCTTGTACGGCAGCTCCTTACCGCACGCCTCCTCGAACGCGTGCAGAACCTGCAGAACCGAGTAGCCGTTACCGGTACCCAGGTTCCAGGTGTGCAGGCCGCCGTGCTCAGCAATGTAGTTCAGCGCCTTCAGGTGGCCATCAGCCAGGTCAACCACGTGGATGTAGTCGCGCACGCCGGTACCGTCAACGGTCGGGTAGTCGTTACCGAAGACGTTCAGGTGATCGCGGCGACCCACAGCAACCTGCGCGATGAAGGGCACCAGGTTGTTCGGGATACCCGCCGGGTCCTCACCGATACGGCCGGACTCGTGCGCACCAACGGGGTTGAAGTAACGCAGCAGAGCAATGTTCCACTTGGGATCGGAAGCAGCCAGGTCAACCAGCATGTCCTCAATGTGCTCCTTGGTGCGGCCGTAGCAGGACTGTGCGTCCATGTTCATCTTCTCGATCAGAGGCATGGACTCGGGCTCACCGTACACGGTAGCGGAGGAGGAGAACACGATGGAGTGGCAGTCAGCCTCGTCCATTGCGTACAGCAGGTTCAGGGTGCCAGCCACGTTGGTCTGGTAGTACCACAGCGGCTTCTCAGCGGACTCGCCCACAGCCTTCAGGCCCGCAAAGTGAATCACAGCGTCGGGGCGAACCTGCTTGAAGAGAGCCTTCATACCTTCGAGGTCGAGCAGGTCAACCTTGTGGAACTCGGGGGCGCGGCCAGCGAGTTCAGCGACGCGCTTGAGGGACTCCTCGGAAGAGTTCGCGAGGTTATCCATGACGACGACGTCGTGGCCTGCCTTGAGCAGTTCAAGTACAGTGTGGGAGCCGATGTAGCCGGCGCCGCCGGTAACGAGTACCTTCATGATGTCCTTTCGGGCTTTATATATCCGGAAAAAGTGCTCCGGATGGGGGACAAAAGCTGTTGAGCTGTATCTAATGGTACAGCTGTGCATGGGGTGTAAGTACTGCGGGACACTGTGCGCTTGTGCACTCTGGTGTGAGCATGTGGGAAGCGTTCTTTAGGTGTGTCGCCACTCGCCCCCACCTCGCTGTATAGCTTGCGTCTAATCCCACCAGAAATACCACTGGCGGCTCTGGTGAATAAACTCCGTCAGCTGCTCAAAATCCTCAAACACCTGGAACGGAAGATCGGAACAGAATGCGAATTGCTCGACCGCCACCTTCTTCGCCTCGACCGGGTCTGCTACGGGGCGTTCCACCAGAAACTCCAGGCAGTCAGCACCGTCAAGAGCCGCCGGGATGGCACCGTACTTTTCACGCCAATAGTGGGTGAATGCCAGCTGCGTTTGAGCGTCCGGGCAGTCATTCCAGCCGCCGAAGGGCAGGTACGCGGGAATATCGGCGGGGTCATCGGTCGGAATCTGTAGCAGGAGCATCTCGCCTTTCTCTTCTTCATCCAGGAGCTCATAGCAGAGTAGGGCGGAAAGAGTCGGGGCGTCATCTTCGGGCTCCTCATCGGGCAGAAAATCGGAGCTCATAAACTCGTCGACAAGCTCGTTGAGGTTGAAGTCGTCCGGGTCGTTCTCGTGAGTCTCTTCGCCATCGTCCATAACCTGGCGCAACTGCTGAGCAATGGCGGCGCTACCGTACTCTTCGGCGGAGGCGCCACCACGGGCGGTACGGTAACGCTGCAGGACAGCACGAGTGTAGGCGCTCACCTGCTCGGGGGTTAGAGTCTCAACATCGTCGATAATGTCGTGCTCAAGGGATACCGCAATGACCATGCTTTCAAGCACCGTATCGTTTAGGTTCAGGAAGAAGGGGACGAACCTCTCCGTGTGCCCCAGCTGAGCCAACTCATCGTAACGAGCCATGGCATCAGTAGCAGGAGCGCCCACCGCAATACGCTCGTGCGGGTAGGGGAAAAGGCGCGTAAAGTGCCGGTAGGTTTCGCTCATCGTCGACTCTGACTTAGTCGATTCGGGCATCTGAGTTCCTCTCTGAACTGTACAAGTGGTCAGTCATGGCGGGCACGCTGTACCCGGTACTACCAGCCTAGCGAAAGCCCGAGCATCCCGCCCTGAAAACGGTCATCGTAGCCGCC
>ERZ1674149.57-NODE-57-length-36725-cov-26.045460_pt1 | contig 36725 bp, 24 predicted proteins | sample MGYA00581311_ERZ1674149 | MGnify/ENA primary metagenome ERZ1674149 (study PRJEB41354, sample SAMEA4873312) | human saliva metagenome | biome: human-associated habitat [ENVO:00009003]; feature: mouth environment [ENVO:08000002]; material: saliva material...
GCTGATCTTGCCGCAAACGATACGGTACGCATCGGCTGCGCGACCGCGCTGATTGCGACCCTCAGCTCGGTGGCAGCCGGTATTGTCGCGCGTGTCGCCACCGACCGGTGGATTGGTGTCTTCGAGTACGTGTGCACGGCGCGCCCCGTGGATGCGGGCTACTGGCTGGGGGCGGCGGCGGTACCGGCGTTGCTGGCTTCCGTGACGGGTCTGAGCAATGTGGGCATCGTGTGGTTACTGTCCCTCACGGCACCCTCTACCGGGGCGGCTTCGGGGCTTCTGATTGGAGCCATTGCGCTGATGCCGGTTGCGGTTCTGGGCGGGGTCTGCCTGGGCATTTTTGCCGCCGGGCTCGGTCTGTACCTGTCGGATCCGTACACGGGGTCGAATTTTCTGTCGATTATTCTGCCAGTGAGCGCGGGCGTGATTGTGCCGGTGAGTACCTACCCCGGTTGGCTTGCATGGCTGTGTTCCTGGGTTCCGGGGTCCCGGCTGGTGCAGGCTTTAGATACCTCTGGCAGTATTGCGAGCAGCACTACCCCGAATCTCTTCGCGCTCCTGGCAACAGACACAGCCCTGGCGGCACTCTACGCCGCTATCGGGCTGGGGCTGACTTTCCTTGCCGCCCGCCGCATCCGTGCCGGCGCCCGCGCCTCGCTGTTGTAAACGGTGAACCCTGAAAAAGAACGAACCTTTTAATCACCCGCTATCCGGGCGCCACAACCAAGAAAGACTATTCCTGTGACCATCGCTCCCGCTTCATACACCTTAGAGGCCCTAGGATTCGACCCCTCCTGGCAAGGTTCAGCAATCCGCACCGCGTTCACCCTCGGCGGTACCCTCGAAAACTTCACCCTCGCCCGTGTCAGCGCCGTGCACCGCACCCGCTGCGAGCTACTGACCTGCGAGCAGGGTGAGCTCATCAAGCTTTCCGCTCCGCTGCGTCTGGTTGAGAACGACTACGGCGAAGAAGACTACCCCGTCGTCGGCGACTGGGTACTCACCCAGCCCATCCCCGGAACTGGCGGTGCAGCCCACCCGGCGGAGCGTAAACCCCTCGCGATACTGCCCCGGCGAAGCTACCTCACCCGCCCCAGCGCCACCCGAGAATCCGCGGATCAGCCCGTCGCCGCCAACGTGGATATACTCTGCATCGTTGAGCCCTGCTTCCCCGAGCCGTCCATTGGGCGAATTGAACGCTACACCGCCCTGGCGCACGCTTCCGGGGTGCAGGTCGCGCTGATTCTCACCAAGGGTGACCTGGTAACGGCCGAACAGCTCACCAACTACAGGGATTCCCTCGCAGGTGGTGTGGATGCGGTACTCGCCGTCTGCACGGACAACGGCTACGACCCTGCCCCGGTGGCGGAGCTTGTCGCCGGACGCACTGCCGCGTTCCTGGGCCGTAGCGGCGCAGGAAAATCCACCCTGGTCAACGCCCTGCTCAACTCCGGAGTTGACCCCCGCGAGGATAGCCAAGAATATCAGGTGCAGGTCACCTCCACGGTCCGAGATGCTGACGGCAAGGGGCGCCACACCACCACCAGCCGCCAGATGCTTGTTTTGCCCAGTGTGGAAAGCTCAAGCGAAGGAGACTCGACCAACGCAAAATCATCATCTGGCACGGTGCTGATCGACACTCCGGGCGTACGAGCCCTAGCCGCAACGAGCGATAGCACCGCGATTGACGAAACCTTCGACGACGTCTCCGGTTATGCTTCCGCCTGCCGGTACAGCGACTGCTCCCACGGCTCCGAACCCGGATGCGCGGTACAGCAGGCCATCGCTGACGGCGCTCTCGACCCCGAGCGCTTCGAACGCTACCGCAGGATGATAGCCGAATCCGCGCGTCTGCGCCTACGCTCCCAGGAGCGCGAGTACCGGCAGAGTAACCGCGCCTTCACGAAGGCGAACAAGGCGGGCCGCCGCACCCTCATGTCCATTAAGGGGCGCGCTAACTAGCTACCGAATTCGCACGTTCCAGAAGAGTGCAGGGGGCTAATCTGGGTGATACTGCTCAGGCCGCAATATAGTAGCCTGCCTCACTCTTCGATACACTAGAACTAGGCGTGCCCACACTCCCCCGCGCATCCTCCCCGCCACCCGGCGGCGCAGGAACGCGGGCGCAGACGGCACACACCATTCACAAACCCATAACTCAATGAAAGAGGTGGCAGCATGGCTGAACAGAACCTCACCCCGCCCGTACCGAAGAAGGTCGAGCACCGCCGCGAACACCACGGCGACGTCTTCATCGACCCCTACGAATGGCTCCGCGACAAGGAAAGCGAAGAGGTCCTCAACTACCTCAAGGCAGAAGCCGAATACACCGAAGCTGTCACCGCAGACCAGCAGCCCCTCCGCGAATCCATCTTCAACGAAATCAAGGACCGCACCCTGCTGTCGGATCTGACCGTCCCGAACCGTATCGGTGACTGGTGGTACTACAGCCGCATGGTGCCCGGCGGCCAGTACCCCGTCTTCTACCGCTACCCCGCCCTGCACGAGGGTGACGAGGTGGTGCGCTACACCCCGCCGACCGTCACCCCCGGCGAAGTACTCGAAGGTGAAGTCGTCATCCTCGACTGCAACGAATACGCAAAGGACATGGAGTTCTTCTCCCTCGGCAGCTTCCAGCCTGCACGTAACGGCAAGCTGCTGAGCATCTCCGTGGACGAGAAGGGCGACGAACGCTACGAGCAGCGCTTCCTCAACATGGAAACCGGCTCCTTCCTCGAAGACACCATCCCCAACATTGCGGCGGGCTCCTTCTTCATCAACCACGCCGAACAGCTCATCTACCTCGTGCCCGACGAGTCGTGGCGCCCCTGGCGTGTCTACGTGCACGACGTCGGGCAGGGCACCGAAGACCACCTGATCTACGAGGAACCGGACAACACCATGTGGCTCGGCGCCGCCATGAGCTCCGACCGTTCCTCCGTAGTCATCACCAGCTCCAACTCCGAGTACACGGAAGTGCGCCTCATCCCCACCCGCGAACCCAAGGGCGAGCCGACCCTGCTCATCCCCAAGAGCGCGGGCATCGAATACTATGCCGAGCCGCTCAACATTGCCGGCGAGCAGCACCTGCTGATTCAGCACGACTACAATGCGCTGAACTCCGAGCTGGTGCTTGCCGACATGCCGCGCGAGGGCGAAAGCCTCGAAGAGTACGCGCAGCGTTGGGTGCCGGTCATCCGTCACAGCGAACACGTGCGCCTGGAAGGCTTCACCTTCACCGCAACGCACCTGGTTGTTACCGCCCGCGCGGACACGACCACCCGCATCTTCCTCGCACCGCGTGAGCAGCTACCCATCCAGTGGCGCCGCCGCCGCCCGGCCGGCGTGACCTTCATGGAACCTGCCGGCTTCGACGAGGAACTGTACACCGCCTCCGTGCTGCGCGCCGAGAACTACTCCCCCGTGCTGCGCATCGCCTACACCTCGTACCTGACTCCGCGCCGCGTCTACGACTACTTCCCCATGTCGCAGACACTGCTGCTGCGCCGTGAAACCCCGGTGCTGGGCGGCTACAACCGCGAGGACTACCGCGCCTACCGCGACTGGGCACCTGCGGCGGACGGTACGCTCATCCCGATCTCGGTGATTCACCGCGCCGACCTGGACATGAGCAAGCCGCACCCGGTCATCCAGTACGGTTACGGCTCGTACGAGTCGTCCATGGACCCGATGTTCTCCATCCCGATGCTGTCGATCCTGGACCGCGGCGTCATCTACGTCATTGCGCATATTCGTGGCGGCGGCGAGATGGGCCGCTCCTGGTACCAGAACGGCAAGAAGCTGTCGAAGAAGAACACCTTCACCGACTTCGTGGACGTCACCAGCTACATTGCGGCTAAGCCGTGGGCTGATGAGGCGCGTATCGGCTGCTACGGCGGTAGCGCCGGCGGCCTGCTCATGGGCGCCGTGCTGAACCTCGCCCCCGAAAAGTACGCCGCCTGCCTGGCTGCCGTACCGTTCGTGGATGCGCTGACCACCATCCTCGACCCGGAGCTGCCGCTGTCGGCGATGGAGTGGGAAGAGTGGGGCAACCCGATTGAGGACCCGGAAGTGTACGCCTACATGAAGTCGTACACCCCGTACGAGAACATCCGCCCGGTCCGTTACCCGGCGATTGCTGCTGTGACGAGCCTGCACGACACCCGTGTGCTCTACGTGGAGCCTGCCAAGTGGGTTGCGGCGCTACGTGAGCAGATTGACCCGTCGTCGCCGGTGCCGCTGCTGAAGATTGACATGTCGGGCGGTCACGGTGGTGGTTCCGGCAGGTACACACGTTGGCGTGAAATCGCGTGGGATTACGCGTTCCTGCTGAGCAACCTCGGCATTACTGAGTAGGCTAAGGCACGCCAACCGCGTATACCCTTCCGCATGCAGATTTGGTGCCTCGCGCGCTCGGAATCTGCATGCTCCAGCCCGTTGGCGTGAAATCGCGTGGGATTACGCGTTCCTGATGAGCAACCTCGGCGTTACTGAGTAACACCCAGCAATAGAGAATGCTCCTTCTATATCTCGAAGATATGGAAGGAGCATTTCTCGTTATGGTACGTTGCGTTACTGGAGGGGCGGCGTTCGTCCTCGTTCCTACAGGGGCACCCGCCCTCGCTTCGCTTCGGGCACCCTGATGTCACTACAGACGACACCGCCCCTCCACACGCACGCTAGGCTACCCGAGGTGGCGCGCCGTGTTTTCCGGAAGCGCCCTCAGGGTGTCAGCCCGGACGCTCTCCGATGCGGAGCGAGGAGAGGGCGGAGCGTCCGGGTGACGGGTGCCCCTGCGTAGGCGCGGAGGAAACATGCGGCGTGCCTCCCAGATGCTATAGGTACGTAGCAAGGACGATAACCGTTTTTCCAAGCGGAACCATGCGGGACAAGAGAGCACAAAAGAGGCGCCGCCTCCCACCTCGGGAGACAGCGCCTCTTTCGTTAGAGCCGGGTCAGCAGAAAAGCTTAGCCTTCCACGCCGCACTCAGCCAGGATCAGCTCACGCACGCGGGCAGCGTCAGCCTGACCGCGGGTAGCCTTCATAACCTGACCGACGATAGCGCCAGCAGCCTGAACCTTACCGGCACGGATCTTGTCGGCAACGTCGGGCATTGCTGCCAGGGCTTCCTGAACGGCTGCGGTGAGCGCGCCGTCGTCAGAGACCACGGCGAGGCCGCGTGCCTCAACGATTTCGGCGGGGGTGCCTTCACCGGCGAGGACGAACTCGAGCACCTGGCGGGCGATCTTGTCGTTGATCTTGCCTTCGGAGATGAGCGCTTCGAGGGCGACCACGGTTGCGGGCTCCACGCCGAGGGCGGTGAGCTCAACTTCAGCCTGCTTTGCGCGGCGGGCAATTTCGCCCATCCACCACTTGCGGGCTGCTGCTGCGGTTGCGCCTGCGGCGACGGTCTCTTCGATGACGTCGAGTGCGCCAGCGTTGACGACGTCGCGGAACTCTTCGTCGGAGTAGCCCCACTCGCCCTTGAGGCGGCGGCGGCGTTCTGCCGGGGGTTCGGGCAGTTCGGCGCGCAGACGCTCAATCCATTCGCTGTTGGTGACGACCGGTACGAGGTCCGGTTCGGGGAAGTAACGGTAGTCGTCAGCGTCGGACTTGGGGCGACCCGAGGAGGTTTCGCGGGTGTCTTCGTGCCAGTGGCGGGTCTCCTGGGTGACCTTTTCGCCGCGTTCGAGGATCGCTGCGTGGCGGCGAATCTCGTAGCGGACGGCGCGCTCAACCGAACGGAGGGAGTTCACGTTCTTGGTTTCGGAGCGGGTGCCGAACTTCTCTGCGCCCTTGGGCATGAGAGAGACGTTGGCGTCGCATCGGACGTTACCGCGTTCCATGCGGGCGTCGGAGATGCCGAGGGAGCGGACGATGTCGCGGATTGCGGCAACGTAGGCGCGTGCCAGTTCGGGTGCGCGTTCGCCGGCACCGACGATGGGTCGGGTGACGATCTCGATCAGGGGCACGCCTGCGCGGTTGTAGTCGACCAGGGAGGAGGTTGCACCCTGGATTCGGCCGTCTGCGCCACCAACGTGGGTGAGCTTGCCTGCGTCTTCTTCCATGTGGGCGCGCTCAATTTCGACGGTGAAGATGGTGCCGTCTTCGAGCTCGACGTCCAGGGAGCCGTTTTCCGCGATGGGGCCGCCAGCCTGGGAGGTCTGGAAGTTCTTCGGGGAGTCCGGGTAGAAGTAGTTCTTGCGGGCGAAGTAGGACTTGTCTGCGATGTCGCAGCCCAGTGCCAGGCCGAGCTTGATGGCGGACTCAACAGCGGTCTTGTTCACCATGGGCAACGCGCCGGGCAGGCCGAGCGATACGGGGGTGACGTTGGTGTTGGGCGTATCGCCGAACTCGTTGGGTGCGGAGTCGAACATCTTGGTCTTGGTGTTGAGTTCGACGTGCACCTCGAAGCCGAGGACCGGGTCGTACTTTTCGATGGCTTCTTCGAAGCTGAGGACTTCTTCACTCATTACTTGGTTCCCCCAAAGTCAAAGTCGCGGATCAGGGTTTCGGTGTCGGGCAGGCTCTTGTAGAGCGGTGCGCCCCATTTTGCGGTGAGCAGTTCTTCCAGTGCTGCGCCGACGCGGTAGAGGCGTGCGTCTTCGCGTGCGGGTGCGGTGAACTGGATGCCGACGGGCAGGTTGTTCTCTTCGGAGAGGCCGCCGGGCAGGGAGAGCGCCGGGACGCCTGCCAGGTTGACGGGCACGGTTGCGACGTCGCCCAGGTACATTGCCATGGGGTCGCCTTCGGTCTTCTCGCCGAGCTTGAACGCGGTCGAGGGCGCGGTCGGGGAGATGAGCACGTCGCACTTTTCGAATGCTGCCGCGTAGTCGCGCTGGATGAGGGTGCGTACGCGCAGTGCGGCGCCGTAGTAGGCGTCGAAGTTACCTGCGGACAGTGCGTAGGTGCCGAGGATGATGCGGCGCTTGACCTCGTGGCCGAAACCTGCGGAGCGGGTTGCGGACATGACGCGTTCGATGGTGACGGGGCCGTCTTCGGGTACGACGCGCAGGCCGTAGCGGACGCCGTCGTAGCGTGCCAGGTTGGAGGACACCTCGGAGGACATGATCATGTAGTAGGCGCTGATGGCTTCGGTGACGGAGGGCAGGGAGACCTCGATGATCTCTGCGCCTGCGGCACGCAGCTCTTCAACGGATTCACGGAAGCGTGCGAGGACACCTGCCTCGAAGCCTTCGCCGTCGCCGCCGCCGAGTTCCTTGATGACGCCGATGCGCAGGCCGGACAGGTCGCCCTTGCGTGCGGCTTCTGCGCCTGCCTTGGCTTCTTCAACGAAGTTGCCGGGCTCATCGGGCAGGGAGGTTGCGTCGAGCGGGTCGTGGCCTGCGATTGCTTCGTGGAGCAGTGCGGTGTCCAGGACGGTGCGTGCGACGGGGCCTACCTGGTCGAGGGAGGATGCCATGGCGATGACGCCGTAACGGGAGACGGAGCCGTAGGTGGGCTTGACGCCGACGCTACCGGTCAGCGCTGCGGGCTGGCGGATGGAGCCGCCGGTGTCGGTGCCGAGCGCCAGGGGTGCCTGGAAGGCGGTGACGGCTGCTGCGGAGCCGCCGCCGGAGCCGCCGGGTGCGCGGTCGAGTGCCCAGGGGTTGCGGACTACACCGAATGCGGAGTGCTCGTTGGAGGAGCCCATTGCGAATTCGTCGAGGTTGGTCTTGCCGAGGATGGGCATGCGTGCTTCGCGGACCTTGCGGGTGACGGTACCGTCGTAGGGGCTCATCCAGCCTTCGAGCATGCGCGATGCTGCGGTGGTGGGCTGGCCCTTGGTGACGATGAGGTCCTTGACGGCGATGGGTACGCCTGCGAGCGGGGGCAGTTCCTTGCCTGCTGCGCGGTCTGCGTCTACTGCTGCTGCGGTGGCGAGTGCTTCTTCGGCGTTGATGTGCAGGAAGGCGTTGAGGCCATTCTTGCCGTCTGCTCGGTTGTCGCTCAGGGGTGCGCCGTCGGTGGCTGCGATGCGGTCCAGGTGTGCCTGGGTGAGCTCGACGGAGGTGATTTCGCCGGATGCGAGCTTTTCTGCTGCTTCTGCGGCGGTGAGCTGGATCAGTTCGTTCACTTGGTTGTTCTCCTCTTAGTCTTCGTCGAGGATTGCCGGCACGCGGAACTTGCCGTCCTGTGCGTCGGGGGCGCCGGAGAGCGCCTCTTCCTGGGTGAGGGTGGTGACGGGTACGTCTTCGCGGAAGACGTTCTCGAGGGGGATGGGGTGGCTGGTCGCGGGGATGTCGGCAGTTGCTTTCTGCGACATGGTCTCAACGGATGCGACGATGACGTCCAGCTCAGACGCCATCGCGGTGAGTTCTTCATCGGTCATCTCAATGAGTGCCAGCGATGCCAGGTGCTTTACCTGTTCAAAGGTGATGGCAGACATGGTTCTCCCGTAGTTTGTTTTCTTGTCTCTTCTCTAGTGTAGTGGAGGTTGCGTTTTCCGTCTCATTGGGGGTTGGAGGGTTTACCTGCTGGTTTGCGTGGTCAGGCGGTGTTCTCCTCCCCTGTTTTCGGGTTAAATGCTCAACGCCCCGCTCCTCGTGTGAGGTGCGGGGCGTTGGGCTACAACGTGTCCACGTTACGCTTGGGGGTTAATCCTTAGGCGGGGATGGTCAGAACCTGGCCGGGGAAGATCAGGTCAACGTTGTAGATGATGTCGGTGTTCGCAGCTGCGATTGCCTGGTAGCCGCCTGCAACGCCGAGCTTTGCAGCGATCAGCGAGAGGGAGTCACCGGGAACCACGGTGTAGGTGCCTGCTGCAGCTTTGGGAGCTGCGACGGGAGCTGCTGCTACGGGAGCCTCAACTGCCGGTGCTGCTGCGGGAGCCTCAACTGCGGGTGCAGCGGGTGCTACCGGTGCAGCGGGAGCTGCTGCGGGTGCCTCAACTGCTGCGGGTGCAGCCTGAGCTGCAGGAGCTACGGGTGCAGCCTGTGCCGCGGGAGCGGTGTAGGTCTGCTGGGTCTGCGACTGTGCAGCCACGGTGGTGGTGGGCTCGGTGTAGGTGGGAGCTGCGCCGGTCTTGCCGTAGAGGCCAAGCTTAGCGGAGCATGCGGGCCATGCGCCCCAGCCCTGGATAGCGAGCAGACGCTCGCCAGCCTCGATCTGCTGTGCACGGGTAGCGGTCGCGGGGGAGCCGGACATGCCGACGCCGTTCCAGGACTGCTGGGTGAACTGCAGACCGCCGTAGAAGCCGTTACCGGTGTTGATGGACCAGTTGCCACCGGACTCGCACTGTGCCAGTGCGTCCCAGGTAGCACCGTCTACTGCGTTTGCAGCGGGCATCGACATGGTAGCTGCTACAGCGCCACCGATGGCGAGAGCTGCTGCGGTACGACGAATGGAAGTGTTCTTCATAATGCTCCTTGGGGCCGTCCCCGCTCGTTCCGTCCCCGGAACTCTAGCGCGCTGCCGCTCACCCTTTGATAACGAAGTAGGTTACTCATGTTCTGGCTCTACCATGTGAGCGGCTCTCCACCGATTTCATGTCACCGTGAGCGATTCTGCACTTGTGTGCGGAATCCGGGTGGCACTTCCTCGGTGGGGACGTGCGGTAGAACCGGGCATCGTTTCAAGCATTCCAAGCTTGAAACCACACAGGCGATTCCCTTGCGAGAATCTGTCTGGTCTCAAAGATAACCGAGGTTTTTTATGATTCCAACCTGATTTCAAGTTCACAGTGAACGTCCCGGGTTCTCCCAGGGTTCTTTCAGGTTAAAAGTGCAGGAAACATTAATCAAGACCTAGAACCCCGCGTATCTTAAGGGTTTCACCCCGGAATTTCGGGGTTTTCTAGGGACTTAACCCCGAGTGCACTCCCCCACTGAGCTTTCCGAATCGGGGTGAATGAGCACCACCTTTAAGGGTTTTGAACGGCGTGTAAATATTTTTTAAATATTTCTTCGCTTTGGGAGTGTTTTAAGGCGCTTCCACCTTAAAAGCTGTGGTAATTACAAATACCAAAAATTGGCATTCAGGCTCTGGAGCACGCACTCCAGAGCCTGAATGCTCTATATATTGCAGGGGTCAGATTCAGATGACCCCGCTACCGGGTCTACTCGGCGGTAGCCTCAACCGCCTCCGGGCCACCCTCGAGCAGGGCGGTAAAGCCCTCCTCATCCAGCACCTTCAGACCCAGCTGCTGAGCCTTATCCAGCTTTGAGCCGGCGTTCGCGCCAGCGACCACAAAGTGGGTCCTCTTAGATACAGAACCGGATGCCTTACCGCCGCGAGAAATAATGGCTTCCTTCGCACCGTCACGGGTGTAACCGTTCAGCGTGCCGGTCACGACCACGGTCAGGCCCTCCAGGGTGCGCTCTACGGACTCGTCACGAGTATCTTCCATGCGCACACCGGCGGCAGCCCAGGAGTCCACCACCTCGGCGTGCCAGTCCTCAGCAAACCATTCAATAATCGAGTCGGCAATCGTGGTGCCCACACCGTCCACAGCGGCAAGGCGTTCACGGTCAGCCTCGCGGATCGCCTGCATCGAACCGAACTCCGCGGCGAGCGCGCGGGCAGCGGTCGGGCCCACGTGGCGAATCGAGAGGGCAACCAGTACGCGCCACAGCGGCTGTTGTTTTGCCTTCTCCAACTCGGCGAAGAGGTTCAGCGTATTCTTCGTGGGCTTCGGCTCGGGGCGTGCCTTGGTCGGCTTGGTGTAGAAGTAGGGCACACGCTCCATCTTTCCGGTGCCCACACCCTTGACCTTCTTCTCACGCTCGATGGTGACCTCGCGCAGGTCCTCAATGTTGAGGCTAAACAGGTGCGCCTCGGTGGTTAGCGGAGGGGTGTCCGGGGTTGCCGGGCTGGTGAGTGCCTTTGCTGCTTCGAAGCCGAGCGCCTCAATATCGAAGGCGCCGCGGCTTGCGGCATAGTACACGCGCTCGGTCAGCTGTGCCGGGCAGGAGCGAGGGTTAGTGCAACGCAGGTCCACGTCGCCTTCCTTGCCGGGGGCAAGGGGCGAGCCGCAGGAGGGGCATTCGCTGGGCATGACGAACTCGCGTTCGGTGCCGTCACGTAGGGCAACCACGGGGGCGACGATCTCGGGGATCACGTCGCCTGCCTTGCGCAGCACCACGGTGTCACCGATGAGCACGCCCTTAGCCTTGACCACGTCCTGGTTGTGCAGGGTGGCACGTTCCACGGTCGAGCCGGAGACGAACACGGGCTCCATGACGCCGTAGGGGGTCACGCGGCCGGTGCGTCCCACATCCACGCGAATGTCCAGTAGCTTGGTGTGCACCTCTTCGGGCGGGTACTTGTACGCGACCGCCCAGCGCGGCACGCGGGAGGTGTAGCCCAGCTGAGCCTGGGTCGCGAAGTCGTTGACCTTAATGACGATGCCGTCGATTTCGTGCACCAGGGAGTGGCGCTGCTCGCCGTACTTATTAATGAAGTCGAAGACCGCCTCAGTGTTATCGGCGATTTCGCTGTAGGGGCTCACGGGCAGACCCCAGGAGGCGAGCAGGTCGTAAGTCTCGTACTGAGTGGCAATGTCCAGGCCGGTGCGCGAACCGATGCCGTGCACGTACATGCTCAGCGGGCGCGAGGCGGTAATCGCCGCATCCTTCTGGCGCAGCGAGCCTGCCGCGGCGTTACGCGGGTTCGCAAAGGGGTTCTTACCTGCGGCAATCATGGACTCGTTGAGCTTCTCAAAATCAGCGGAAGAGATGAACACTTCGCCGCGGATTTCAATCTCCTCGGGGTGGTTCTCGCCGGTCAGCTGCTGCGGGATGCTCGCAATGGTGCGCACGTTGTGGGTGACGTCTTCACCGGTGGTGCCGTCGCCGCGGGTTGCCGCGCGTACGAGGGTACCGTTGCGGTAGAGCAGATTCACCGCCAGGCCGTCAATCTTCAGCTCGGTCAGCCACTGCGGTGCGCTACCGGTGAGGTTCCGGGTGTTCTCTTCGGTCTTGGTCAACCAGGTGCATAGCTCCTCGAAGGAGAAGACGTCCTCGAGGGAGTACATGCGCTGCAGGTGGGTGACGGGCGCGAAAGCTTCGATGGCTTCGCCGCCGACTTCCTGGGTGGGCGAGTCGTTCGCGATTAGGTGCGGGTGCTCCGCCTCGATGATTTCGAGGCGGCGGTAGAGCGCATCGTACTCGGCGTCAGAGAGGAAGGGCGCGTCCTCGTTGTAGTAGGCGCGGCGGGCGGCACGAATCTTATCGGTCAGTTCCGCGTACTCGGCGCGCAGGGCCTCGGTAATCTCCGCAGTGTTTTCTGCGGCGTTTTCTGCGGGGCTCTCTGCTCGAGTCTCGGCGGGGGCAGTCTGCTGGGTGGTGTTGTTCTCAGTCACCCGTCCAGTCTAGCGTTTTTGCTCCGCCTCTCCCCTATCGCTCGTCATATTGGCAGGTTCCGCGAGCGCGAACGATGAGGCAAACGATGAGGCAAGCGTGCCGTAGCCACTTACCGGATTGCGCTTCCTTAGTTTCTGTGCGCGGATACAGTTCACCCCCGCCTCCTGCAGGCGCTCAATCGAGCACCCGAAGGAAACGGGGGTGAATCACAAGGTATGAAGTTTAGGCTTCGACAGCGTCGGCAACAATCACGGTAATGTTGTCGCGACCGCCGGAACGCAGCGCCTCGTGCTGGAGCACGTCAGCGGCGTCCTGCGGGTGGCGGATCGAGGTGAGTACGCGTGCCATGTATTCGTGCGAAAGCTCACCGGAAAGACCATCGGAGCAGAGCATCAGGCGGTCACCGGCGCGGGCGGGCAGAACCCAGAAGTCCGGTTCCCAGTAGTTGCCGGTACCCAGCGCGCGGGTAATCACGTTGCGGCGCGGGTGGGTCAGCGCCTCCAGGGCGGTAATCTGACCCTCGTCAACCAGGTACTGCACCTCGGAGTGGTCAGTGGTGACCTGCTCCAGCGAGGCGGCCCCTTCAGCGCCGGGCAGCTTCTCCATGGCGGAGTGGTGAATACCTTCATCCTCACGCAGCAGGCGGTAGGTGCGGGAGTCACCCACGTTGAAGATAACCCACAGGTTACGGTCGCCAATGCGAGTCAACCAGGCACCCGTCACAGTCGTACCGCCGGAGCGGGAAAGCGCCTGCTTAATCTCCTCGTTGGTTTCGCCAATGATGTCGTGCAGGCGGTTCAGGGTGCCCACGATTTCATTGTTAAGCAGGGTGTTTGCGCGGCGACGGCGCTTGGCGGGGTCGGATTCGTCAATGGCGGCGAGGCGTTCAGCGTAGGCCTGCTGCTCCTCTTCGCTACGGCCACCGGGCATGGTGAAGAAGGGCGAGTAGGCAAGCTGACGCACGCACAGACGCGATGCTACTTCGCCGGCTTCGTGGCCTCCCATGCCGTCCGCGACCACGCAAAGGGAACCGGCGACGACCATCGAATCTTCGTTATTTTCTCGATGTGCGCCGCGGTGCGTTGCACCACCGGTACGTAGTTTCAGTTCAGTCATGAGAGGTCTATCTCCATTGTGTAGTTCGCGCGACGAGTCACCGCCACGGGGTCTACGTTACCAAAGCTTCTAACGTTTCGCGTCCCTTGAGAGGTGAGAGTATAGCGATTTCCCACCTGTCGGAGCGTGTTTGCTGTCTCATTATCGGTCAGCACGGTACCCGGTTCAGCGAGGGAGACCAGGCGCGCAGCCAGGTTCACGCTGGAGCCGTACACGTCGCCGCGGTTAGCCAGAACCTCGCCCCAAATGAAGGCGACGCGGGCTTCCGGTAGCTGCGGGTCGGCACCAATCTTTTCGGAGAGCTGCAGGCTAATCTCTGCGATAGCGTCCGGGGTTTCGGTGAGGAAGAAAACTTCGTCACCGAGAGTCTTAATAATGCGACCGCCCAGGGGCGCAATAACGTCCAGGCAACTCTGCTCAAAGTGGTTGATGAGCTGAGAAAGAGCCGCCGCGTCTAGGTTACGTACCAGAGAGGTGTACGAGACCAGATCCACGAATCCTACACCGCGTACCAGGGGCAGGCGGGAGAGGCCGGAGGTGGTCACGTTGTTTTCGCGTAATCCCAGGCGCAGGATTCCGGCGTACATCTGGCGACGGTATGCGTATAGCGCCAGACGCTCGAGAACCTCGAGGTAGCGCGGGAAGTCTTTGAGGAGCTTGCGGCGGGCATCATTATCGCTGAGGTTTTCGGTGACCATGATGTTGTGCACGAGCGCCTCAATCTGCCAGGCGACGGTGCGGTCGGTCAGTTGGCCTTCGGCACGCACGAGGGATGCCACATATTCCATGCGGATATCGCCTTCTGCGTCCAACTTCTGTAGGTCGGCGAGCATCTGCACGTCTGTTTCAGTGAAGTAGGGCGAGTGGTTGGGAATCGTCGGGAAGCCCATATTGTGCCAGATGCGCTGGGCGGTTTCGAAGGGAAGTCCGGCGCATTCTGCGGCTTCTAGGGGGGTGTAGCGGCGGCCCTGTCCCAGGAGCGACTTTTCGAGGGCTCGGATTCCTGCCTTGGATTCCTCGTCTCGGTAGATATTGTTCTGGGCGAGGTTCTGCAGAATTTTGAGGTTCAGCATTTGGGTTTCGGGGCCCATGGTGGCGCCGGTGCCCTGCGGAGAGTGCGCAGGTTCATGGTGGTCTGCCGTGCTCATTGCCGCTGCCGCTCCTTTCATCTCTGCCGGACAATACTGTCTGGTTTACACCGTGGTGGCACGAGGTTACGAGGTGCCTCGTTACACTCTGTGGGTTTTGCATTGCGTCACTGCGATGATGCTCACCGTGTAGCGCCTTGTTAATATACCCCTCCGCTGTGGTGTTTGGGTCACAAAAGCGCCCGCACCCTAGGATAGTTTAGTGGAGTAATTCACATTTAAGAATACTCTAATCCGCATTTTTTCGGCAGATTTAGCGACTGATTTAGGCTCTGAGCCAACCCGACAGCTCCCGCCCGAGTCGGCGGCGGGGGCGAAGAAGCTCTAAATATAGCGAGAGCGCAGGGCGTAGTAGTCACGTCGGGCGGCTTTAATTTCTTTTTCAAAGCGCTTCGGGTCGGGCACGTAGGTCAGGCGGTGATGCACGCCGCGGCAGACTACGTACACCGAACCGTAGCCTAGCCAGGCTTTCGGGCCGCGCTGTTTTGCCCAACGCTCCCCCATGGAATCCAGGTAGAGGGATTCGTCTCCGGTTCGGGTCATTACGCCGCGGCGAACCACGAGCCGGTGGGTGGTCAGCAGGTAGTAGGTGGTTGCCCAACGCCAGGCGGTGCGCACAGCACCGAGCAGGGCACCTACCGCGCAAATCATGCCAAGAGTCCACAGAATCGGTGAGGACCGTGCCGTGGAGGCGAAGGTTGACGCGGCGATAGCAACCAGCAGGTAGGCAAGCGCGGGCAGCAGGGCACCGTAGTGCTGTCGGGTGGCGATGATGACATGCTCACCGGGGTTGAGTTTTCCGCGCAGGCGCATGGTGTTCCTTAGCTGTGCTGGTTGTTATATTCCGGCTGGAGGCGCCGGTTGAGGTGGTGTGGGTTAATGCAGTTGACGTGCCGGGCTGACATTTTAGGGGTTGGTTCTAGTGTGCCTGCTGAAAATCTCCGTAGCTACCGTTGGCGGGGCGAAGGTGCTCAATATCGCCCACCGCGTAGGGCTCTAGGGATCCGTCCTCGCGGCGGATGAGGATGCGCCCCTGCGCGTCGAGGTCTTTGGCGGTGCCTTCTACGGTGCTTCCGTCGGGCAGACTCATGCGCACGCTGGCGCCGAGGGTTGCGGTGGCGGCGCGCGCCTGGTCAAGCAGGCTGAGGCTATCAGGGGTGAGCGGGTCGGGGCGTTCGGGGTCGCCGCCGGCGCGCACGAAGGCGCGGTAGCGGCGGGCGAAGATGCTGAGCAGCCGGGTGAGCACCTCGGAGGAGTCAATCACAGTACCGGTGCACAGGCTCAGGCTCGTGGCGGTGGGTACGGGCAACTGCTCGGCGGACATGTTCGTGTTCTGTCCGATGCCCACAATAATGCTGCGTTGCCCCTCGGTGGAGCCGCTTTCGGGAACGAGCTGGGCGAGAATTCCGCACCCCTTAGCACCCTGCGCGATGACGTCATTGGGCCATTTGAGGGCAGCATCGACGCCGTAGCTGCGCCAAATATCGACCACGCTGAGCCCGGCGATGAGGGTCATCCAGTGGTAGCTGCCTTCGGGGAGTTCTCGGGCGAGCGGGTCTGCGGAGGCGTGCGGGCGCACCACGATACTTGCGGCGAGGCAGGCTCCGGGAGGGGCGGTCCAGGCTCGGGCGAGGCGGCCGCGTCCGGCGCTTTGGTAGAGGCTGGCGTAGACGGAGAGCTCACCGAGCTGTTCGCGTTCGGGGTCCGTGCCGTCCATAAGTAGCTCGCGGGCGCGGGTGGTGGTGGAGTCGACCTCATCGTAGAGGTTTACGCTGGAGTACCCGGTTTCCATTGCAATGGTGCGGATGCGTGGCACATCCAAAACCGAATGATCGCTCTCGATGTGCATGTTCTTCTCCATAGCTTGCGCCTTTCCACTCTGTCCGAAACTACTCTGCAGTATGCCGACCCTCTTTCAGCTCACCGTCGAAACCTGCCAGCTTCTACCGAGTCGCACTGGTTTCTCACCATACCAATTTCTTGCCGCCGGTGATGCCCACCCGGCGCCCGAGACGGTACATTAGACAGTGAGGGTGCATCAAGCACCGACCGGCTGCGGAGGTTCCTCCGCCCTGCTCGAAAGAAGACCGCTATGGCTTATTACGCAATTACTTACGTTTACGCAGCTCCCGAGGAGCAGGCGAAGTACCGTCCGGCTCACCGCGAGTACCTTGGTTCGCAGATTGAGGCGGGCAACCTGATCGTTTCGGGTCCTCTGCTGGACGGCGAGACCCCCGCTGGCGCTCTGCTGATTGCAAAGGTTGACTCCGTTGAGGCAGCTGAGAAGCTGGTTGCTGGCGACCCCATGAACATTGGTGGCGCGGTTCTGTCTCACACCATCACCGAGTGGAACCCGGTCCTGGGCACCATCTAAGCGTCATTTCACGCTGAAAGTTTGAACGCAAACCCCCTTTCCGTCGACAAGGATTGCCGAAGCGAAAAGGGGGTTTTCTGCGCTCTTTTGAGCCGCGCTTTCGCACTTTTCGTTTACTATATGCACCTTCTTGGGTACTGAGTGCATAAAAGTGTATCTAGTGTTGATATTCTGGCTTCTCACCTGGCATATGTGGGCTAGTTCGCACTATAGTTGAAAGATATGCACATTGTTCAAGAGTGCTCTTCGGGGCACCTGAGCACCTTATCACCGCAACCACTGGCTCCCGACGATCGGGTGGAGCAGGAACGAGGAATAATGTCCGAGAACCTCCAGCAGGAATTTGATTTGAGCACCACCGCCGGTAAGCTCGCTGATTTTTATGCACGTCGAGAGCGCAGCTTCGCGCCCAGCGGTGAGGCAGCTATCGAGAAGCAGCACGCACGCGGCAAGCACACCGCCCGCGAGCGCATCGATATGCTTCTGGACGAGGGTTCTTTCGTAGAGTTTGATGCCCTCGCCCGCCACCGCACCACCGCATTCGGCATGGAGGCGAAGAAGCCTCTGGGTGACGGCCTGGTCTCCGGTTACGGCACCGTGGATGGTCGCCTGGTTGCCGTGTATTCGCAGGATTTCACCGTCTACGGTGGTTCTCTCTCGCAGGTGAACGGCGAGAAGATTGTGAAGGTGCAGAAGTTCGCTCTGAAGAACGGTTGCCCGGTCATCGGCATTAACGATGGTGGTGGCGCCCGCATTCAGGAGGGCGTGGCTTCCCTGGCGATGTTTGCCGACATTTTCCGTATGAACGTGCGTGCGTCCGGCGTGGTTCCGCAGATTTCTGTCATTATGGGCCCCTGCGCTGGCGGTGCCGCGTACTCCCCAGCGCTGACTGACTACATCATCATGGTGGATAAGACTTCGCACATGTTCATTACCGGCCCGGACGTCATTAAGACCGTGACCGGCGAGGATGTGGACATGGAGACCCTCGGCGGTGCGCGTCAGCACAACTCCGTGACCGGTACCAGCACCTACCTGGCTGAGGATGAAGAAGACGCGTTCGATTTTGTGCGTGAGCTCCTCGAGTTCCTGCCCTCGAATAACCTTGCAGAGTCCCTGCCCCTGGAGCACGACCAGGAGCCCGTGGTGACGGTAGACGATCTGGACCTGGACACCCTGATCCCGGATTCGGCAAACCAGCCTTATGACATGCGCGCGGTCATTGAGTCCGTGGTCGATGACGGCCACTTCCTGGAGATGCAGGCGCTGTACGCCCCGAACGTGATGATTGGTTACGCCCGCGTTGAGGGCCGCACGGTCGGTATTGTGGCGAACCAGCCGATGCAGTTCGCCGGCTGCCTGGACATTTCGGCTTCCGAGAAGGCCGCCCGCTTCGTGCGTCATTGCGATGCGTTCAACATTCCGATTCTGACTTTTGTGGATGTTCCCGGCTTCCTGCCCGGCACCGATCAGGAGTTCAACGGCATTATTCGCCGCGGCGCTAAGCTGCTCTACGCTTACGCGGAGGCTACCGTTCCGCTGGTTACCGTCATTACCCGTAAGGCGTACGGCGGTGCGTACATTGTGATGGGTTCGAAGAAGCTGGGTGCCGATATTAACCTGGCGTGGCCCACCGCACAGATTGGTGTGATGGGCGCTCAGGGTGCGGTGAATATTCTGTACCGTCGTGAGTTGGCTGCTCTGGCGGCTGAGGGTGGCGATGTTGAGGCTCGCCGCGCTGAGCTGATCGCCAAGTATGAGGAAGAGCTGCTGAACCCGTACCAGGCTGCTGAGCTGGGGTACATTGACGAGGTTATTGCCCCGAGTGAGACTCGCGTGCGCATCATTTCTTCGCTGCGTGCCCTGCACGATAAGCGTGCGGCAACCCCGGCAAAGAAGCACGGCAACATCCCGCTGTAGGCTTCCGCTGTGCCCGCGCCGCTTGTGGCGCGGGCATTCCCACGATTTTAGGTTTTCTAAGGAGGCGTGCCTTTGGCAGGCTACAACCCGCTGAGTTATTTCTCATTCGGTAAAAAGAAGGATAGTTCGGAGGCTGCTGAGAGCCCCGAGCAGCTTGAGCGTAGCTCCGCACGTTCTTCTGCGCACGCGGATACCGCTCCCAGCACCGCGAAGGATTCCGTTCAGTCTTCGGTAGATACTGACGCTGAGCAGGAGCCTCTGCTGAAGGTGGTTAAGGGCTCCCCCACCCCGGAGGAGATTGCCGCCCTCACCGCTGTGGTTGCGATGATGCAGGCGAATGCCGCGCAGCAGGAGCAGAACTTGCTGGTGGGTGCCGCTTCGCGCATCTTGAACCGCGGTCAGCGCCTGGGTGTTTCGTTGCGTCCGGGCCCCGGTTCGTGGAGGCGCGCTCGCCCCAGGTAACGCGAGCTGATAACTCTGCTTCTTATATTCCCGTCACGCCGGTTGGTGTGGCGGGAATATATTGTTTTGCTTCAAATTCAAGATTTATATTGCGCTATTCAACATCTAATGCGCTGATTCTTGTGGTTTTGTCATATTAGAAACGATAAAGTCATGATGATACGTACTGATGCTACGATGTATATACCATCACATTAGTGTTAATAAATTGGCAGGGACCATGGCAAAGATGCTGAATAAAAACCATAGGCCCCCACCGGATGTCTATATCGCGCTTCTGTTGCCGACGCTACGGCGCTTGTCGAAGACTGTACCTCGCACCGCCGCCTATGTTAGTGAGCAGTTGCGGCAGCAGACTAAGGCATTGGGGTCGAAGAAGAACCTACCCGATCTTGAATCCACCGATTTTGCGGTGGCTGTACGTACCACCCTGAAGATCTTGGTGGCACTTCGTTATGCCCAGTTGATGCCTCGCCTGACCCCGTGGGAGAAGAGGAAGTACCTGCTCACTCCTTTGGGTGCCGAGCTGACCTGCACCCCGCATCTGCACGGTTCGGTGCCGCCGCGCGTGGTGAAGCAGGTGCAGGCGCTGTGTACTCAGAGTTTGACGGCGAGGACGACGAAGAAGCTCAAGAAGCAGGCGAATGCACTCCTGGCGACTGCGGAGGCGGAGCATCGCCTTATTTTTGGTGCTTCCGATGGTGATGCGGTCACCGGTATGGGGCCGTTCCTCCCTGCTGCCGATGCCGGGGAAGCTACTGCTGCCCATAAAGCAACCGGTGCGGAGCACCTTGCACATGCGTTGAATTCTGCGGGTACTGCTGAGACCTGGCCTGCGGGTCAGTCTCCTTTGGATATTATTTTGCGTGCCAGCGATTCACCGGTTATTCATGCTCAGGCGGAATTTGCCGAGCACTTTACGCAGGATTTAATTCAGCATATTCACGCGGTGACTCCGGAATATTTTGAGCAGATTGTTGCCGATATTTTTACGGCTCTTGGTTTTAGTACCGAGGTGACCGGCGGCGCCGACGATAAGGGCGTGGATGTTATTGCCCGCTACTCTGACGGCCTGGATTTCGCACCGATTTATATTCAGGTGAAGCACTATTGCGGAACCATGAAGGTCACTCCTAACGAGATTCAGAAGCTTGCCGGTGCGGTGCTTCTGCACGGCGGTTTGCAGGGTGTTTTGGTGACCTGCGGTGCTTTTGCGCAGCCGGTGCCTGAGTATTTGCAGGGCTTGCCGGGTGCACGCAATATTGCTCTGGTTGATCAGCATCAGCTGGTGGAGCTGATGATTCGTCACCGTGTGGGTGTGCTTGATGGTGAGGGCGAGTGCGGTTATCGCATTGACGAGGAGTATTTTGCCCGCGGCATGGAGTAACCGGAGGGGGCTTGGGGTAAGCATTTCCTTCTGAAGGTCTCTGGTCTTCGCGCATTTCCTACGTCATTTCACTTAATGTATTTTCACTTTTCCTTGAGGATATTTTTCATATATCGGCGGGTTTTAGAAATCTAGGTTATTTCTTGAACCAGCCGATACAATGAGAGGGTAATGCGTTACATATTCTTCGCATTATTTCACGAAGTGTATATACCCGTGACGGTATCAGCACTTCACCCTAATTTATAGCGTTCTTTTCTGAAGTGTTTGTCGTTGAAGACGGTACGTGAGTGGAACGGGCTGAGAAATCTGCCTTTTCTGCTTCTCTTCACGAGGGGTTACCAAAGTGTCGACCCAAAAATAAAGATGGTGTCGCCCAGTATTGTGTGAATATTTTCCCGCTCGAATGACTGCACTTTATGAAGAATGCCCGCACGATAAATAACACCAGATAAGGAGCCCGGCGTGGCTTTTGTGAATAAAACAATGCTCCATATCGACCATTCCGAATTGCACTCTCTGCAGCAGGAAACTTCGTGGGAGGCCCTACCCGAGGAAGCACGCGCTCTCAGCGTTGCGGCGGCTTTCTCCCTGCTCCGCCACTTTGAGCGCGCTCAGGACCGTGGCGAGAAGGTTTTCTTCCCCGATATGTACACTCCCGTAGGTGTGGACCTGGGTTTCAACATGACTCAGCGTTTCATTGCGGTCGGTGACAATGTTCTCTTCCGTGAGGCGCTCAATAAGCTGATTGCGGCGCTGGTCAACGCTGACTATCTTGAGGTGTCCCTCAGCCAGCTGCATCCGGGCAATCTGCACTACACCCTCAGCGAGGCTGGTCGCGAGTTGCTCGGCACCTCGAAGGAACAGCAGGCGCAGGCTCTTCTGCCGGTTCTGCCCCTCCTCAGCGGCGTGTACCTCTACTACCTGAAGCAGTTCTACCCGGTTCTGCTCTCGCATATTACGGTGCGTGAGCTTCTGCCCATCGTCCTGAGTGTTACCCCGGCCTATCCCGCGGCGGCTCCCGTGAAGATTCGTGAGCTGGTGCTGCGCGAGTGCGGTTTTGTGCAGGGCTGGTACGGCCTGTCGTACCTGGAGCAGCGCATTGTTGAGCCGGTGATTGCTCAGGCGCTGAGCCTGCTGACCCGTGAGGGCTACCTGCGCACCAAGACCATTCACGAGCACACGGATTCGCCGCTGACGCTGTACTCGCTGTCGCCTTCGGCGAAGGATCTGGTGGCACGCCACGGGGAGACTGGCGTGCCCGCAAGCGAGCTGAGCTCCGTACTGGCGCTGGTGAAGGATGAGGGCGCCTCCATTACGGCTGAGGATATTGCCGCAACTGACGCTCTGCTGACTCATATGGGCGTTCTTCTGCTCGACACCCTCAACGACCACGGCGCCGATGTGGAGCTGAGCCTTCCGAGCCTGGAGCAGGTCTTTGACCGCGACGAGCGCATCCAGCAGGCGACCTCGAACCCCTATTTTGTGCAGATTGACGCGCAGGATTACCTCTACGATGTGCTGATCGCCCACCACTACCTCTCCGAGCGTGAGACCGTCTACTCGCTGGGTCCTGCGTTTGCACCGGCTTTGGCGCAGATGGTTGAGCCGAGCGTTCAGAAGCTGGTGGCTTCGGCTCTGCTGGATCCTGCAGCGGTGGATGCTCTGCCGTACCCGCATCAGTTGCTGTACCCGATTCTGAAGCTCGTGGAGGAGAACCCGCGTATCTCCTACTACGACATCTACGATGAGTTGAAGCTCGCCCTGGATATCCCGTACCTGCAGGGTGAGATTGCTCCGCACCGTTATAAGCTGACCCCGCGTCTGCGTAACCGCTATTCGGTGGCGATGCACGTGCTCAAGGGCGAACGCTACCTGAATGCTCTGCGTGAGGGTACCGGTCGTACCTCCCGCAAGAACCCGGAGCGTTATGAGCTGAGCGAGGCGGGTAAGGAGCTGCTCAAGCGATTCCCGGAGGGTGCTCCGGAGGCGGTGACCGCCCGCATGGCGCCGCTACCGCCGCAGTCGCTCAAGCACAAGCTGCCTCAGGATATTGCGGCTGAGTTGCAGGCTCGTGAGGAGGCTCTTCAGGCTGCTAAGGAGGCGCGCGCGGCGGAGCGTCAGGCTCGCCTGGCGGCTCGTGAGGGTGCTTCGCGTGAGCCGTTGGCTCCGGTGCCGGGTGCTTCTCCGGCGTTGTTGGCGCGTCCGGCTGGTTCGCCGGTGGCAACTACTACCCAGCCGGCTACTATCCAGGTGCCCGCTGAGGTTCCGGCACCGGTCGCTGCGGCTACCGCCCAGCCTGCCGTGCCCGCTCCTGCTGTTTCTGCACCCGTTGCAGCTCCCGTTCAGCCGGTTGTTTCCGCTACTGCTATGTCCGCTCCCGCTGGTTCGACTGTTGAGCCCTCGACCGCGCTGCAGGTGGCTGCCACTCAGGTGCGTGAGGCTCTGAAGCGTTACCGTCAGGTCTTCCGCCGCGAGGCTCTGGCTCCGGCGTTGGCTCAGGTGTCTGAGGAGCGTTTCCGTAGCATTGGTTTCGATCTGTTCCTGATGCGCGGCTACACGGTAGAGGCTCTGGAAGCTCAGAGCGTGGACGGCGTGGCAATCCCCGCCACCGGCGAAAAAGAACGTGCATTCTACGTGCGTACCCTGCGCCCGGCAGCTGGCGGTGTTCTGTCCGCAAGCGTTCAGCCGCAGGATATTACCGCGTTCTTCCTGGCGATTCACGCCCGCGGTGGTCAGCTCGGCACCTTCATCACGAACGCACCGTTCAGCGATGAGGCGTACGACGAGTTCATCCGCTGCTCGACCAAGTACCCGAATATTCTGGTGGACTTGGTATCCGGCGATGAGCTGCAGGACCGCCTCATTGCCCACCGCCTCGGCGTGGTTGAGGGCACGAACGGTCTGCTGGAACTCAACGGCGAATACTTCGCCAGCTAGCAGCTTTTAGCCTATCTTGGGGGCGCCCCGGTCTTCTCTTTCCTGCACGTTCAGGTGGGAGAAAGCCGGGGCATTTTCGCGCCTGCGCCCCGGTGAGTTGTCCACAGGTGAGCCGTTTTCCTCGCATTCGGTGCTGTTCAGCCCGTAATATTGCCGGTTTAAGCGACCCAAATCACCGAAAATCGTGGTTGAAGGCACACCCCTGCGTTAGGATATGAACATGAGCACTTACCAGGAACTTCCCAGCATCTACCGATTGAAGCGCTCGCTGACCGACGTCGATCAGATTGCTAACGAATATTTTGAAAAGATTCTCGACCTGAACCCCGTCCAGGCGACCGAGCTTGGCCGTAAAGGCGTAGAGACTCTGTACCCCGACTACTCGCCCGCCGGTGAGAAGGCTTTTGCGCGCCTTACGAAGAAGACTTTGAAGAAGGTCGATAACGTCCTGCCTATTGATGACGTTGACCTGGTCACCCTGGATGCTCTGCAGGAACGCCTGAGCCTGTACCGCAAGCAGTACAAGGCTGGCTTTGGTGGCTGGCAGATGAACAATATTGCTTCCGTCCCGCAGGAGGTGCGCTCGGTCTTTGACCTGATGAAGCGCAACACCCAGCAGGACTGGGAGCACATTATTGGTCGTATGCACCGCGTGACCGAGGCGCTGGAGGGCTACATCCAGACTCTTGAGGCGGCTCGTGAAGAGGGCAAGGTCGCCCCGCGCCGCCAGGTGGATATTGTCATTGAGCAGACCGCCGCGTACTACGCTCCCGGTGGTTTCTTTGATGATTTGGCGGCTGAGGTCGCCGAGGCTGTCCCCGCCCTGAAGGATGAGGCTGCCGCAGGTGCCGAGGCTGCAAAGGAAGGCTACCGCCGCCTCAACAGCTACCTGGTGGAGAAGCTGCAACCGGCCGCTCCCTCCCGCGACGCTGTGGGCCGTAAGGCGTACAGCCTGCACTCCCGTTCGTTCCTGGGTACCACCATTGACCTGGACGAAACCTACGCTTGGGGCGTGAAGGAGCTGGAGAGCATTATCGCTCGTCAGAGTGAGGTTGCCGAGGAGATTGAGCCGGGCGCAAGCATTGAACGCGCTAAGCAGCTGCTCGATGAGGACCCGGCACGTCAGCTGCACGGCACCGATGAGCTGAAGGCGTGGATGCAGAAGCTCGCCGACGCCGCGGTGGAGAACCTGGCGGGTAGCCACTTTGACATTGGCGGCCCCATGCGCCGCATTGAGTGCTGCATTGCACCCACGAACGAGGGCGGTATCTACTACACCGGTCCCTCCCCCGATTTTTCGCGTCCGGGCCGCATGTGGTGGTCGGTTCCCGAGGGTGAGGACACGTTCACTACCTGGCGTGAAACCTCCACCGTGTACCACGAGGGCGTTCCGGGCCACCACCTGCAGATCGCTATCGCTACGGCCCTGAAGGGCACCATGAACTCCTGGCGCACGAACATGCTGTGGGTTTCCGGTCACGGTGAGGGCTGGGCGCTGTACGCCGAGCGCCTCATGGAGGAACTGGGCTACCTGAAGGATCCGGGTGACCGCATGGGCATGCTGAACGCTCAGCGTATGCGCGCCGCCCGCGTGGTCTTCGATATTGGTGTTCACTGCGAGATGCCGATTCCCGATGAGTGGGCTGAGCAGCTGGGCGTTGAGCCGGGCACCATCTGGACCTCTGAGCTGGGTTACGAGTTCTTGAAGCTGAACCTGGACGAGTCCGAGGGTCACCTGCGTTTCGAGTTCCTGCGTTACCTGGGTTGGCCGGGTCAGGCGCCGAGCTACAAGATTGGCGAGCGCCTCTGGCTGGAGCTGCGCGATCAGGCTGTGCGCCGCGGCGATGACATGCGTGCATTCCACACGCGTGCGCTTCTGCTCGGTTCGGTGGGTCTGGACACTCTGCGCCGCGCTCTGACCGATGAGATGATGCTCCCTCTGGACACTGAGGATGACGACGATGAGGACGATGACGAGTAGCCTCTAGTCTGCTCGCTCCTCGTTGAGTGAATCTCTGGAGTCTCTGAACTGGATCCCCTGAACTAGAGTCTTGAGATTAGGAGCTCTATAGACGAAGCCCCCGCTTCAGCTTTGCGGCTGATGCGGGGGCTTCGCTGTATTTTCGTGTCTTCTGCAGGATATGTCTTCTGGGGGCTATGTCTTCTGAAGGCTATCCGAAGTTTGCGGTGCCGGGGTCGGTGGTGCCGAATCCCATGCCGGTGGAGTCGTTCAGATCCACCAGGTGCGGGGCAAAGCGGCACCAGTAGTCGGTGAGCGCGCCATTCGATTCGCGGATGCCCACGCCTACGGTGCGTCCGTCGACCACCCACACGCCGAGGATGGGGTGGCTGACCGGGTTGATAATGCCTTCGTAGCGCGGTGCCGGAATGTACTCCTGGTAGATGAATTCGCTTTCGGGGGCGTTAGCGAAGAAGTCGTCGTCTTCGGGCTTGATGAAGACATCGTAGTCGGGCGCGTAGATTTCTACGCCGTCGCCTTCACGTCCGAAGAGGGGCTTGCGGACCCAGTTGCGCATGCCGCCGCGGTGCCCCGCGTAGGTGGGTACTAGGTTCGGGTGGCCGGGGTACTTATCCCAGAGCGCGGCGAGCAGCAGCTTATTGGAGAGGAACATCTTCCACGCAGGCTCGATCCAGCGGTCCATGGCGCCGTGGTAGGCGAAGAGGAGCTTGTCGTAGCCTGCTTCGCTGTCGGTGACCAGGTCTTCCCAGGGGTAGAGCTTGAAGAGGTTGGTGATGGCGCGGCCTTGTGCGTCCTCCCAGCTCTTGGTGTCCTCGTTGAAGATGACTTCGTCGATGGGCATCATGTGGGTTTTGATGCCCGCCTGCTGCGCCGCGTAGGCGATGAGCCAGAGGTTGTTGTAGTCCTCGTTGTTCTCGTCAATCTCGGGGCTCACGTGCGCCAGGTGCAGTACGGGCTGCACGCCGGCGGCAATTTCGGCTGCGAAGATGTGGCGCCAACGGTTGGTGAAGGCTTCGCCGATTTCACCCCAGTGGGCGTAGCCGCGGGTATCGAGGCGCTGGTCTTTCGCCCAGGTTTTCTGGCTGACTGCCGCCTCCACGATGCCAGTGGGGGTGTCTGCGTTGTATTCGAGCAGCTTCATGGGGTCGCCGGGCACACCGGAGTAGATGAAGTCGAAGCGTCCGTAGAAGTCGGCGTCGCGGCGGTTCCAGGATTCTACGGCGAGGTTGAACGCCGCCTGGGGTAGACCGAGGGTGCCGAACGCGCCGGAGGCAATGTACTCGACGGTTTCCAGGCACATGCGGTGCATTTCTTCCGCTTGGGCGCGCACAGAGTCCATTTCTTGCGGGCTGAAAATGTAGGCGGCGTATTCGTTCCAATAGTGGTCGGTGTCGTGGGGGCCGTCCACGCTGTAGGTGAGGCCTTCCTCAATGATGACGTTCTCCCAGTCGGGTCGGCCGACGGGAAATTCTTCGCGGCGCATGAGGGGCTAGGCTCCTTCGAAGTAGTGAATGGAAAATAGTGAGGAAAATGCGGGCGGGACCGTTCAGTCCCTGCCCGCATTCAGTGTCATGGCTGATGGCTTAGCCGCCGGAGCGGCCGCCACCGGACTTCGAGCCGCCACCGAAACCGCCCTTGCTACCGGACTTCGAGGAAGAGCCAGACTTGGACGAGGAACCAGACTTCGAGGACGAACCCGACTTGGAGGTGTTCGACTTGCTGTAGGAGCCAGTGCTACCGCTATTGCTGGTGCCCTGCTTACCGCTGGAGACCGAGCCGGTGGTCTTGTTACGCACCGTGGAGGTCTTACCGGAGTTATTGGTGCTGGTCACCTTGCCGGAGGAGACGGTGGAGGACTTCTTCGCGCTGCGGTAGGAGTCTTCGAAGCTACCGCCCTTGGAGGACACACCGCTGTAGACAGTGCCGTTGCTGGGGCGGGTGGTGCTGCCTCCGGAGAGCTTGGTGCCCACACCGGGAACCGTGGGGGTGCCGGTAGAGTTCGCGGCACTTTGGCGGCCCAGGTAGTACCAGAGGAACGCATTCGAATTATTGTGGGTGGTGGTCGAACCGGAAGTGCCCGACGACCCAGAAGAGCCCGAGGAGCTGGAGGAACCGGAAGAACCCGACGAGCTCGACGAGCCCGAGGAATCGCTACTGGACGAGTCGGTCGGCTCCTGAACGCCTGCCTTCTCACATTCGCTATCTTCCACGCGCAGGCCAGTCTTCGCGTCCTGGCAGACGCGGGCGTACTCTTCGCCCTGCGACAAGAATGCGTTCTCTTCCTGGTGCATGGAGTTGTAGGCGAAGATGCCACCGCCAACCAGCAGCACGCCAGCGCCCGCTACGGCAATCATCTTGGCGATGCCGGGGCGGGTCGCGCCCAGGTTCAGGGTCTGCTGGGCAGAGGTCTGTGCGGCGCGGGTAGCAAAATTGGCGACTGCTTCCATGCGGTTGCCGGGCTTCTTCGGGCCGTTGGGGGTGGTGGTTCCGCCGGGGTATTGGGGAGCAGAACTCATGCATCTCTCCTTGAAAGGTGGTGCGTGGCGTATTGCTCAACGCGTATATGAAGCTGAGTGGGTACAGCATCATCCGGCGACTTTCGCCGGACTATCGGTGTGATTCCAGCATATCAAGCCCTCGCTTTCGGGTTCTTAGCTGACGGCAAAATCTCAGTAAGCTTCGCCGCTTGTTGCGCAGTTGTTTCCTTTCTGTTTGCTTTTGTTATGGCTCCCGATAACTATCAGCCGATTTAACCGCCTATGTGGGGGGCTGCTGGCGGCACTGGTGGCGGCGTTGCTGGTTGGGCTACTCTGCTGGTTGGGCAGCGGGGTTGGGCTGTGTTGCTGGTTGGGCTGCGGGATGTACAGCCGAAAGGTGCCGCCGGAAAGTCATGGTTCGTCATACATCCCCTACACTGCACCGGGTTTGCAATACTTCTTCACACAAACTCGCGCCGGAGCGCGTAAAAGTTTTAGAGTATGCCACATGTCTACACCGCATGCATCATCTCGTTCACGTCTGCCCAAGTGGGCTACTTCTTTCGGCAACCAAATCATTGCTTCCCTCATTCTGGGTATTGTTCTCGGCGCGCTCGCCCTCGCACTGGGCGGGGACGCGAAGAGCAACCCCAACTGGCTCATGGTGACCTTAGATACCATCGGCTCCTCCTACGTCACCTTGCTGAAGGCGGCCGTTGTTCCGCTGATTTTCACCGCCGTGGTCGCCTCCATCTCGAACCTGTCGCAGGTGACGAACGCGGCACGCCTGGCGGTTAACACGCTCATCTGGTTTGCGATTACCGCGTTCTTCGCGGTGCTCATTGGTATTGCGATGGGCCTGATCGTTCAGCCGGGCGTGGGCGCACAGGTGCAGGGTAAGGCGTACACCGGCTCGACCGGCTCGTGGACCGCGTTCCTGACCGGTCTGATTCCGGTGAACTTCCTGGGTCTGGGTGTCAGCGCTAAGTCCGGTGATTCCGGCATCACCGCGTCGGCATCCTTCAACGTGCTGCAGATTCTGGTCATTTCCGGTGCGGTCGGCATTGCCGCGCTGAAGGTCGGCGAGGCGGCCAAGCCGTTCATTGACGTGGTCAAGAGCGCCCTGGCGATTATTCAGAAGATTCTGTGGTGGATTATTCGCCTGGCACCGCTGGGCACCGTGGGTCTGATTGCTAAGGCAGTGTTCGCGTACGGTTGGGCGTCGATGGGTTCGCTGGTCGCGTTCGTTATCGCACTCTACATTGGCCTGCTGTTGGTCTTCCTGGTGGTCTACCCGATTATTGTTCGCGCGAACGGTCTGTCGGTCCGACAGTACTTCTCGGGCGTGTGGCCGGCGCTTCAGCTGGGCTTCGTGTCCCGCTCCTCGATGGGTTCGATGCCGATGACCCAGACCGTTGCCGAACGCAACCTGGGCGTTCCCCGCGCCTACGCATCCTTCGCGGTTCCCCTGGGTGCGACCACCAAGATGGACGGCTGCGCTTCGGTTTACCCGGCTCTTGCCGCAATCTTCGTGGCTCAGTTCTACGGTATTCAGCTGGACTTCACCCAGTATCTGCTGATTGTGATGGTGTCCGTGCTCGGTTCGGCAGCAACCGCTGGTACGACCGGCGCTATCGTGATGCTGACCCTGACCCTTTCCACTCTGGGCCTGCCCCTGGACGGCGTGGGTCTGCTCCTGGCGATTGACCCGATCGTTGACATGGGTCGTACCGCTCTGAACGTTGCCGGTCAGGCTCTGGTTCCCGCGATTGTGGCTCGCCGCGAGGGCATCTTGGATGAGGAGCTCTACAACGCTCCCCGTTCGGAGGGCGGCTTCGTGGCTCAGGAATTCTACGATGAGCGCATCGCCGGTGAGGCGCAGCGTCTGCACGAGGTGGAGGAGACGGCACGCCGCTAATCTGGCAAGCTAATCTGGCGAAGGCTCACGCACACGGCGCTAGGCGGTACTGCTTAGCGCCGTGCAGCTTCTCTCTCTCCCCCCCCCCATGCCCCCAGCATGGGCGAAGTATATTTGTCAAACGTCATAAAAACGTCACGATTGATTCTTCTTTTCTTTAATTCTTGAGAAGAGTTATGATTTTGAACGGCGTGTTCCATCTCCTACGTGGTTGAGGGGGATGGGACACGCTCTTTTTTATGCCCGCCGGTTTTATGCCTTTCGAGCTCGATGCTCCGCCCCCAGGTTACGCCCCCCAGATTAGGCCAAGGACCCGTGTTCAACGCTGACGCACCGGCGGAGGGTTCCATCTAGTGATTCTCAATCTGCACCCGAGAGTAAAACTCACCGGCAACGCTCTAAAATAGAACCCATGACTACCAGCGCTTCATCGACCCGACTGATTCTTGCCTCCGCCTCCCCGGCTCGCCGCAAGCTCCTGGAGGACTCCCGCATCGCGTTCACGGTGCGCGTCTCCTCCGTAGATGAGGACGCCGCGCTCGCTACCACCAACGAACAGGCGCGAGCGCAGGGACGTGCGGGACTCACCCCGGCCGAAACCGCCTCCCTGCTGGCGCAGCTGAAGGCACAGGCGGTTGCCGCGGAGCTTGCCGCCGAGGGTGTGCGCGACGCACTGGTTCTGGGTTGCGATTCGGTGTTCGAGTTTGAGGGCGTCGCCTACGGCAAGCCGCACACTGCCGAGGCGGCGCGCGAGCGCATCAGTGCAATGAGTGGCAACCACGGTGTGTTGCATACCGGTCACGCGCTCGTGGATTTGCGCGGCATTGAGCCGGGCGCCGAGTTGCCTGTTGCTTCCGACCTGCCTACCGTTTCCGAACTGCGCAGCGCCACTGTCCACTTTGACGAACTCACCCCCGAGGAAATCGAGGCGTACATTGCCACCGGCGAACCGCTCTGGGTGGCGGGTTCCTTCACCCTGGACGGTTACGGTTCGGCGTTTATTCGCGGTATTGAGGGTGAGTTCCACACGGTGGTGGGCCTGTCCATCCACGCGCTACGCGATATGCTGCGCCGCCGCGAGGTTGCTGTGACCGAGTTGTGGCTGGCGCCCCAAGATGAGGATTAGATTCAGCGCAATCGTATAAATCTGTCTCAAAGCGCGCCCTGAAATACACATTGTTGAACACCAATCGATAAGATAGAACAGTATGATGCGCGTTATATTCGCCAATCCTGCCGATGTATCCTTGGAGCAGGAGATTAAAGGAGAGCTTTAAGTGACTCAGCACCAGGCAGAAGCCGCCAAGAAATTTACTGCAGTCCCCGGCCGCCACACCGGCCCGGTCAGCAAGATTCTGATCGCTAACCGCGGTGAAATTGCTGTCCGCGTGATTCGTGCAGCCCGCGATGAGGGTCTGCAGACCGTCGCCGTCTACGCTGACCCGGACCGCGACGCCCAGCACGTGAAGCTTGCCGATGAAGCCTATGCTCTCGGCGGCGCCACCGCGGCGCAGTCCTACCTGGTGATGGACAAGCTCATTGAGATTGCTATCCGCTCCGGCGCTGACGCTGTGCATCCCGGCTACGGTTTCCTTTCTGAGAACGCGCAGTTCGCGCAGAAGTGCATTGACGCTGGCCTGACCTGGATTGGCCCCTCCCCCGAGTCCATTACCCAGCTGGGCGATAAGGTGGCGGCACGCCACATCGCGCAGAAGGTGGGCGCTCCCCTGGTGCCCGGCACCAAGGACCCGGTCAAGTCCGCCGATGAGGTTGTCGCCTTCGCGGATGAGCACGGTCTGCCCATTGCGGTGAAGGCCGCATTTGGTGGCGGTGGCCGCGGCATTAAGGTGGCGCGCGACCGCGAGAGCATTGTTGAGATGTACGAGTCCGCTGTTCGCGAGGCTACCGCGGCGTTCGGACGCGGCGAGTGCTTCATCGAGCGTTTCTTGGATTCGCCCCGCCACGTTGAGACCCAGTGCCTGGCGGATGCGCACGGCAACGTCGTGGTGGTTTCCACCCGTGACTGCTCCCTGCAGCGCCGTAACCAGAAGCTCATTGAGGAGGCGCCCGCCCCCTACCTGAGTGATGAGCAGAACGAGCGTCTGTACGAGGCGTCCCGCGCGATTCTGCGTGAGGCTGGCTACCAGGGTGCCGGCACCTGTGAGTTCCTGGTCGGCACCGACGGCACCATCTCCTTCCTTGAGGTGAACACTCGACTGCAGGTGGAGCATCCGGTTTCCGAGGAGATTTCGGGTATTGACCTGGTACGCGAGCAGTTCCGTATTGCCCGCGGCGAGAAGATTGAGGAGAAGGACCCGGTTCTGCGCGGTCACTCCTTCGAGTTCCGTATTAACGGTGAGGATGCGGGCCGTTCCTTCATGCCCGCCCCCGGCACCATCGAGAAGATGACCGTGCCCACCGGCCCCGGCGTTCGCTGGGATTCCGGCTTCGTGGCTGGCGACGTTATCGGCGGCAACTTCGACTCCATGCTGGCTAAGCTCATTGTCACCGGCGCGAATCGTGAGCAGGCTCTGCAGCGTGCCCGCCGTGCCCTGGCTGAGCTGACCATTGAGGGTATGCCCACCGTCATCCCGTTCCACCGCGTCGTGCTGGATGATCCCGCCTTCGCGCCGGCTGAGGGCGGCGAGTTCAAGGTGCACACCCGCTGGATTGAGACCGAGTTCAACAACACCATCCCCATGTACTCCGGTGCGCCCGGCAGCGTGGATTCCGATGAGGACGAGCGCACCACCGTGGTCGTTGAGGTCAACGGCAAGCGTATGGAGGTGTCCCTGCCCGATCTGGGCGGTGGCGCGAAGCCTGCCGCTAAGCCCGCCGCCAAGACCCGCAAGTCCCGTTCGGCACGTAGCGCGGCAAAGGGTGGCGGCGACGAGCTGACCAGCCCCATGCAGGGCACCATCGTGAAGGTAGCGGCTTCTGACGGCGATACCGTCGCTGAGGGCGACCTGATTCTGGTGCTGGAGGCGATGAAGATGGAGCAGCCCATTACCGCGCACAAGGCGGGTAAGGTTTCGGGACTGTCAGCTAAGGCCGGCGATACCGTCACCTCCGGTGCGGTGCTGGCGACCATTAAGTAACGCTTCGCCTCGATACTGAGGTCTCGATACCGCGGTCTCGCGACTGCGAGCGCTATAGGCTATACGAATCCCCCGGAAAGGTATGAGGTAATGTCTCGTATCTTTCCGGGGGATTTTCCATGTCCGCTCTTGTCTGTTTCTGTGGGGTTTGAACGACCGCCTATTGCGATTACGTCCAGATAGTGGCTGTATTTGTTTGGGTTTTTCTGAACAGAGTTATAATGTTGCACTTTAGAGGAGCCTTTCAGAATCCGACGCCTGCCGCACCCCACCCGGTGCGGTCACGGCACCCAGTACGCGCCTACGGCACACCCGCCTCCCGCGCTGACCGGCAACGGAACACCTACCTCAGGCTCCATGTGTACACACAAATTCACCATCTCGGGAGTTTTCCTCATGAGCGCTTCTGCATCCGACACGAAAGTGTCTGCTGCACCGGTGAAGAATACGACTCCTCGCAGTCGAGTTATTCTCGCCTCGCTCGTTGGTACCACCATCGAGTTCTACGATTTCTACATTTACGCCACTGCAGCAGTGGCTGTGTTCCCCGTGCTGTTCTTCCCCTCGAAGGACGCAACCACCGAGCTTCTGGCTTCCTTCGCTACCTTCGGCGTCGCATTCATCGCGCGCCCCCTCGGTTCCGTGATCTTCGGCCACTTCGGCGACAAGATCGGTCGTAAGGCTACCCTCGTCGGTGCACTGCTCACCATGGGTCTGGCAACCTTCATCATCGGTCTGCTGCCCACCTATCACCAGATTGGTCTGTGGGCACCGACCATGCTGACCATTATGCGTTTCTGCCAGGGCTTGGGCCTGGGCGGCGAATGGTCCGGTGCGGCGCTGCTCGCGAGCGAATACGCTGAGGATGGCAAGCGCGCCCGCGCCGCGATGTGGCCTCAGCTGGGTGCACCCATCGGCTTCGTGCTTGCGAACGGCTTCATGCTGCTGCTGACCAGCTGGATTACCTTCAACTCCGCAACCGACGCGAAGAACCTCGAGCACCCCTTCCTCATTTGGGGTTGGCGTATTCCGTTCCTGCTGTCCATCGTGATGGTCGCCGTTGGTCTGTACGTGCGTTTCAAGCTGGAGGAGACCCCCGTCTTCGCCAAGGCTGCCGCTAACAACGAGAAGGTGAAGACCCCGCTCGTTGAGGCGTTCAAGGTCGCTTGGTGGCCCATGATTCAGGGCACCTTCATCATGGTTGCCTGCTATGTGCTGTTCTACCTGATGACCGCGTGGGTTCTCTCCTACGGTATCGGCAAGGCGGATAAGGGCGGCCTGGCTATCCCCTACCGCGAGTTCCTGATCATTCAGCTGATCTCCATTATTGGCTTCGCAATCTTCATTCCGATCTCGGGTTGGCTGGCTGATAAGTACGGCCGCCGCACCCAGCAGCTGTGGACCACCATCGCGATGGCTGTCTTCGGTCTGTCCTTCGGTCTGTTCATCTCCCCCTCCGTTGTTGGTACCGGCGCGAACGCAAATGCGGCAGTGGTCACCCTCTTCATCTTTATCGGTATGTGCCTGATGGGTCTGTCCTTCGGTTCCATGTCCGCGTACCTGCCGGAGCTGTACCCCACCAACGTGCGTTACACCGCCAGCGGTATCGCCTACAACGTGGCGTCCATCCTCGGTGCGGCGCTGACCCCGTTTGTGGCTGTTTGGCTGAACACCTCCTACGGTGTGGGTGCCGTGGGTGGCTACCTGGCATTCGCCTCGATCCTGAGCGTTGTCTTCATCCTGCTCACTCACGAGACCCGTGACGTGGACATGAACGCTGTCAGCACCACGAAGTAAAGCTTCGAGTAGCTAACGCATCTCTACGGCAAAGCGGTGGGGGTCGCCTCCTGAATTTCTTAGATTCAGGAGGCGACCCCCACCGCTTTTATACTGTTCCGGGATGCTGCGCCAGGCGGGGAACGCCCAGCTCAGCACCTAACAGGTTTTGAGCCTTACAGACCGCGAGTGTGCAGCTTGCGTGCCGCCTCAGCAATAGAGCCAGAGAGCGAGGGGTAGACCGTGAAAGTATCCGCCAGGTCATCCACCGCGAGCTTCTTCTCCACCGCCAGGGCAATGGGGTAAATCAGCTCGGAAGCACGCTGACCAACCACCACACCACCAATGACGGTGCCGGAGTGGCGGCGAGCAAAAATCTTCACGAAGCCATCGCGCATCGCCATCATCTTCGCGCGCGGGTTCGTGCCCAGCTGCAGGGTCACCGCGTCACCGCGGTAGGCGCCCTCGGCAAGGTCCTTCTCACTCACGCCTACGGTCGCAATCTCCGGGGAGGTGAAGATGTTCGCGGCAACCTTATCGGTACGCAACGGGCGCACCGCATCACCGAGAATGTGCGCCATAGCGATACGGCCCTGCATCGCAGCCACGGAAGCCAGCGGGTACACACCCGTGCAGTCACCAGCGGCGTAAATGCTGTTCACGCTCGTACGGGACACACCGTCCACCTTAATATGACCGCTCGGGGTCTGCTCAACACCGACGTCTTCCAGGCCCAAATCTTCAGTGTTCGGAATCGAACCAATAGCAACCAGACAGTGAGTGCCAGAAACCTTACGACCATCCGAGAGGGTCACAATCACGCCGGAGCCATCCTCAGTACGCTCAACAGCAGCCGCACGGGAACGCGGCATCACTCGCACGCCGCGACGCTCAAAGACGTCCTCCAGCACGCGGGCTGCATCCTCGTCCTCGCCGGGAAGCACGCGGTCACGCGAAGACACCAGGGTCACCTTCGAACCCAGACCGTTATACGCCGAAGCGAACTCGGCACCGGTCACACCCGAACCAATCACAATCAGTTCCTCGGGAACCTCGGAGAGGTTGTACAGCTGAGTCCAGGTCAGGATGCGCTCGCCATCGGGCATACCGGTCGCCATTTCACGCGGATGCGTACCCACCGACAGCAGCACAAAGTCCGCGTGCAGGGGGTAGACGAGGCCCGCCTCATCAGTCACCTGGACAGTGTGGCGGTCAAGAAGCTTACCAGTACCGTGAATAATCTTCACGCCAGCAGAAGCCAGGGCACGCTTAATGTCGGCAGACTGCTGCTGGGCCAGGTCGCGGACTCGGCGGTTCACGCGGTCCATATCAACACGAAGCTGCGGCGCCTTACCCTTCGTGTTTTCAATGCCCAGGCTACCGGCCTCGGAGAAGCGGGTCATCATATCCGCCGTAGCGATTAGGGTCTTAGAGGGCACAACGTCAGTCAGAACGGCGGAGCCACCAATGGCATTACGCTCGATCAGAGTCACGTCCGCGTTGGATGCGGCAGCCACCATCGCCGCCTCGTAGCCGCCGGGGCCACCACCAATAATTACAATTCGCTGAGATGCGTAGTTCACCTTTGAAGTCATGCCTTAATTGTGAGCTATGCCGCCTGCGTGGGGCAAACGCACTCGCCGTGCAGATGTGCCATATTGTGGCAATCTGCACGGCGAGCATTTTCTGACGTGGCAACCCGGTATGACCGGGCACTCCCCTGCCCCTGTTTCCTCTAGTCCTCGAGAGCCTGCGGTTTCTCCGAATAAATCGAGTTGATGAACTTCTCAGCCCACTGCAGCATCGCGCCGTCCACCAGGTCCTT
>ERZ1674149.58-NODE-58-length-36633-cov-30.725573_pt1 | contig 36633 bp, 26 predicted proteins | sample MGYA00581311_ERZ1674149 | MGnify/ENA primary metagenome ERZ1674149 (study PRJEB41354, sample SAMEA4873312) | human saliva metagenome | biome: human-associated habitat [ENVO:00009003]; feature: mouth environment [ENVO:08000002]; material: saliva material...
GGGTTCTCGTAGTCGTAACCCCACATGCACTCTTCATCGTTGGGGTTGATCCAGAACTGCAACATACCGGTCGCCGGGTAAATGTCTTTTTCGGGCAGGTCGGCGCAGTTAATCTGCGCAATCATGCCCAGCGGCTCACCCTTCTCATTGGTCGGTGCAGACTCGCCTGCGGGCAGGTACGGTCGGCCACCAAACTTGGATGCGGTCTGCGGCAGCGGGGCGTCGGGGAGGGTTACCTTCAGGCGGATTGCCTGCTTGCGGGCGCCACGCTCGTTGAGTGCGTCGATGACGCGGCGTGCCTGCGCCAGGGTCTCTTCGGAGGGCTTGTTCTTCGGCATTGTGTGCTCGTTTCGTCGGTGAATTAATCGGTGTGTAAGGTTCGGTGTGTCAGGCGCGGGCAACGGTACCGCTGCGCCTTCTACCCCCATTAGACCCTATTTCGGGCGGGCGGGCACCAATTCTGGTCACGAGTGCATCCGGCGGCAGCAAGCAGGTGCGAAAGCAGGTGCCGAGCGTGCAGAAAGCCCCGCCTCCTCACCCTCATGCGCGAGCATGAGAGGTAAGAATGCGGGGCTTCCCGGCGAATCTCTACGAGAGGCTAGAACCTTTAGAGAGCCTTCTCGATGGTCTCCAGAACACCAAGCGCGGCAGCCGGGCCAGCGTTCAGGAAGAACATGTCAGCATCCACGCTGTGCGCGTGCTTCTCGGTAACAGCCTTGAGGGTGCTCCACAGCGCCTCACCGGTCAGCTTGGACTCGTCGCCGCCCTGCACACCGTAGAACAGGTAGTCGCCGTCAGCCTGGTCGAGCTGCTCGGAGCTCAAGTCGATGGAGGTCTTCGCAACCTGCGCAGCTGCGGGACGTGCCAGGGACGCATCCGCGCAGATGGAGCCCACGAACGAGGACTTCGCGAAGATGCGGGTGCGGTCAGCGGAAGTGTACAGGAAGGAGAAGGTCTTCTCGCTGCCAGCCTTCTGACCGACCGACTTCGCCTTGGTGTTGTACTCCTCCATGAGCTTCTCAGCCTTCTCGGTGGTGCCCAGCGCGGCGGCAATCAGCAGGAAGTCCTGCTTCCAGTTGATGCCGGTGCCCTCGGTGACCACGGTCGGCGCGATCTTGGCGAGGGACTCGTACAGCTCGTCCTTCTTGTTGGTGTTGTTGATGAGGATCAGGTCGGGCTTGAGGTTTGCGATGGCCTCAACGTCCGGGTCGGTGCGCTTGCCGACCTTGGCAATCTTGTCGAGCTCTGCGGACTTATTGGAGAACTTGGTCTTCAGGTAGGTGGGGACCAGGTCGGCGTCGCCTGCGGTTGCCGCGCCGACCGGCACGACGCCCAGGGAGAGCACACCGTCGAGCTGACCGGTGGAGAGAATCACGACCTTGGAGGGTGCGGATTTGATGGTGGTTTCACCGCGGAAGTGCTTGACGGTGCGGGGGAATTCGCCGTCAACGGTGGTGGTGCCCATGCCGGAGGGCAGGGCGGAGGGTGCCACCTTCTTACCGGTCGCAGAAGCAGACGCGGAGGAGGAAGAGCCGGAAGTGTTGGAGGAGCCGCAAGCCGCCAGGGCGAGGGCACTGAAGGAACCGAGTGCGAGTGCGCCGAAGGAGCGGCGGGTGATCTTGTTCGTCATATTTGCCATATTATTAGGATAACCTCATATATGCATATGCGATACTTAATACTTATCTATTGATACGTTAAGCATCCTCCGTCCGCACGGGAGCACACCGCTCCCCCACCACCTCCAAAGCCTATGACACCACAGACCTCCCCCTCTTCCGGACCCACCGTCAGCACTGCCTCCCTGGCGAAAATTCGTGCCCTCTCCGCTTCTTCGGACGCCGTATCTGGCGCCTCCTCTGGCGGTCAGGGTGGCAAGTCTATCTCGCGTCTGGCGGTTGCGCTCATTATTGGCGGCGTTCTGCTAGTGCTGCTTTGCGCCCTGTCGTTTACGGTGGGTTCGCGCCTGTTCACCCTGGACCGCTCGATTGACGGTTTCCTCCACCCGGAGGCGAACACCATCGAGTCGAAGCTGATTTGGGCGAAGCGTGCCCCGCGTACCGCCGCGGCGTTGCTGGTGGGTGCCGCGTTGGCGGTGTCGGGTGTGCTCATGCAGGCGTTGAGCCGTAACCCGCTGGCTGAGCCGGGTCTGCTGGGTGTGAACTCGGGTGCCGCCGCCTCCGTGGTGGTCGGTGTGGGCGTTTTTGGGGTGTCGTCCCCGTTCGTTCAGCTGTGGCTGGCTCTACTGGGTTCGGGTCTGGCGGCGGCGCTGGTGTTCGTCATGGGCCTGGTGGATTCTAAGCCGAACCTGGATTCGACGGCGCGTCTGGTGCTGACGGGTGTGGCGGTGAACGCCTGCCTGGGCACGATTACCGGCATTATCACAATGTTTAATTCGAAGGCTTTTGATTCGCACCGTTTCTGGGTGGTGGGTTCGCTGGAGAACCGCACCTTTGAGCAGGTGCTGTCTGCGCTGCCCTTTGTGGCATTGGGTTTGGTGCTCTCTTTCATGCTGATCGGTCCTCTGCGTGCCCTGGCACTCGGCGAGGATGCGGCAGCTGGCCTGGGTGTACCGGTGACAATGGTGCGTGGCGCGACGATTATTGCGATCATGGCGCTGTGTGGTGCGGCGACTGCGATTGCGGGCCCGATTGGTTTTGTGGGCCTGGTCGTGCCGCATGTGGTGCGTCTGCTGGTGGGTTCCGACATTGCGCGCGTGCTGCCGCTGTCGCTGGTGTACGGCCCGGTGTTGGTACTTGCCTCCGATATTCTGGGTCGCGTTCTGGTGATGCCGAGTGAGCTTGAGGTGGGTATTGTGACCGCCTTTATTGGTGCCCCAGTGCTGATGGTTCTGGTGCTGCGGTTGAGTACGGGTGCGCGCGGTGCGAAGAAGGGCCGCATGGGTGAGAAGGCGCAGGCGCACGACGAGGCGGGCCCGGCTCATGTGTCGGAGCACGGTCCGCATCGTGCTCACCGCCCTGTTGTGGGTGGTTCGTCTGGTTCGACTGGTTCGTCTAGCTCATCTGGCGTATCTGGTTTGTAGGCCCCGGTTTCTGAGAGGTTTTATTGTGAGCGTTGTGTCTCGTTCTGTAGCCGGGTCTGCTGTTGCCGGGTCTGTGCGTATCCCTGGGCGTTACCGCACCCCTATTCCGCGTACCCTGCTGGTGGTGGCGGTGCTTGTGGTGGCGGCGGTCGCCTCCCTGGTGTTTGGTAGTTATCAGATGAGCCCTGATCAGGTGTTTCGCCTGATTTTTCAGGGTGAGGGCACGGAGATTGAGCGTCAGCTGGTGTTGAATCAGCGTCTGCCGCGTATGCTTGCCGCAGTGGTGGTGGGTGCGGCTTTGGGCTTGTCGGGCGCTATTTTTCAGTCAGTTTCGCGTAATGCTCTGGGTTCGCCGGATATTATCGGTTTCACGGTGGGTTCGGCGACCGGTGCCCTGTCTGTGGTGCTGATTGGGTCGTTGAGTTCTACCGGCGTGGGTATGGGCTTGGGCGCTATTATTGGCGGTTTTGCGACGGCGGCTGTGGTGATGCTTCTGGCGGGTGCGCGCGGTGGTGCGACGATGGGTCAGAAGATGGTGCTGATCGGTATTGCGGTGAGTGCGATGCTCAGTTCCGTGAATGATTACCTGATTACGCGCGGTGATTTGGAGAAGGCGGAGGCGGCGAAGACCTGGCAGCACGGTTCGCTGAATGCGCTGTCGTGGAATCAGATGTCGGTGCAGGCAGTGCTGCTGCTGGTGGCTATTCCGCTGGTGCTGATGCTGACGCATCGCCTGCGCGTCTTGGAGCTCGGCGACGATTTGGCAGCGGGTTTGGGTCTGCCGGTGAAGAGGACCGTGAACATGCTGGTGGCGGCCGCCGTACTCCTGGTGGCTGTGGCGATTTCTGTTGCCGGCCCGATTGGTTTCTTGGCGCTGGTTGCCCCGCAGATTGCGCGCCGCCTGTGGAACACTCCGGGTATGGCGATGTGGCATTCGGCGTTGCTGGGTTCGGTAATTTTGGTGCTGGCTGATTTTGTGTCGGCTCGTGCGTTGGCGCCGTTCCAGATTCCGGTGGGCCTGGTGACGGGCGCGTTGGGTGGCGTGTATATGCTGTGGTTGCTGTACCGTCAGCGCTAGTTGCGCCGTCTTACTCCGTATGAGTGACCGGGTGTTCCCGACTGTGGGGGCACCCGGTTTTCTCTGTTTCGCTAGGTTTCATGAGCGGTTTCACTGGGTTTCACGGGTGGTTTCAGAATTTTTCAGAATTTTCCCAGTTTTACCCCGGGGTAGATTAAAAACTGCTTATCGTGTCAGGGGTCGCTCATAGAGTGTAGGTGTTGGAAGGGACGATCCTTCCAACCGGGCACGCCGTCTCCTGCGGTGTTGCCGCTAGGTTGATTCAGCATCTACGGAAGGAACGGTCATGGAAAACACCACTCACGAGAGCCAGTACGCAAACGCAGAGATTTCCTGCACCGCCGATGAGCAGCTGTGCCGTGATGCAGAGTTCAACCTGCTGATGCAGGCGGGCACCATCGTCCGTATGGAGCGTTTCAACGTGGAGGAGCTCCGCGGCGTTCTGGAGCAGCTGGTGGCGGATGGTTCGTGCTTCCGCACCGCGCCGGCGTCTTCGACGATGGGCCGCGTGATGCGTCACCTGACTCAGGGTGCTTCCGGTTATGAGGCGAACCTGGCTGAGCTGCGTGCGGCGGCGCAGAACGCTCTGCTGTTCGTGTTCCCCCTGGAGAAGGACCTGGAGATGTGCCTGCGCTTTGAGCGTGTGCAGGGTACCGGCCTGGCGTTGACTCGCCTGGGTGTGAGCCCGGTCAATGGTGACCTGTGGACTCAGCACTGGGCGATGCGAGCGCTGGAGTGCACCGGCGGCGTGTTCGCCGTGGAGTCCGCTCCGGGTGCCTGCAATTTTGAGCTGCGCCGCAAGATGTTCTACGCGATGCTGTCGCTGGTTGAGCTGTCGACTTTGGGTCTGTCGGCTGAGCCGGAGGACTTCTACATGTTTGCCGATTCGGAGGCTGTGTGTAAGAAGTTCAAGCGTGAGCGTCGTGATTGCCGCCGCGCAATGCGTGCCCAGTACGACCGCGCCGCGTAAGGCATGTGTGTATGCCCTGCGCGGCATACGCGTTTAAAGGCCTAGCCAGTGCCGTTTTGTGGACTGTTAGAGCCACTTATTCTTCTTGAAGAACCAGTAGAGGAGCAGACAGGAGACCAGCATCAGCAGCAGGGCCGCCGGGTAGCCGAACTCCCACTTGAGCTCGGGCATGACCTCAAAGTTCATGCCGTACACCGAGCCAACAATGGTGGGCACCATGAGTAGCGCCGCATAGGCGGAAATTTTCTTGGTGTCGTCGTTCTGTTGCTGACCGAGCAGGGTGTCGTGCACGCGCAGGGCGTTTTCGAGGGAGCTACGAAGATCCTCAAGGCGTTCCTTCGTGTGCACCACGTGGTCGAGCACATTACGGAACTGGCGGGCAAGTTCCACGGCCTCGTCTTCAACCTCGCCCTGGCTCGCGCCCGGGTAGGGGGACGGGTCGAGCGCGCCGGTGCGTAGGCCTTCAATGATGCGACCCATCATCGGTTCGAGGGGTCGGCAGGCTCGCTGAAAGTCAATCACCTGGTTGAGTAGCTCGTATATGCGCTGCGCCAGGGAGTTGGCGTCTTGGCGGTCGTGCGCGGAGAACAGGATGTCTTCAATCTCGTCGTTGTCGTTCTCGAGTCCCTCGAGCACGGGGGCGTACCTGTCGACGGTGCTGTCGAGGATGCGGTGCAGCAGTCGGGCGGGGGATGCATCGGGGGTGGCGTAGAGCAGGTTGAACTTGTCGTTGATGCGCTGTTCGTCGCGAACGAGTGCGAGGGTGTAGCGGGGGCCGGTGAAGAGGTGCAGTTCGCTGAGGCGCACTTCTTCTTCTTTGTCGAGGTAGATGGCGGGGCGGATGACGGTGAAGAGGGAGTCGCCGTATCGTTCTAGTTTGGCGCGCTGGTGGCCTCGTCCGGCGTCTTCGATGGCGAGTTCGTGCAGGTTGAAGGTTTTTTGCAGGGCGTGTAGTTCGTGGATGTCGGGATTGGCGTATCCGAGGGCTACGGCGGTGTTCTCGTCCGCGTAGGCGCGGAGGGTTTCTTCCTCGGTGGCACCCAGCTGAGGGCGGTCCGAGCTCGGGTAGATAGCTCCGGTGATATAGGACATCGTTTTTCTCCTCTGTGCGTACGATTGCGTGCGACGGTACCTGCGGTACTCCCCCAAGAATACGGGATGCACCTCTCCGCAGTCACCCGCAGGCGCCTCCCACCCGCCATGTGATAAGTCTCCGATCACGCTCCTGTCGATAGTATGGGAAAGCCCCCGGCCGGTACCGTGCAGGCACCTTCCGGGGGCTTTCACGTATTGAGCTATTGCGCTTAGTCTTCGTTGATGAGGTCGCGGACCACGATGGTCTGGTCGCGGTCCGGGCCCACACCAATCGCAGAGATACGGCAGCCAGAAATCTCTTCCAGCTTCAGCACGTACTTGCGGGCGTTCTCGGGCAGCTCATCCAGGCTCTTCGCATCCGAAATGTTCTCGGTCCAGCCGTCGTAGTACTCGAAAATCGGCTTAGCGTGGTGGAACTCGGTCTGAGTCATCGGCATCTCGTCGTGGCGCACACCGTCAACGTCGTAAGCCACGCAGACCGGGATCTTATCCAGGCCGGTCAGAACGTCCAGCTTGGTGATGAACAGGTCGGTGAAACCGTTGATGCGCACAGCCTGACGCGCCAGCACGGCGTCGTACCAGCCGCAACGACGCGGACGGCCAGTGTTCACGCCGAACTCGCCGCCGGTGGTGCGCAGGAACTCGCCCATCTCATCGAACAGCTCGGTCGGGAAGGGGCCAGCACCCACGCGGGTGGTGTACGCCTTCTGAATACCGATCACGCGGGAGATGCGGGTCGGGCCCACACCCGAACCGACGCACGCGCCGCCGGAGGTCGGGTTGGAGGAAGTCACGAACGGGTAGGTGCCGTGGTCAACATCCAGGAAGGTTGCCTGGCCGCCCTCCATCAGCAGGGTCTTACCCTCGTCCAGCGCCTTGTTCAGCAGCTGGGTGGTGTCCACAATCATCGGCTTCAGGCGCTCAGCGTAAGACATGAAGTACTCGACGATCTCGTCAACCTCAACGTGGCGGCGGTTGTAGACCTTCACCAGCAGTTCGTTCTTCTGGCGCAGTGCGCCTTCAACCTTCTGACGCAGGATCGACTCGTCCAGGATGTCCTGAACACGCACGCCGAGGCGGCCAACCTTATCCATGTAGGCGGGGCCGATACCGCGGCCGGTAGTGCCGATAGCGCGCTTGCCGAGGAAACGCTCGGTCACCTTGTCCATGGTCTGGTGGTAGGGTGCGACCAGGTGTGCGTTAGCGGAAATCTTCAGGCGGGAGGTGTCAGCGCCGCGGGCCTCAAGGCCGTCAATCTCAGCGAAAAGAGCCTCGGGGTTAACAACCACGCCGTTACCAATCACGGGGACGGCGTTATCGCTCAGAATACCCGCGGGCAGCAGCTTCAGCTCAAACTTCTGGCCGTTCACCACCACGGTGTGACCGGCGTTGTTACCGCCGTTGGGCTTGACCACGTAGTCTACGCGGGGGCCGAGCAGGTCGGTTGCCTTACCCTTACCCTCATCGCCCCACTGGGCGCCCACAATCACGACAGCTGACATTTTGTGCTCCTTGAAAGCCTTGAAGATACGCACCGGATTTCACGGCGCGGCGGCGACCTACCGCCTCATGATCCGGGTAGGCACACCTCTTCTAATGATACCGTGCCCGCCCCTTTAAGTCCCGTGTGACGGGGCGGTAGGCGTGCCGGATACGGTGCCGGTGAGCTTCACCGGGCACGGCAACGCCCCCATCCGATATTCGGACGGGGGCGCTACCGGTATGAGCTGATGAAGACTACTTGATGATCTCGATGAAGGTCATCGGGTAGGTGTACTGCTCACCGCGGTTTGCGGCCATAGCAGCCAGGCTGTGGAAGATAACCATCAGGATAGCCACAACCATCGGGACGACCCACAGGATGATGCCCAGGATGCCGAAGGTCAGAATAATCAGCAGCCAGGAAGCCATGCTGATGACCCACAGGGAGAAGTTGAAGTTGAACGCGCGGCGGGATGCTTCCTTAGTGAAGCCGTAGCCGGGCTTGTCCTTGTAGATGAACCACATGACCAGCGGCGCGAGAATACTTGCGGATGCGAAGGACAGCAGAGACAGAATTGCAGAAGCCAGGTGCGCGAGCATCGCCATGTTCTGGTCGTCCTTGGAGGAGACTACGTAACCGTTGGGCTGCTGACCCGGCGCCTGCGAGTAGGAGGGTGCCTGCTGGGAGTACTGGTTGTACTGTTCAGGGTTCGGGTTCTGGGACATCTTTCTTTTCCTTAATCTATCGATGAGTGGATATAGCTAATCTTGAGGTGCGGCGGCAGGCTAACTCGCCGTTTTCGGCGGGTGCCCGCCTCGCTCTACTTGGTCGCAACGCTCGTGATGGTTTCACCCTATCAAGGCAAAGTAAATGGAATATTAACCCTCGCCGGACAACAGACGAAGAAACCCGAATATGACACAAAAAGACGCCCCTGCCCCTCCACGCGGTGGTACGTGCGTGGAGGGGCAGGGCGTTATACGGTGTGGGCTGACCGAGGTTAGTCCTGTTTCTCTTCATCAGCGAGCGCAGGATGCGCGGCGGGCTTCTGTAGTGCGGCAGCCTCGCGCTGTGCGGCGGCCTCGTGTAGCTTTGCGTGTTCTTGCTTTTTCAGAAACTCGTACACCGAGAAAGAATCCTCTTCTTCCTTCGTGAAGCCATTGACGCCCGTGTAGCCGTCCGGCAGGCGGTTGTACACGAGGTAGTACCAGAACTCGGCATGTGCCGTCTCTATTTTCTGGAGGAGTTCCCTCAGCTGATTCTTACGCTTCACCGCCTGAACAATACCCACAATCCATAGGATCGGCACCACAAACAACGATCCCACGCCGATAGTGATGAAGAAGAGCAGCATCGACATGCCAGCACTACTATCGAACATACTCACCAGAGGAACCAGCACAAACGGGTTCAGTATCAGCAGGACAATAAGCACGGTCTTCCAGAATGTGCGCTGACTCTCGATCTCTTCAATGTTGGAGCCAGCAAACGGATTATTGATGGGAACGTAGCCTACCGGCTGGATCATTGCCGCCCGCGAGGTGGGGTTCTCCTCATTCTTGACCGGGTTCAGGTGGGCAGCGCACGCCTGCATGGGTGCGGACTCGTCGTGGGAGCGGTCCAGTAGGCGCATTTCGATGAGTTTTGAGTCGGGGGTGCCGAAGAGCGGGTCGGGGATGACCGGCAGAATAGCGCCCGGTTGCAGACCGAGGTGTTCCAGCCGAACGTACTCGCCGTAGGCGTGCGTTGCCTGAGCCTGCTCTTGCTGAGCCTGTTCAGTGGAGGCGAGCGCTACCGGGTGGTTCGCCTCGTCGTCCTTGCGAGATTCGTGAGTATCTTCCGGGGTGTCTTCTGAGGTATCTTCTGAGGTGTCTTCCGGCTCGTCGATTTTGTCGGTGTCATGAGAGTCTTCGGGTTCGTCTTCTGAGTCTTTCCGCGCGGAGTCGTAGCGCTTGGGGGCACCCGGGTAGACGTATTCATAATCGGGGTCGGGGTGTTCTAGCTCTTCGTCGTCGGATTCTTCATATAGCTCAGCGTCTTCATTTTTCTGCGTCTGCTCGCCCATGAGTAGCGTCATGTATTCCGGGACGGACTGGTCGGTGTCCCAGAGGGGCTGGTACGCCTCGTCCTTCTTTGCAGTTTCCTTCTTTTCAGTGGGGCGGTCTGCCATGGTCGTCTCCTTCGCTTACCAGACATACTCCTAGTGGCACCACCGTACCAGCGGGCGCTGGGCAGTCCCTTGAAACCTGCCTGATAAAAGCTGAGAAAAAGCCCCCGACAAGCGCCAACACGCACGTGTTAACACTGCCGGGGGTTCAACGTTACCAGGGGTCTACTGGGGGCATTTGCGGGAAGCTACTCCGCCGGCACTGACACTCCCTCGGGCTCCCCCGCTTCGTCCGGGTGGGCACCCTCCTGCAGGGTGCGGTCGTACACCGGGTGGTACCAGAACGCACCGTACGTCGTTGCCCTCGCTACCGCCTCCCGCCGCTTCTGCGAGAGCTTCACCAGCGAATAAATCATCAAGCCAAGCCAGATAAAGGGCACCGTAAAAAACGAATACAGCCAGACAAAGAAATAGGCGCCAAGAACCTCCCCGGCAACCCGCTCATTCACCATGTACAGCAGGGGTAGCACAAGGAACGGGTTAATCACCTGCAACACCACACACAAAACCAGCCACCACATGTACCCGAGACGAGCCTTAGCCCAATCAACGGTGGCCTCCGGTGTACTTGCGGGGATGTAGCCAACAACCCGAGCTTCGCCGGTGTCTTCCCCCGGTGCTGACAGAGCCGGTTCAGACAGAGCCGTCGCGGTGCCGGGCTGATTCTGCCAGCGCACGGAAGCCACCTGCGTGGGTCCGGCATCCTTCGACAGCGCACTCAGTAGTTGCATGGGCTGCAGACTTGGGTCGGGAATACCGTAGACAGGTTCCGTCGCCACAGGCAGGGCGGCATCAACGGTGAAGGAATCCATACGCCATTGCGGGGTCTGCGCCTGCGCTCCGCCGGTCATGATGCGCCGCCCATATGTGAGTTCGGCGGCGCAGGGGTAGGAGCAACCGCCGCAGAGGACATCGAAGACGTTGCGCCCAGGATTCCCTGCATTTCCTCGGTGTTCTTGGGCAGACGGTCATACACCAGATAGAACCAGAACGGCCCAAGCGGCATAGCCTCCCACTTCAGTGCCCGGTACTTTCGGCTAACTCGGACTAGCGCAAAAAACAGTGCCCCACCCCACAAGAACATGGGAAGACCCATCGTCAGCAGAGAAAGCATCAAGAAGTAGTAGAAGACATACCCACCGATCTGAGGGTCCCCTGTAACGGTAGCCAACAGAAGATAAGTCAGGGGATTTAACACCACACCCACGAAGAAGAGGGCAATGAGCTCAGGCCAGGCCTTCTTCCACAGGTCTGATCCGCGCACCTTGCCCGCAAGTGGGGTTGCTGAGATATACCCGATAGGTCGCGGAGTACCGACTACTTTCTCATCCATCCAGGCAGGAAAAGCGGTCGGCACCTGCCGGTGTGCAGATGCGCCAGCATCCGTGCCCATGGGGGACATGCGGCGCATCGTAGGGCCCGGGCGACCGTACAGCGGTCGGTTCAGCACCGGGTGACCCGTCGCCGAGGGGAAAAAATTCGCCGCCTGCGCAGACGGCGCAGGAGCAGAAACCGACAAAGTAGACGCCGCAGAATTGGGCGCTGCAGGGTTGGGCTCCGCAGAATCAGGTGCTGCAGGAACCACGGGGTGAGCAGACGCGGATGCAGAACGAGCCTTCTGTATCTCCATGACCTCCTTCACCGGCTCGGGAATCTCCCCGGTCGGCGCGGCAACCGGCGTTCCGTGAAGAAGCAAAGCCGAATAATCGGGGGCGGGCTGCCCCATATCCCACAGGGGCTGATACCTGCTATCGCTCTTCTCGGTTGGGTTCTGAGGGTTTTTCGGTGCTTCGCTATGCTCCGCCACGGTAACCTCCTCCAATGCTTGTCTGCTTGTTAGTGTCTGTTGTGTTGTCTACATTGTGTGTTCGGTGCGCGGGGGCTCAATCCCGTAGCTGTTCTTTGAGCCAGTGGCTAGTCTGCTTAAGCCTCGGCCGCTTTGTTAAGCCGCACGATGCTCAGAATCCACGCCACAAACCAGATGATGCCGGGAATCCCCATGAGCCCTGCGCTCACCTGATTCACCATCATAAAGAGAGCTGCGACGAGTGGCCCCGCCCCGAACAGGCCCGTAATGGAGAGAATCCCCGCCGCAATATAAGGATTCAGTACGGAAACGGCAAAGAACAGAAGCTTCGCCTCCCCCTTCTGAGATGAATCAGACGAACCGCCAAAACTCGTCACCGGCTGAGTAATGCCAATACGACGAGGTGAAGCGTGGATTACGGACGGGGTGCAGTCATACACCAACCGGAACGTGAACCTCTCCTCAGCTCCACGCCTCCAGATGGAATTCACCATCACAGCGAGAAAATTGATAACAGCGCCCAGGGAGAAGACGAGCAGTACCAGCGGAAGAATACCGATGCTCAGCACCGAAAATCCTATGCCTGCCAGGTAAAGAGAACCTAGAGTTTCTTCGCTCAGGGTATAAGAAGGCAACAAGAAATATACGAAAGGATTCGCCGCGATAGCCAACGCTAGGTACACCAGCACCTCCACCACGCGTCTACCAGTGTGGGGCTTGCGGTTAGGAACCGGCAGAGGGCAGTAACCAACCAGCTCGCCGCCGTGTTCCTCCGGCGATTCTCCATTGGGGAGAGTTCCCTGAACATCATCCGCGTGGATGCGCATCAGCTGCGGGTTGGGGCGACCGTAATACACCTGGGGTGCCACCTTCAAAACACGCTGATGAGGGGAAACGGGTTGGTCGTCGATGGGCTGGTTCTTATCGGCGGTCATGATTCCTCCTGATGGTGCGATTCAAAGATGCGGTGCAGCAATGCCTCAGCTGAACCACCGTCAAGCGGGGTGCACTCGTACACCAGCCGGAATTGAAAATCCTGCTGAATCTTGTGCTGTCTAACGAGCAGGCGCGTCGATTCGACGGCATCCCCAACAGCATTCAGAAACTTTCCTACGCAGAGGAGCAGCAACCAGATTTCTGCGACGAGGCCGACAAAGCCCACAAGCAAAATCAGCGGAGGGAAATAAAAGAGCGGAATCAAAAAAATGACAAGTATCATCGCCATTTCCTCGCCCACTCCCCTGAAACCCAGGCTGAAAAGTATCGGGCTCATCAGCACGATAAAGAAAGATGACCAGAACACCATCCGAAGCAGCGGCCCCAGGACATACCAGGTGAAGCCGCTCCAGTCGATGAAGAGGCTCTTCATATCCAGGGTTTCGGGTGGCTTCTCCATGGGGGCGTAGCCTACCACCTCGCCAATCTGCCAGGCGGATGAGCTGTACTCGGTGAGGGTGCCCTGCACCTCTCCTCTATGGATGCGTTCCAACCGTGGACCGGGGCGGCCGTACATAACCTGGGGGGATATCAGCAGAACAGAATCCTCAGTGGAAACGCGTCGCTTGACCATGGTTCGGCCCTCCATATCCCAGCATTTTTGATAGATGTTCAATAGATGGTTTTACAGTAACAACCGAACCTGAAAAGAACCTGAGCCCAAATGCAAATGAAAAACGTGAAAAAGAAAAGGGTCGAACATGTCCACAATTTGATGCATTTAGGAGTAATAAACGCTTCACAAGCCATTTTGAGGTGTATCCTAGTTCACATCTAGTGTGTTCAAGTTCATCTAGAACCCACCAGAAAAAACACACCAGCCTCCCCCAACACTGTGGGAGCCAAGCAAAGGAGCACCGTGCAACACACCGCCTCCCCAAACCCCCGCGGCCGGTCGCATCGACGCCGAATCGGCAGCGGGCTACTCACCCTCAGCATGGCGCTGAGCCCCCTCGCAGCACTGGGCACCACCGCCCACGCCGCGGAAGACCCCGACGCCGTCAAGCAGGTACTCAGCGAAAGCATGAAGAACGCCAGCGGCACCGTCACCGCCTTCGTCCGCTTCAAGGGTAAGGGCGCCTTTGAACAGACCCAGCCCGCAGGCGTACGCGCTGGCACGCAGGCACCCGTCAACACCAGCTCGCAGGTGCAGGCCATCGCCTCCCAGGTGCAGAGCCAGGCACAGCAGGTCAGCAGCCAGTCCGGCGCGCAGGTCCTCTACACCACCCACAACGCAGTACGCGGCGTGGCAGTGCGCGGTGACGCCGAGTCCATCAAGGCACTCGCCAACCGCTCCGACGTAGAGAAGATCTCGCCCATCCTGCCCAAGTACCGCCAGAACGCGGGCGCCGCTATTGACGCAGGCTCCCTCGCCACCTGGACCGGCACCACCAACCCCGCCGGCGCGGGCGGATACACCGGCAAGGGCGTGAAGATCGCCGTCATCGACTCCGGCATCGACTACACCCACACCGACTTCGGCGGTAGCGGCAAGCTCGAAGACTACGAGAAGGCATCCAAGCTCACCGAGCTGCCCTCCGCAGACTCCGGACTCATCAACCGCACCAAGGTTGCTGGCGGCTACGACCTCGTTGGTGACGCTTACGACGGCAGCAACACCGCAACCCCCGACGGCAACCCGCTCGACTGCACCACCGGCGGCCACGGCACCCACGTGGCGGGCACCGCGGCAGGCTACGGCGTGAACGCCGACGGCACCACCTTCACCGGCGACTACAGCAAGCTCACCGCAGAGCAGCTCAAGACCATGAAGATCGGCCCCGGTGTCGCCCCCGACGCTGAAATCTACGCCTTCCGCGTCTTCGGCTGCAGCGGCAGCACCAACGTGGTGATCGAGGCGCTCGACCGTGCCCTCGACCCCAACGGTGACGGCGACTTCTCCGACCGCGTGAACGTGGTCAACATGTCCCTGGGTGGCGAATTCTCCCCGCAGGATGACCCCGAAGCCTACGCCGTTGACGCGCTCACCCGCGCCGGCGTGCTCTCCGTCATCTCCGCGGGTAACGCCAACGACTACAGCCTGCGCGGCGACACCTACTCCAACTCCGGTCACCCCGCCACCGCAGCCAGCGCAATCACCGTAGCTAACGCCTACGGCTCCACCCGCGCCGTCGATGCGGCAGAGCTGACCGACCCCGCCACCGGCACCACCCGCAAGGTACGCGGCGACTACAGCGTCTCCTACCCCTGGGCACAGGCAGGTAGCAAGGAATTCACCGGCGAACTCACCGCAATCTCCGAGAACAACCGCTACGCCTGCAACGCCCTCAGCACCGACGAAGCGGCAGCTGTAAAGGGCAAGTGGGTGCTCATCGACTGGGCTAAAGATGACGGTGAACTCGCCTGCGGCTCCAAGGTGCGCTTCGACAACCTGGAGGCGGCAGGCGCCAAGGGCGTACTGCTTGCAGGCAATGACGAAGAACCCGGCCTGGGTATTGCCGGTAACGATACCCTGCCCGGCTTCCGCCTGGCAGCATCCGCCGCTAAGGACCTGCGTGCACAGATCACCGCAGCAGAAGCGGCAGGTAAGCCCCTGACCGTGCGCCTCGGCAACGAGCTGAAGTCCTCCCTGCGCGTGGACACCGATAAGCTGGATCAGCTGAACCCCATGAGTGCCCGCGGCTTCCACGGCAGCTACGGCTACACCAAGCCCGACATTGCGGCACCCGGCTCGTACATCACCTCCGCGGCGGTGGCGACCGGTAACAACTCTGTGACCTTCAGCGGCACCTCCATGGCGGCACCCTACGTGACCGGCTCCGCCGCCCTGGTCATGCAGAGCCACCCGACCTACACCCCCGCACAGGTCAAGTCCGCCCTCATGAACACCGCAACCCACGATGTGCGCACCGAATCCGGTGCCGCGTACGCGGTGGACCGTGTGGGCGCCGGACGAGTCGACACCCTCGCTGCCGTGCAGTCGAAGTCCCTCGTCTACAACGCTGACAAGAGCGGTACCGTGTCCCTGAGCTTCGGTGTGCTCGAGTACGCACCGGATGCTGGCGTTCAGACCCTCACCCGCGAGGTGACGGTCGAGAACACTGATTCTGTGGCGCACACCTACGCCCTGTCCTACGCTGAAAGCACTAATATTCCCGGCGTGGAATACTCCTTCCCCTCCGCGGTCACCCTTGCACCCGGTGAAACTAAGAAGTTCGAAGTCGCCGTGCGCATCGACCCGTCCAAGCTGGAGAAGACCCGTGACGCGGCAATGGACACCACCCAGAACGCAACTGACTACTACACCGGCAACGAAACCGTTCCCGCACAGTACCGTCAGTACATTGCCAGCGCATCCGGCCGACTCGTCCTCACCGAAGACGGCACCAAGGCACTGCGCCTGCCCGTTCACGTGGCACCCAAGCCCGTGAGCACCATGCACGCTGCCGAAGACACCGTCACCTTCACCCAGAAGCCCTCCAGCGACGAGGCTCAGAAGGCAGACACCGGCTGGACCAAGTCCCAGATCTCGCTGCGCGGCACCGAGGTCAACCAGGGCGGCTACCGCTCCCTGCTCGGCGCGTTCGAGTACGGTGCGAGCGTGGACCGTGTGGCTCCCACCTCCCTGTCGCTGAACAGCAACGTTAAGGCGAACCTGCAGTACGTCGGTGCTTCCTCGGATGCGCCCGCGCTGAAGGCAGCCGGCGGCAACGCTGATGACGGCACCCTGCGCTTCGGTATCTCCACCTGGGCGAACTGGGATGTTGTCTCCTACGAGAACACCTTCACCGTAGAAATCGACACCGACGGCAACAACCGCGCCGACTACAAGCTGGTCACCGACCGCGCTAAGGGCCTGGACTACCCGCTGGTTCGCCTCTACGGATACAAGAACGGCAACCTCGTCGAGCTCGGCTACTACCCGCTCAACGGCGCCTGGGGTGATGTGGACACCAACATGATGGACACCAACACCCTCATCATGGGTGCACCCCTCAAGGACCTGGGCCTGACCAGCGCAAACAACCCGGACATCCAGTACCGAGTCAGCGCAACCACCCAGTACGAGTGGGGTAACGTCAGCGAAACCGGCTGGATCAAGTACCGTCCCTTCAGCCCCAAGCTGTGGTTCAGCGGCGACTCCTCCGCCGTGGCTGGCCTCCACCCGGATGCCTCCACCACCACCCTGACGGCGCACCGCTCCGCTGACGCGATCCCCGCGCTCGGCGAATCCGGCGCACCCGCCAAGGCGCTGCTGCTGCACCTGCACAACGGCACCGGCGACCTCTCCGGCACCAACGGCGCCAAGGGCAACCGCGCCGAGGTGCTGAACATCAAGGAGCAGCAGACCGAGTACATCACTCCGTCCCGCTTCACCGATGTGAAGAACGGCGACCAGTTCTACACCGAGATTTCTTGGTTGGCTCAGCGCGGCATCACCACCGGCTACCCGGACGGCACCTACCGCCCGCTGGAGTCTGTGGAACGTGGCGCAATGGCGGCGTTCTTCTACCGCATGCAGGGTTCCCCGCAGTTCACTGCCCCCTCCACCCCGAGCTTCAAGGACGTGCCCACCACGCACCCCTTCTACAAGGAGATTGAGTGGATGAAGGCTCAGGGCATCACCACCGGCTACTCGGACGGCACGTTCCGCCCCTCCGCACCGGTGAACCGTGACGCCATGGCTGCGTTCTTCTACCGTGCAGCGGGTTCCCCGCACGTGGACCTGCCCGCGACCAGCCACTTCAGCGATGTTTCCACCGATAACCAGTTCTACCGTGAAATCACGTGGCTGGCTTCGAAGGGCATCAGCACCGGCTGGCCGGACGGCACCTACCGCCCGGTGACCCCCATTGCCCGCGACGCAATGGCGGCGTTCATCTACCGCTACACCGAGAAGGTTGCTAACCAGGCCGGCCGCTAGACGGTAGTGAACCGGTAGCGAACAGTTCGGGTCCCCTCCCGCCCCTGCCCCCTCCTACCCCTACATGGAGGTGGGAGGGGCACCCGGAACCGGCAGGCTCCGGGGCCTGAAATCCCGGAACCTCTCAAGTTTTGGTGGCGGTTTCACCGGCGGATGCACTCACTCGTCGTCTGCCGGTGGGGCCGCCTCCGCGTATCACCGATACACAACCACAGAGCACACAGCACCATCGAAAAATAGAAAATCCGAAGGAGGATTCCATGACAACGCCTCATGCGCCACGCCGCAGAATGAAGGCTGTCGGTGCGACCGGTTTGAGTGCGGCTCTTGCCCTTACTCTCGGCGTTCCCGCCACTTTCTCTGCAGCTCACGCTCAGAGCCCCCAGCAGGTCGAAGGAAGCACTGCGAGCGCATCCGGTGACGCTGCCTCGCGTATCAGCCCGGGCCTGCAGAAGGCTGAAGGCCAAATCACCGTGTATGTTCAGTTCAAGGGCAAGGGTGCGTATGAGCAGACCCAGTCCGCGGCTGTTCTGGCACGTAAGGAGGCGCCGGCGAACCGTCAGGCGCAGGTGCAGGCTATTGCAGCTCAGGTGCAGTCGCAGGCTCAGTCTGTGGCGGCTGCTTCTGGCGCGAAGCTGATGTACACCACGCATAATGCGATGCGTGGTGCGGCGATTACTGGTGATGCTGCGCAGATTCGTGCGTTGGCGGAGCGCCCGGATGTGGAGCGTATTTCGCCGATTATCGCGAAGGAGCGTATGAACTCCGGTAGCGAGATTGATACGAAGACTCTTGCCACGTGGACTCGTGAGAATACGGGGTACACGGGTAAGGGCGTGAAGATTGCGGTTGTTGACTCTGGTGTTGACTATACGCACGCTGATTTTGGTGGCCCCGGTACGGTGGATTCGTACCTGAAGGCTAAGGCGATGACGGAGCTTCCGTCCGCTGATTCGGGCCTGATTGATCGTAATAAGTTCATTGGCGGCATTGACTTGGTCGGTGATGACTACAATGCGTCGGTGGCTGAGAAGTCGACTCCGCAGCCAGATAATAACCCGCTGGATTGCCGCCCGGATGGTTTCGGTTCTGGCGGTCACGGCACGCACGTGGCGGGTACTGCCGCCGGTTATGGTGTGACGGCGAACGGTACGACTTACCGTGGCGATTACAAGAACCTGACGGAAGAGCAGCTGAAGGGCATGTCTATTGGCCCCGGTACTGCTCCTGACGCTCAGATTTTGGCGATTCGTGTGTTCGGTTGCTACGGCAATTCGAGTGTTGTGATGAAGGCGCTTGATACCGTGATGGACCCGAATGGTGACGGTGATTTCTCTGACCGCGCCGACATTGTGAACCTGTCTCTCGGTGGCGAGTTCGCCCCGGCTGACGACCCTGAGTCGTACATGATTAATACGATGGCGCGCCAGGGTGTGTTCACTGTGGCTGCTGCCGGTAACGCCAATAACTACAACGGTGTGGGTGACACCTACTCCGATTCGGGTAGCCCCGCGAATGCGGCTGCGGCACTGTCAGTGGCGAACGCCTACGGCTCCACTCAGCCGATTGACCGTGTCCGCGCAACCACGAAGACTGGTTTGGAGTGGTTGCAGGGTGATTATTCGGTGAACTTCGACTACTCGAAGGCGTCCGCTGATCAGCTGCGTGGCGAGGTTGTTGCCGCACCGAAGCGTAACCGTTACGCTTGCGAGGCTTTCACCGCTGAAGAGGCGAAGGCTTTGAAGGGTAAGTGGGTTTACTTCGAGTGGGATCAGGATGATTTGACGTTCCCGTGCGGTTCGAAGACGCGTTTCGATAACGTTCAGGCTGCCGGCGGTGTTGGCGTGGTGATGGCCGGTAAGGCTGAGCGCTACACCATCGGCATTGGTGGTAATGCGACCATTCCGGGTCTGCGTCTGACTGCTTCTTCGACGAAGGACCTGGAGAAGGCTCTGGCTGCCGGTCCGGTAACCGTTGAGATGAACCTGGACTACAAGGCTTCGGGTCGTAGCACCCACTCGCACGCTTTTGATCTGAATTCCTCGAGTGCTCGCGGTCAGCACGGTTCTGACGGCTTCATTAAGCCTGACCTTGCGGCACCGGGTACTGAGATTGTCTCTGCCGCTGTGGGTATGGGTAATAAGGGTGTTTCCTTCACCGGTACCTCCATGGCAACCCCGCATGTTGCCGGTGTTGCCGCTCTGGTGATGCAGGCGCATCAGGATTACAACCCGCAGATGATTAAGGCTGCGCTGATGAACGGCGCGTCCACCCCGATCAAGAATGAGCAGGGTGCGCAGTACGCGGTGGATCGTGTGGGTACGGGCATGGTGAATGCTCGCGCCGCCGTGGACGCGAAGGTTATTGCGTACGATGCAAAGACCCCCGAGCGTGTTTCGACCGCGTTTGGCGTGCTGGAGTACACCCCCGATTCGGGTATTCAGACTGTTCAGCGTGAAATCGTGCTGGACAACACCGATTCGCAGGCTCACACCTACACTCTGAACTACGAGGCAAGCACGACCATCCCGGGTGTGGAGTACTCCTACCCGCAGCAGGTGAGCGTGGGTGCCGGTGAGCGTAAGAACGTGACCGTGACCGTGCGTATTGACCCGTCCAAGCTGGAGAAGACCATGGACCCGGCGATGAGCGCCGACCAGGTCGCTCAGGACTGGACGACCGGTAAGACTCTGGCTGCCGGTAAGCGCCAGTACATTGCGAGCGCTTCTGGTCGCCTGATTTTCTCTGAGAATGGCCGCGAGGCAATCCGCCAGTCGATTCACGTAGCACCGAAGCCCGTCTCGAAGATGCGTGTTGATGCGTCCCGTATTGATTACAAGGGCATTGCCGATAAGGAGTCCACGGTGACTCTGCGCGGTACGACCCTGAACCAGGGCGGTTACCGTTCGCTGCTGGGTGCGTTTGAGCTGGGTGCGGTCAGTGACCGTATTCCGTCCGGTCAGCTGAAGCTGCCGTCGAACCAGGCTGTTGACCTGCAGTATGTGGGTGCCGCCTCGGACGCTCCGGCGTTGAAGGCTGCCGGCAAGAACCCGAACGATGGTTCTCTGTTCTTCGGTATTTCGACCTGGGGCACCTGGGACAGCATGCACTGGGGCCGTCAGGTACAGGTGCAGATTGATACGAATAACGACTCCACCGCAGATTACGTTCTGGAGGTGACCCGCGAGAAGGGTCTGGACTACCCGCTGGTGAAGGTCTGGTCCATCTCCGGTAACGCATCCACCGTGGTGGCTCGCTACCCGCTGAACAGCGCCTGGGGCGACACCGACACCAACATCATGGACACCAACACCATGATTCTGGGTGTGCCGCTGAAGGACCTGGGCCTGACCGCTGAGAAGGCTCAGAGCATCAAGTACACGGTGCAGACTGACACCTGGCACAACGAGGGCAACCCCTACGTGGACACCACCTCGGCTATCGAGTACTCCCCCTTCAACCCCGGCGTTTGGTTCACCGGTGAGGAGTCGGGCGTGCCCGGCCTGTTCGTGGACCGTGACGGCGGTCAGCTGACCGTTCACCGCAAGAACAACAACAAGGAGCGTCAGGCTCTGTTCCTGCACATGCACAACGCGACCGGCGACCTGAGCGGCCGTAAGACCGCGAACGGTGTTGCCGCTGGCGACCGTGCGCAGGTCGTGAAGGTGGCGCGTACCATCCACGATGCACGTTTCACCGACGTTCCGGCGGATAACCAGTTCTACCGTGAAATCACGTGGATTGCTGCCCGTCAGATTGACCGCGGCTACCAGGACGGCACCTTCCGTCCGCTGAACAACATGGACCGCGCAACCATGGCTGCGTACTTCTACCGTATGAGCGGCTCGCCGCAGTACACCGCACCGTCCACCCCGAGCTTCTCGGATGTTCCGCTCAACCACCCCTACTACAAGGAGATTGAGTGGATGAAGGCTCAGGGCATCACGACTGGCTGGCCTGATGGCACCTACCGCCCGGAGGGTTCGGTGAACCGTGACGCGATGGCTGCGTTCTTCTACCGTTACGCAGGTTCGCCCGAGTACACTGCCCCCGCGCAGGCTCGTTTCACGGACGTTCCGACCGACAAGCAGTTCTACCGCGAGATTTCGTGGCTGGCTGAGCAGGGCGTGACCACCGGTTGGCCCGATGGTTCGTTCCGCCCCGTTGAGCCGGTGCACCGCGACGCTATGGCGGCGTTCGTGTACCGCTACAGCACGGGTGTGCTGAAGGAAAGCCCTGAAATCTAGGGTTCCGGGAGCTAAGAACCTATAGGTTCTACCGAGGGAGCCGTACCGCTGCAGTTTATCTGCGGTGGTGCGGCTCCCTTTTTCTGTGGTCGGGTGCTTTGTTATTTACGCGTAATGTTCCGTAATACGAGTCTGACTAGGTTATATAAAGAATCGTTGAGACAATAAGTGAAGGTTTCTTCACCATCGGCATGAACCTTGACGTTCACGCCGCATGGACACACTGGAGGCGCACTGCAGACGCACTTGGAAACACAGTGCAGACGCACCGTAGCACTCTCGGTGCAGAACCCTTGCCGTACAGCTCTCCGAGTAGAACTCTCGGCGTATAACTCTCCGCGCAGAACCTCGGTGCAGAAACCGCTAAGAAACGCACCATCACTAAAAAGGAGCATTCAGTGGCAACCTTCCCTGAAGCTACCCCCGCGCGAGCCGCCCGGCACACACAGCCGGGCCGCCTCAAGCAGCTGGCACGCAGCTGCGGCGCACTCACCCTGGGGCTCACCCTCGGGCTGACCGCCCTGCCGTTCGGTACCGCCGCCTACGCGGCACCGGGCGTAGTACGCGGCGCAGACCGGGACGCACCCCACCAGAACACCGGCACCGGCGAGAACAACAACGAAGTCCTCTCCCCCAGCCTGGACGGCGCCACCGGCGAACGCGCCGTATTCGTCCGGTTCAAGGGTCAGGGCGCGTACGCCCAGACCCAGCCGGACGCGGTCCGCTCCCGCGCGCAGGCACCCGTCAACGCGCAGGCACAGGTGCAGGCAATCCGCGCCAGCGTGCAGCAGCAGGGTGCCTCCGCGGCGAAGGAATCCGGCGCGCAGGTCCTGTACACCACCCACAACACGATGCGTGGCGTGGCGCTCTACGGTAACGTCGAGCAGATTCGTGCGCTCGCGAACCGCGACGATGTGGAACGCATCAGCATCATTGAGGACATGGCACCGCAGAACAGCGGCACCCTCGTTGATACGGACACGCTCTCCGTGTGGGCGAAGAGCCCGGCGAACCCCGCCTCCACCGGCTACACCGGCAAGGGCGTGAAGATTGTCGTGCTCGATACCGGTATCGACTACACGCACGCCGATTTGGGTGGCCCCGGCACGCAGGAAGCCTTCGAGAAGGCGAAGGCTTCCGACACGATTCCCGAGGGCTCCTACGACCCGAAGAAGTTCCTCGGCGGCTACGACCTGGTCGGTGACGACTACAACTCCGGTAAGAAGGAAACCTCCACTCCCCACCCGGATAACAACCCGCTCGACTGCGGTGGCCACGGTAGCCACGTGGCGGGCACCGCGGCAGGCTACGGCGTGAACGCGGACGGTAGCACCTTCCACGGCGACTACTCCAAGCTCACCGCAGAGCAGCTCAACAACATGAAGATCGGCCCCGGCTCCGCACCGGACGCCCAGCTGATTGGCCTGCGCATCTTCGGTTGTAAGGGCACCACCGCGTTCGTCCCCAAGGGCCTGGACCGTGTGCTCGACCCCAACGACGACGGCGACTTCTCCGACCGCGCCGACATCGCGAACCTGTCGCTGGGCAACGAGTTCGGCGTGTTCGACGAGACCGTGAACTACGCGGTCGGTTCCCTCTACCGCGAGGGCATCCTCTCCGTGGTTGCGGCGGGTAACGCCAACAACTACAACGCCGTGGGTGACACCTACTCCAACTCGGGCGGCCCCGGCACCAGCGCCTACAGCCTGACCGTGGCGAACTCGATTGGTTCGACCCAGATGGCTGACCGCGTGAAGATCCTCTCCCCCGCGAACGAGGCGGACACCTACGGCGACTACTCGGTGAGCTTCGACTACTCGAAGGCGACCGAGGAGCAGCTGCGCGGCACCGTGGTGCGTGCCGCAACCCGCAACCGCTACGCGTGCGAGGCCTTCACCGAGGAGGAGGCCGCGGCGCTGAAGGGCAAGTGGGCCCTCATCGACTGGGCTGAGGCCGACGGCACCGCACCCTGCGGTTCGCGCGTGCGCTTCGATAACCTGCAGGCTGCCGGCGCGACCGGCGTGGTCATCGCCTCCGACACGGAGGTGGGCGACACCGCCATCGGCGGCAACTCCGCTATTCCGGGCGTGCGTCTGGCCAAGAGCCAGGTGGAGCGCCTCTCCTCCCAGATTGATTCGGGCAACCTGACCTTGCAGCTCGGCGAGAACCTGCGCGAGTCGATTCGCGTGCAGAACGGCAAGCTGGATCAGGCGAACACCTCGACCGCGCGCGGTATGCACGGTTCGCACGGCATCACGAAGCCGGACGTTGCGGCACCGGGCACAAACATTTCCTCGATCCTGGTTGGTGGCGGTACCGAGGCGACCGTGAAGACCGGTACGTCCATGTCCACGCCGTTCGTGGCGGGTGTTGCGGCGCTGATTATGCAGGCGCACCCGGAGTACGGCCCGCGCATGATTAAGACCGCCATCATGAACACCGCCGACCACCGGATGCAGGACGCCTGGGGCAACCCCTACGCGGTGGACCGCGTGGGTACCGGCCGCATCAACACGCGTGCGGCGGTGGCCGACCGCGTCATGCTGTTCAACGCCGCCCGCCCCGAGCAGGTTTCGGATACCTTCGGCGTGGTTGAGTACACCCCGAACGCCGGCGTGCAGACCCTGCAGCACCGCGTGAGCGTTGAGAACACCGATTCGGTCGCGCACAGCTACACCCTGAACTATGAGGGCAGCACGAGCATCCCGGGTGTGGAGTTCTCCTACCCGCAGTCGGTATCGGTGGGTGCCGGCCAAACCGCCACGTTCACCGTGACGGTGCGCATCGACCCGTCGAAGCTTGAGAAGACCATCGACCCCTCGATGTACCCGACCCAGGATTCGCTGAACTACTCGACCGGCATGGTGACCATTTCGGGTGCCCGCCAGTACATTGCGAGCGCTTCGGGCCGCCTGATCCTGACCGATGCTGATTCCTCGGCCGCGGTGAAGACCCTGCGTATGCCCCTGCACGTGGCCCCGAAGCCGGTGAGCGCGCTGCGCGTGGCCGGTGCGGATATCCACTTCGATTCGAACGGCGCCGGTGCGCTGGAGCAGCGCCTGTCCGTTGAGGGCACCGCCGTGAACCAGGGCGGTTACCGCTCCCTGCTGGGTGCCTTCGAGCTGGGCGCTTCGAGCCCGCGCATCCCGACCGCGAAGCTGGGTGTGGGTTCGGATTCCCGCATGGACCTGCAGTACGTGGGTGCCACCTCGAACGTGGCGGCGTTGAAGGCTGCCGGCGAGGACACCTCGCAGGCGCAGCTGTCCTTCGGTATTTCGACCTGGGGTAACTGGTCGGAGGTGACCCCGCGCGGCACCTACTACGTCTTCATCGACACCGATAAGGATGGCACGACCGATTACCGCCTGCAGACGGTGCGCGAGAAGGGCCTGGACTACCCGCTCGTGAAGGTTTCGCAGCGCGGCCTGGACGGTAAGTGGCACGCAATCGCCAACGCCCTGTACCCGCTGAACGGCACCTGGGGCGATACCGATACGAACATCATGGATTCGAACACCCTGGTGATGAGTGTTCCGCTGAGTGTTCTGGGCCTGGACCCCGAGGCTGAGTCGACCGAGATTTCGTACTCGGTGACCACCGCGAGCGCCTTCTCCGCCACGACCGTGGTGGATACGACCGAGTCAGTGTCGTTCAACTACGCCACCCCGGCGCTGTGGTTCAGCGGCGATTCGGCGGGCGTTCCGAACCTGTTCGTGGATGCGCCGGGCACGAACCTGGTGGCGCACCGCAGCGGTGAGGCAAAGGGCTCTGCCCTGTTCCTGCACATGCACAACGCGACCGGCGACCTGTCGGGTACGAACGGTGCGGCCGGTGAGCGTGCGCAGGTTCTGCGCGTATCGTCGTCCTCCGAGGCTCCCGCCGAGAGTGCGCATTTCAAGGATGTTCCGGCGGATTACCCGTTCGTGAACGACATTAACTGGCTGGCTCAGCGTCGCATTACGACCGGCTACCCGGATGGCACGTTCCGCCCGAACGGTTCGGTGGAGCGCGGCGCGATGGCGGCGTTCTTCTACCGCATGGCGGGTTCGCCGCAGTTCACCGCGCCGAGCACCCCGAGCTTCAAGGATGTGCCGCGCGACCACCCGTTCTACAAGGAGATTGAGTGGATGCGCGCCCGCGGTATTACGACCGGCTGGTCTGACGGTACGTTCCGCCCGAATGATGCGGTGAACCGTGACGCTATGGCGGCGTTCTTCTACCGTTACGCGGGTTCGCCGGCATATTCGGCTCCGTCGGTGTCGCCGTTTAGCGACGTGTCGACCGGTAGCCAGTTCTACCGCGAGATTGCGTGGTTGGCCGATCAGCGGATTACGACGGGTTGGCCGGATGGTTCGTTCCGTCCGGTTCAGCCGATTGAGCGTGGCGCGATGGCGGCGTTCCTGCACCGCTACAACGTGCGCGTGCTGAATAACCGCTAGTCGGAGCGTTATAGAAGCGTTATATTTGGGCGCTAAATACCCCCGGTGGATGCCGTACGCATTTGCCGGGGGTATTTGCTTGCCTCACCTCTGCCCGAGGCGGGCTAGTTAGCGCCGGCGGGCTTCTTTGCGGTTAAGCTTCTCAATGGCGGCTTCCACCTTTAACTTGCGGTGATTGAGCTTCCAGAGGCTAAAAGACTGCAGCAAGGTACTCTTACCAATCTCCACAAGGGAGGGCAGCCTCTGCTGGATGAGTGCCTCATTGATTTCTTCCGGGGTGGCGCCCTGCTCCTTCATCTGCTCGATGATGATGTTCGCCTCCGCTATTTTCCCCGAGGTGAGCGGGTGGTTGTCGAGGCTGGTTTCGATGTCTACGAGCTCGTCGTAGAGTTCAGTTTTTGTTTTTGCCATGGTGCTGTCTTCACCGTCCTTGGTTGACGTGTTCTGTGGCGTAGCGGGTGTGGGGGCGTTTTCCCTCATCACCGGCTATTTTGAACGGTATTTGAACCGTATGTTCATGCTAACAGCCGCGTAGCTTGTCGCGCAGGGTTTTTACCGGTGAATACGCTGTGTATTTGCGGGGCTGAAACGATACTGAACCCGCCGCGTGCGCCGCGCTGAACGCACCGTGTGGAATACTACCTCGCCTCCCTCGGCGGTTCACCGCACGGGCTATAAGGTGGAGCGTACACTTAAGTCATGCGTGAATTACAGGCACAGATCATCCGTGAAATGGGCGTCAAGCCCAACATGACCGAAGAGCAGGCACGCGAAGAAGTGGAGCGCCGCATCCAGTTCATCTGCGACTACCTGGAAGCCACCGGAAGCCGCGGCCTGGTACTGGGCATCAGCGGCGGTATCGACTCCACCCTGGCGGGTCGCCTCTGCCAGCTGGCGGTGGACCGCCTCAACGAGCGTGGTCGCACCACCGAGTTCGTGGCGGTGCGCCTGCCCTACCGTGTGCAGCACGACGAAGAGGACGCGCAGGAGGCGCTGCGTTTCATCCAGCCCACCCGCTCCCTGACCTTCAACATTGCGGAGGCTGTCGACGGCTTCGACACCGCCTACGCTGCCGCGACCGGCGAGCAGATGAGCGACTTCAACAAGGGTAATGTGAAGGCACGCGCCCGCATGATCGCCCAGTACGCGGTTGCTGGCGGCCCCGGCTACCTGGTGGTGGGTACCGACCATGCGGCGGAGTCCATTACGGGTTTCTTCACGAAGTTCGGTGACGGCGGCGCGGACCTGCTGCCGCTGTACGGCCTGAATAAGCGCCAGAACCAGCTGCTGCTGCGTGTTTTGGGTGCGTCTGAGCGTCTGTGGGCTAAGCCGCCGACGGCTGACCTGCTGGACGGCGTGCCCGGCCGTACCGATGAGGATGAGCTGGGTCTGACGTACCCGCAGATTGACGACTACCTGGAGGGTAAGGAAATCGACGAGGCGGTAGCTACGAAGCTGGAGCAGATTTACCTGCGTAGCCGCCATAAGCGCACTACTCCGGTGACGATTTTTGATTCCTGGTGGAAGAACTAGCGCGGAAGAATCTAGCGCCTCAATCAGCGTAAAAGCTAACGTGAAATCCCCGGGCTCCCAAGTGGGAGTCCGGGGATTTCACTATGTTTTCGCAGACCGAGGGCTATGCCTTCTGTTCGGGCTGTGCAACGGAAACCTGGGCAGCCTGAGCACCCGAATCCTCAGAACCTTCAGCTTCAACCTCAGGCTCAGCCGGGGGCACCTTCGAGCCGCCCGTGGCGAGGAACAGCACCAGACCCAGCGCGCAGGCGAGCACCTGAGTGAAGGGGAACGCCCAGGTCAAGCCCTTAAAGCCGAACCACATGTTGCCGAAGTACACTGCGGGGAAGAACAGTAGCGCAATGCCGAGGGTCATCAGCATTGCCGGGCCGCCCTTACCGGCCGCCTGGAACCAGGACACAAACACGATGCTGACCGCGTTGAATACGGCGGCGAGCATCAGCGCGACCATGACCTCTTCACCGGTGGAGATCAGACGCTCATCACCAACCACGGCGAGCAGTTCGCGGCGGAAAATCAGCACCGGGATGGTGATGGCCGCGGAGGTAATAACCGACAGGATCGTTGCGGTGCGCAGCGCCTGCTTCACGCGGGCACCGTTGCGGGCACCGTACGCGTAGGCGTACAGCGGGATACCGCCCATGCACAGGCCCATGCACAGCATTTCGGGCACCATGTTCAGGCGCATTGCCAGGCCGAACGCCGCCACGGTGTCATCACCGTAGGAGGCGGCAAGATTGTTCAGCAGCAGGGCGGAGAAGATCAGGTTCAGGCTCTGAATGAGCTCAGCGGCACCGACCGCAACCACGGGCTTAATGATGCCGGGGTCGAGGGAGAAGTCGCGGATGTTCGCGGAGAAGTTCTCGCTCTGACGCATCAGGAACAGCAGGTAGTACAGCATGGACGCACCGTTGGCCAGCAGCATCGCCCAGCCGGCACCGGCAATACCCATGCCCATGATGGCGATGAACAGCACGTCGAAGATGCAGGTGACGACGGTGCCGACAATAATGCCGTACATGGACTGCTTGGCGTAGCCCTCGGAACGGACCAGCTGCTCGAGGGTGAACATGCCAATGGCGAGGGGCGCTCCGAGGAACATGAGGTGCACGTAGATGCGGGTTGGTTCGTAGGAACCGCCGGAGGCACCCATGATGCCGGTAATCGGGTCGGCGAGGATGAAGCCGATAGCGGCCGCGATAACACCGGCGCCGAGCGCTGAGTACAGGGCAAAGGAGGTGACGCGATGAATCTCGTTGACGGGGCGCCCCTCACCGAGCTTGCGGGAGGCGAGGGTTGAGGAGCCCAGACCGAACAGGCCGGCGATTGCCATAATGACGCCGAATACGGGCACGCCGTAGCTGGTGGCGGCGAGGTCTTCGGTGCCGCCGTAGTGGCCGACGAAGTAGGAGTTCACCACGTTGTAGATGCTGGTGATGGCGAGGCCGAGCGCCATGGGCACGCCGAGGGAGAGGAGCGCCTTGAGGATGGGGGCGTCTTTGAGCAGGTAGATGTTCTGCGGGTCTTCGCTTACGCCGTGCGGGCGGTGTCCTGCGGCGGGTGCGCTATTTTTGGGTGCTGCGCTATTTTTGGGCGCGTTGTTTTCAGTCTGCTGAGGTGCCATAGATTCCTGTGGTTCTGGTCTGTGTCGTGTCCGGCGCGCGGTGAATGACGCGGTGAGAGGCGTGGTCCTCGCGAAAAAACGGGCTAGTGTATTGTACCGTCTCCACGTAGTGGTGGGTCTAGAGGTTTAGACATAAAAAGCAACGAGGCGCCCCTCCCCGTTTAGGGGTGGGGCGCCTCGCCTCATACGTATCGCATGTAGGAGTGTGAGCTATTCGAGCTCAACCGGACCAAGCACGCGAACCTCCTCAATATCCAGGATTTCCTGAATCGCGTGGAGCACATTCGTGTCGATTATGCGCTCATTACGCAGGCGCTTGAGCACGCTGCGTTGCTTCTCCAAATGCCGCAGGCGCAGCTCTTTCTCAAGGTCGCCCGCTTCAATAATGCGGCGGGCTTCTTCCGGCGCATTCGCACCGTCTTTACGAACGGCGTGCAGGTTGCGGTGTATACTCGCGTTGTACATCTGTTCGTCGGCAATGCGGTCGATAATCCACTGTGGTGCACCAATTTCCTGGCCGATCTCAGCCACAGAGTCGAAGGACTCGGCAATGATCGTGCGGATTGCTTCATTAATCTCATCTTCTTCGGTGGTATCAACCGGAATTTTCGCCCACCTAATAACGAGCGGCAGGAGCATCCCCTGAACCACCATCGACAGCAGAACCACGCCCGCAACAACAAAGATAATAAAGTCACGCGCGGGAACATCAGTCGGCACGGAGAGAGCCACCGCGAGGGAAACACCGCCGCGCAGTCCCGCAAAGGTACTCACTACACGGCCACGGAAAGTTGTGCGCAGCTGCTTCCGCTTTTCTGAACGGTCAAGGGCACGAATAATACCGATCGAGACGTGCAGGAAAATAAAACGCGCCGCAATGGAAACAAGCCATGCCACCACAATCACGGCGAACGTCAAAGCCCACGCATAGTTGTATTCACGAAGAACATCATCCACAGGCGCTGTGGCGCTGGGCAGCTGAACACCCACGAGCACGAAGAGCGCACCGTTCATGACATAGGAGACAAACGACCAGATGGGCAGACCGTAGAAACGGTTTTGGGGTTTGATGGTATCCGGTCCGCGATAGGTCAGGTAGAAAGCGGCGACCACCACAGCCACCACTCCGGAACCTTTCATGCCCTCAAAAGGCTCGATCTCTTCAGCCAGGAAGAAAGCAATAAACGGCACGGTAAACATGAACACGCTGAAGTTCATGGGGTTGCCGATGTGCGCACGCAGCTTATCTACACCCCATCCGACGGCCAGGCCAACGAGAGTTCCAATCAGGAACGAGAAGAAGAACATTCCGGATGCAGTCCCCAGGGTAAGTTCATGACCACCCGCAAGCTGCAGGGCGAGTGCGAAAAGAACTAGGGTGGTGCCGTCGTTAATGAGTGCTTCCGCTTTAAGGGTGGTGATGGAAGATTTGGGGAGTTTGCCGTTGAGCGTTGCCACGGCCACAGCATCGGTGGGGGCGAGCGCCACACCGATAATCAGCGCCACATGCCACAGGTAGACGCCCATAAATGTGTGAAGCACCCAGGCGATAACGAACGCCGTGAAAATTACGAGCACCGTGCCCGAGAGCAGAATGCCGCGCAGACGAGCGCGCGCCTCACGCCAGGAGGTGTTTCGGGTCTCCCAGAACAGCATCACGGGCAGGAAGATTTCGAGAATCACGTGCGGTGGCAGCCCGACCTCGCGCACCTCGTGCATGGCGTGAACGGGGATGAGCGCCAGCACAAGCCCCAGGAAAATGAGCAGAATGGCGGGGGTTATCCGTATTTTATGGGCGAGGATATTACCCAGAAGAATTGCCAGCGATAGGGCAATGATGACTTCAAGCAATTTGGTGTGTTCCTTTTGGATGTGGCGGCTGGTTCATGGTGTGCGTCTGATAGACGGCTGATGTCCGCGAGTGTGCGGGTGCCAGGGTGCCCAAAATGTTTTGCTCGTTCCCTGGGCCGTGAGGCTTCCGCATGAGGACGAGTGCGGGCGTAGCTTCTGTATTTTACCGATGTTCTGTGCGGGTGAGTAGATGCTCACCGTGAGCAAAATCTTGCCTTATGGCCGCTCGGGGTGTGAGTTTATGGGAGGCGACCTGCGTGCATCCGGCGGGTCTGCTCAGCCGGGCCTGCTCAGCCCATGAACCGCCCTACCCTGACCGCTTTTCATGACGTTTTGTGTCATTCTGACGTGAACTTGGGGTCGTACTGTGTCAGAGAACAGAAAATCCGACCCCGTGAGTGCGCGCGAACACTCAGAACGTGAGAAGATAAGGTCATGACTGATAACAACACCGTAACCGGCAGCCCGCTTGTTAAGCGCGGCCTGGCCGACATGCTCAAGGGCGGCGTCATCATGGACGTCGTCACCCCCGAACAGGCTAAGATCGCTGAAGATGCTGGCGCTGTTGCCGTCATGGCTCTCGAGCGCGTTCCCGCGGATATTCGTGCGCAGGGCGGCGTGGCTCGTATGTCTGACCCGGACATGATTGAGGGCATCATTGATGCTGTTTCGATCCCGGTCATGGCGAAGGCACGCATCGGCCACTTCGTTGAGGCTCAGATCCTGGAGACCCTGAAGGTCGACTACATTGACGAGTCTGAGGTTCTTTCCCCCGCTGACTACGTGAACCACATTGACAAGCACCAGTTCAAGGTTCCGTTCGTGTGCGGTGCTACCAACCTGGGTGAGGCTCTGCGCCGTATCACCGAGGGTGCCGCTATGATTCGCTCGAAGGGCGAGGCTGGCACCGGTGACGTCTCTGAGGCAACCAAGCACATCCGCACCATTAAGCGTCAGATTGCTGAGCTGCAGGGCCTGTACAACACCATGCCTGATGAGCTGTACGTGAAGGCTAAGGAACTGGCTGCACCGTACGAGCTGGTTCGTGAAGTTGCTCAGACCGGTAAGCTGCCCGTGGTCATGTTCACCGCTGGTGGTGTGGCTACCCCCGCTGACGCTGCGATGATGATGCAGCTGGGTGCTGACGGCGTGTTCGTTGGTTCCGGTATTTTCAAGTCGGGCGACCCGGTTGCTCGTGCGAAGGCTATTGTGAAGGCTACTGCTTTCTACAATGACCCGGAGAAGGTTGCTGAGGCTTCTCGCGGCCTGGGTGAGGCTATGGTCGGCATTAACGTTGCTGACATTCCGGCACCGCACCGCCTGGCGGAGCGCGGCTGGTAATTCGTGCGCGCACCCCGTATTCGGGGTGAGTGTTTGATGAGGGGGTGGGGTTCGCTGAGGCGAGTCCCACCCTCCTTGTGTTTGTTGTGTTTGTTGTTTTGTGAAGGGAGCGGTGATGGTTGAGAAGGTTCAGCCTACCGGTGTTTTGCCGGGTGAGGGTTTGACGGTTGGTGTTTTGGCGTTGCAGGGCGGCGTGAGTGAGCATGCGGAGATGCTGGAGTCGCTGGGTGCGCAGGTGCGTTGGGTGCGTACCGGTGAGCAGCTTGAGGGTCTGGATGCGCTGGTTTTGCCGGGTGGTGAGTCGTCGACGATTGACCGTTTGACCCGTATTTTTGGTGTGCGTGAGCCGCTGATTGAGGCGATTTCTTCGGGTCTGCCGACTCTGGGTACGTGTGCTGGCCTGATTATGTTGTCGGAGCGTATTGATGATCCGGCACCGGGTCAGCAGTCGCTGGGTGTTTTGGATGTTTCGGTGGGTCGTAACGCTTTTGGTTCGCAGGTTGATTCTGCGGAGGTGCGCCTGCCGTGGCTGACTCCTGCCGGTGATGAGGTGGTTATTGATACGGCGTTTATTCGTGCGCCGATTGTGACTGGCACTGGTGAGGGTGTGCAGGTGACGGCTCGTCATGAGGGGAAGATTGTGGGTGTGCGTTCGGGCAACCTGATTGGTATTTCTTTCCACCCGGAGGTTACGGGCGATACGACGGTGCATGAGGAGCTGCTGGCTCTGGCACGCGAGGTGAAGGGCAAGTAGCCCCTCCCCAAAAAATAAGCCCGGTAATGACCGTTTAAACAGTTGTGGCGGTGACCGTTGTTCGGTCACCGCCACAACTGTTTTTGAGTGGGCTTATGCGTGAGTGGATTTATGCGCGGGAGCTGCTGGGGATTTGGGGCTGGGCCTTCCACTGCTGGTAGGTGCTTGTGGCGAGGAATCGTGCACGGTTCGCGTCGCTGAGCGTCTTGATGTCTGCGGGGGCTGCCTCGTACCACTTTTCGTAGAGACGAATAATCGTCTCGGGGTAAGCGGCTTCTTCCAGGTCTGCGCGGTGGGGGATGAATTCGTTGCGGTTCTTGATGTCTCGGTACTCGCTACCGGCGAAGGGGTCGGTGAGTCCGACGCTGGGGCGGGCGTTGTAGACATCGATGTTTTGAACGTATTCGGGGAGGGTGCTGCGTCCTGCTTTGAGTGCGGCGTGGCATTTGCTGTCGAGTTCGCTGGGCTCAATGATGTGGGCGCCGTCTGCGAGGATGTTCCGGTATTGGATGTACGCGGGGTATTGTTCATCGGTGCGCGGGACGGGCTTGGTGGCTTCTGCTGAGGCGATAGCTTCGGCGGAGTATGAGGAGCAGCTGACGGTGGGCGTGGTTGCCGTTGCTGAGGCGCTCGCCGTGGAGGGTGAGGAGGTGCTGCTTGCCGCAGTGTTTGCACCACCGCAGGCGGCGAGGAACAGGGGCAGGGTTAAGAGAGCGGCACCGTATCGCAGTGCGTTATAGCGGGGGTTCGAGGTCCTGGAATTCAGGGTCATGATGTCACCTCATTGTGGGCTGGAACATACCGAATTGACCCTCACTATACGGGCAGTTTTGATACATGGTCAAGAGAAAATTATGTTTATTTTTTAAAATCCAACACCTCGGAGGAAAATCGATAAACAAGTTTTTTCAGCGCCTTGACTTGCACAAACATGCAAGCCACCGGGCTCTTGAGGCAAATATGTCACTAAAACACCAGCACTAGATATTGCTATTTGCCTGATAATCAGCGGAAGCCAACATGCCCGGAGGAGCACGGTTAGGGTGCCGATGGCGCAACCTCCAGCTCCGTAAAAGCCTGCACCTCAACGGCCCAACGCTACTGCAGGAGGAAATAGATAAGTCCCCTAACGTATTCCCAGAGCAGTACCAAGATGACGCACTGCACAACAAATGCGGCTATAGCTGCGAGGGTTGGTATCCAGTAGCTACGCTTAGAACATGCAATAAAAACTGCTATAAAAATAACGCATGAGATAATATCGGGACCCCAGAGAATGAATGCCTGTAGATCATATGGCCACAATATTCCATGCATATATTCTGTAGGGACTTTACATGAACTTAAGATATTGCCTTTTAAAATTTCATAAGTCCCATACATTTTAAAAACTAAATATAGCGATGCGATCCAAAAAATTCCTATACGAAGCTTTACACCCAGCCACATACTAAAAGTCTGCCATAAGCTAGCTGATACAACTCCCACCACAAAGAAAGGTATATAGTCGAAATATGCACTTTGCCACCTATCACATGGCGATACAAATCTATAGAAATCTGCATACAGGGCAGTTGGAAAAATATAGAAAAATTGCAATACAATGAGAAATAAGATATACAAAATTATTTTCTCATTTACGGCGAACATCTTATAAGTAGAATTCATGATGCCATTTCCTTTCAGTAGCATAAAAAGCTAGTAGCGGAACACCGAACGCATAGCCTCAATGTTGTTTTTCTTATCCACTAAGCCTCAAAGCCAATACTGGGATAGGTAGGCGACCCGCAAAGCCTCCGCACTCTTACCCTATCTACCTCATATTTAAGCAGGTCAGAGCTTTAAGACTACTGGGTGGCACACCTTGAGTCTAGAGTGTTGGTTTTAAACTAAGATGATATTTTCCATTGACCACATATCAAATATTTGGGTATGTTTAGACGCAATATATCGTTCCATCCCTCTTGTGAGGTGGTCTCATCATGACCCACACCCCTGTTTTTCTTTCGTTACATTCCAGCGGTCTACGACGCAGTGCCGCACTGGCGATTCTCCCCCTGCTTCTTGCCTCCTGCGGTAGCTCCACCAGCACGGCATCCAGCACTCCGGCACCCTCGAACACGACCGTGGCTTCCTCCCCGTCAGCAGCAAGCTCCACCGGGTCTGCCTCCTCTTCCACGGCGAAGAAGACCTCCACCCCCTGCCTTGAACCTGAAGAAGCCACGAAAGCTGAAACCCTCAAGCAGCAGGAAGCCCATCAGCGCCGACCGCGGTACGGCACTGCCCTCCTACGTCTCCGCGCGGCATGTTGTGCGCAACCAGGCGAACTTCCCCACCCGCGCCGAAGCTGAATCAGCAGGAGCCGAGTGCCTGGCACTGTACGAGAAGAACAAGGCCGATTACACCTACGCCGCGGCATGGGTGCGCGCTATCGATGACAATAACGTGGCAAGCGGAAAGGTAGCCTCCGGCCCGCGCACTGATATCCAGAGCGCCGACCCCTACAAGGCAAGCAACTATGTCGATATTCGAGAGGGTAAGGAGTACTTCCCGACCCGCCAGGAGCTGCTCGCAGCAAACTACCCTGAGAACTACATTGTTGCTTTTGAGTTGTGTGCGCAGCAGGCGCCAGCCGATGTGAAGCAGAAGAGCGACGCGAACCGTGCGGCCGCTAAGGATACTCGCTGGTCTGAGGTGGTAACCCTGCCCAGCCCCGATAACCCTGTCTAATCTGAGCCTGTCTCATCTTAAAAAGAGTTGTGGCGGTGACCGAACAACGGTCACCGCCACAACTGTTATACGGCTCAGGTTAGGGCAGTAACGCCAACCCAAACTCAATAACAATCAGCGCAATAGCACACGCGAAGAGTACCCCACGCGGCACATTGAACTTCTGCCAGAGCCTATACAGCTGGCTGGGAACCCCCCAAATAATGACTGCCCGATAGGCAATCGTCATCAGGGGGCCACCCCACTGAATAATCATCAGGGCAAGAGCCAAACTCAGGCCGAGCGTATCCAGGATGCGCCGGTGCTTTCGCACCTGCTCCCTCTCCTTCTGATAGCTGGGGTTGTTTAGCAACCTTGGTGGTGCTTTTTTCAGCTGACCCACAATAATCAAAATCGCCAGCGGGATCAGAGAAATATCGAAGAACATGGGAACCGCCTTTCAAATTGGGGTTCGCTCGCTACGCCGGTTACGAGCTGATGGCGCACCATCATTGGTGAAAAATTCTCAAAAACAAGTAGTGTGCAACACGTATATAACGTATTGTGGGTTACTTTACAGTACACATAGACCCTATTCAAGAGGTAAACAC
>ERZ1674149.59-NODE-59-length-36236-cov-19.008430_pt1 | contig 36236 bp, 25 predicted proteins | sample MGYA00581311_ERZ1674149 | MGnify/ENA primary metagenome ERZ1674149 (study PRJEB41354, sample SAMEA4873312) | human saliva metagenome | biome: human-associated habitat [ENVO:00009003]; feature: mouth environment [ENVO:08000002]; material: saliva material...
GAGTGAAGGATCCTGAAACCCCTGGTGGAGGGGTCTTTCAACCTTTCATTGAGGCTTCTAGGGCGCCTGTTTTGAGGGTGAAATTGGTACGTGCTGGTTAATAATTGGGCTCTATTTGTGCTTAAAGGTCAGGTTTTATTAAACAATCTATAGAGGTTGATTTTTTAGTGACACACTGTCTTGCATTTTGTGAAAATACGGCATTGACTAGGTATTTTGCTTTTTGAAAGGGGTTTTAATGGGTGCACTCAGTGAACCTGAATGTGGGGCTGATGTTATTGTTTTGTAATAAAACCTCTACTTTAGGGGGTACCTACAGGGGTAAAACAGACCAATTGATTTTGCCCTCGCGCGAATAATTGTGCAGATTTTGAACGGTGAGCGGTACATTTTTTCCGGTTAATGAAGTTGCAACTACTTGAAGATACTTTTACCTTAACCCTCTACTTCCGCGGAATACCGGGCTAAAACCGGGCATTGAGCCTTCAAGATTGGTGAGCATGAAGCTCAAGTTAAAGGTGCACTAAAGTGCCAAATGAGGGAAAATCTGAAATTATTTTGGGTGAAATAAGTCACATCAAAACTCGAAAAAAATGAAATTGGTACGTATGGATACCCTAAAAAACACCTGTTTTTATTACAGAATGATTACAATGAGGTGTGGGTCACTAAATCTGGCTCTCCGTACCAAATTGGGCGGTAAAACAGCCCCCAAAAAGTTCGCTACTATTGAGTCATCAAGTAATCGTGAGATTTCCAAAGTCCTCGGGTTGCTTGTGTTTGAGTGAGTGATAGATACCCCTGGGTGTCATGAGAAGCGACTGTGTATCGATGCGCAGTCGCTTCTCTGTTTAACTTTTGAATTTCAGTGGACTTTTGAATTTCGCTGTTTGAATTTCGCTGAACCCTCAGCCGGGCGGGATCCAGCCGGAACCTAATCCGCGCTGAACCCAATCCGTACCGAGCGTGCTCCAGAATCTATTCCCTGTGCATCCCGCACAGGCAACCCGTACATGTATCCCGCGCGGTCAATGCCGAATGCGCTGATAGGGGAGCGAACCGCATAGGCGCATGCTGTGCGGTCACAACCCCTACACTGGAACTATGACTACTTACCCCGAACCCACCCTCATCTTTGAGAACCCCGAACTGACCGTCCGTGCGTTCAGCGTCTCCGAGATGGACAACAGCGTCTACCTCATCACCATGCGCGCCACCGGCGAGCAGGTACTCATCGACCCCGCAGACGACGCAGAAGAACTCTACGCCTACACCCTCGACGCGCTCCTGCACGACTGCCCGCAGCTCGAACTGGCAGACGGCGAAGAACGCCGCGTGCGCGTTATGGAGAGGGACGAGGACTTCAACTCCCTCAAGCCCCGCGCAATCGGTCTGACCGGCATCCTGGTCACCCACGGCCACTGGGACCACATCCGTGCCATTAAGGAGCTCGACCGCCTCACCGGTGCCGTCACCTCCGCAGGCGCCGCTGACGCAGCCGCTATTAAGGAGCAGGAAGACTACACCGTCGAAGAGGAGCTGACCGGCGGCGAAAGCTTCGACTTCTACCTCTCCGACACCGTCATCCGCGCCCTGCACGTGCCCGGCCACACCCCCGGATCCATCGTCTACACCCTCGAAACCACCTGGGAAGACGGCACCCCCGCAACCCTGCTGTTCACCGGCGACGCTCTCTTCCCCGGCGGCGTGGGCAAGACCGACTCCCCGCAGCAGTTCGGCGAGCTCTTCTCCAACGTGCTCGAAAAGCTCTTCGGCGGCTTCGAAGACGACGCCATCGTACTGCCCGGCCATGGCCGCTCCACCACCCTCGGCGACGAGCGCCCCCACCTGGAAGAGTGGGGAACCCGCGGCTGGTAAACCGCGCCTGACAGTCCGCCTCATATAAGTGCTGCACCCTCATGCCTTCACCCGCCGCATAATCCCGCTGGTGAAAGGCGTGAGGGTGTAGAATTTAAGTTCGAAGATAAGACGAAAGGATTTTCGATGACACCCCGCCCGGCACACGGTAGCACCGCACTCAAAGCGAACGACCTGACCAGTATCCGGGTTCAGGGTGCCCGCGAAAACAATCTCAAGAACGTAGACCTCACCATTCCGCGTGATGCGATGGTCGTCTTCACTGGCCTCTCCGGCTCCGGTAAGTCCTCCCTCGCCTTCGACACCATCTTTGCGGAAGGTCAGCGCCGCTACGTTGAGTCGCTGTCCTCCTACGCGCGCATGTTCCTCGGACAGGTCGACAAGCCCGACGTAGACTTCATCGAGGGCCTCTCCCCGGCGGTGTCTATTGACCAGAAGTCCACCTCCAAGAACCCGCGCTCAACCGTCGGTACCATCACCGAAATCTACGACTACATGCGTCTGCTCTGGGCGCGCATCGGCCACCCGCACTGCCCCGAATGCGGCGAAGAAATCACCCAGCAGACTCCGCAGCAGATCGTGGACATTCTGCAGGAGTATCCCGAACGCACCCGCCTGCAGATTCTCGCGCCCGTCGTCAGCGCACGTAAGGGCGAGTTTGTCGACCTCTTCAAGGATCTGCTCACCCAGGGCTACTCGCGTGCCCGCGTGGACGGCGAAACCGTGCAGCTCTCCGACCCGCCCAAGCTCGCCAAGCAGTACAAGCACACCATCGAGGTGGTCGTCGACCGTATCGTCATTAAGGACGGTATTCACCAGCGCCTGACCGACTCCATCGAAACCGCGCTCAAGCTCGCCGACGGCCGCGTGCTCATCGACTTCGTGGACCGAGAGCAGGACGACCCCGAACGTACCCGTTCCTTCAGCGAAAACCTTGCCTGCCCCAACAACCACCCGCTGCAGATCGACACCATCGAGCCGCGCGCCTTCTCCTTCAACTCGCCGTTCGGCGCATGTAGCGCCTGTGACGGCATCGGCTCGCGCCTGGAAGTAGACACCGAACTGCTCGTACCCAACCCCGACCTGACCCTCGGCGAGGGCGCTATCGCCCCCTGGTCACAGGGCAAAGCAACCACCGAATACTGGCTGCGCCTGCTCGCAGGCCTGGGGGAGGAGCTCGGCTTCGACCTGAACACCCCCTTCAAGGACCTGCCCGCCAAGACCCGCGCCGCCATCCTGGACGGCAAGGACTACAAGGTTGAGGTGTCCTACCGCAACCGATTCGGCCGCGAACGCCGCTACACCTCCGGGTTCGAGGGCGTGAAGGCGTACATCAAGCGCAAGCACGAAGAAACCGAATCGGACTTCGCCCGCGACCGCTACGAACAGTACATGCGCCAGGTCGCCTGCCCCTCCTGCGGTGGCGCGCGCCTGAACCCGACCATCCTCGGCGTGAAGGTCGGCGGCCAGTCCATCGCAGACATCACCGACCTGTCCCTGGCTGACGCGCTCGCCTTCGTGCGTAGCCTGCAGCTCAGCGCCCGCGAAGCCAAGATCGGTGAGCAGGTCCTCAAGGAAATTGATGCGCGCCTGCAGTTCCTGCTGGACGTGGGCCTGGACTACCTGACCCTCTCACGCTCCGCCGGCACGCTCTCCGGCGGTGAGGCGCAGCGCATCCGCCTCGCAACCCAGATTGGTTCAGGCCTGGTCGGCGTGCTCTACGTGCTCGACGAGCCCTCCATCGGTCTGCACCAGCGCGATAACCGCCGCCTCATCGAAACCTTGACCAAGCTGCGCGATATGGGCAACACGCTTATCGTGGTTGAGCACGACGAAGACACCATGCGCGAAGCCGACTGGATTGTGGATGTAGGACCCGGCGCCGGCGAGCACGGCGGCGAAATCGTGCACTCCGGTAGCTTTGAGGAGCTGCTGAAGAACACCAAGTCCATTACCGGCGACTACATGGCTGGCCGCCGCAGCATTGAGGTGCCCGCATCCCGCCGCCCCGTGGACAAGGAACGTCAGCTGACCGTGCGCGGCGCCCGCGAAAACAACCTCAAGAACGTGACTGTGTCCTTCCCGCTGGGCGTGTTCACCGCGGTGACCGGCGTGTCCGGCTCGGGCAAGTCCACCCTGGTCAACGACATTCTGTACACCTCCCTGGCGAACAAGCTCAACGGCGCCAAGCAAGTACCCGGCCGCCACAAGAGCATCGACGGCTTGGAACACCTGGACAAGGTCATTCACGTGGACCAGTCGCCCATCGGTCGTACCCCGCGCTCGAACCCCGCCACCTACACCGGCGTGTTCGACCACATCCGCAAGCTGTTCGCAGAGACCAGCGAAGCGAAAATGCGCGGCTACACCCCGGGTCGATTCTCCTTCAACGTCAAGGGCGGCCGCTGCGAGGACTGCTCCGGTGACGGCACCCTGAAGATTGAAATGAACTTCCTGCCGGACGTGTACGTGCCCTGCGAAACCTGCCACGGCAAGCGCTACAACCGCGAAACCCTCGAAGTGCACTACAAGGGCAAGACCATTGCCGACGTACTCGAAATGCCCGTGGAAGAAGCCGCAGAGTTCTTCGCCGCATTCACCCCGATTGCGCGCCACCTGAACACCCTCGTGGACGTGGGCCTGGGCTACATTCGTCTGGGTCAGCCCGCAACCACCCTCTCCGGCGGTGAAGCGCAGCGCGTGAAGCTTGCAACCGAACTGCAGAAGCGCTCCAACGGCCGCTCCATCTACGTGCTGGACGAGCCGACCACCGGCCTGCACTTTGAAGACATCCGCAAGCTGCTCGCCGTGCTGCAATCGCTGGTTGACAAGGGCAATAGCGTCATCACCATCGAGCACAACCTGGACGTGGTCAAGTGCGCCGACTGGATTATTGACATGGGCCCCGAAGGCGGTAGCGGCGGCGGCACCGTCATCGCCGAGGGCACCCCGGAACAGGTGGCTCAGGTGAAGGGCTCGCACACCGGTGCGTTCCTTGCAGAGATCCTGAACTAGTCAAGAACTTGACCTAGAGGAAACCTACGTGACTGATACTCAAGGAACCGAACCCATTCGGGGAGCTCAGGCAATCCGCGGCACCGTGAACCGGGGAGCTGTGAACCGGGGAGCTGTGACCACCGCGGACCGTGCACAGCACATCCTGCACACCCAGCTGGAGGCGGACTTCTGCCAGGCACCCGGCTCGATTAGCCGCGCCCTCGAAGAGCTACGCGACTACCCGGAAGCCGAGAGCCTGCCGCTGCTCGCCACCGTGCAGCCGCCCTCCGAGAAGATGGGCGCCGCACGCCGCCGCAACGACGACATCTGGGAGCTGCGCGTCGCCAACTACGCAAGCGTCGGCATTCTCTGCGCCAAACATCCGCGCGTGCTGGACAAGGCCATCGACTACATGCTCGGCGACCAGTCGAACTGGCTCGGCGACTACGCGCAACTGCGCCAGCTCAACGAACTGCTCACCCCCTACACCCAGCAGGTCAGCGGCACGAGCATCTACTACACGCCCGGCCGCGCCCTGCTGAACTCGGTCGTACCCGAGGGCGTGCAGGCGCAGGAGGTCAAGTGCGCCGTGCCCGGTGTGGGCATGATGCGTCGCGTTGACCCCGCCGAGCTGAAGGCTGCGTTGCTCGCCGAAATCACGGGCGAGCGCACCATCTGCAGGGAGGCAAACGCCTCCGCCGGGGCGCTTGAGGTTGACCCGCAGGACACGCAGGCGCGCGTAACCCGCCTGCGCGTGGAGCTGCTGGATGCTGAGCAGTTTGAGCGCTTCCGCGGGGATAAACGCTACTCGAACGCGTTGGGCTTTAGCGTGACCCGCCCGGATGTGCTGGTGCTCGCCGCATACCCGGTGGATGAGAACGCATCTAAGGCACCTGATGCACCCGCGGCGGGGGAGATCCCCGCACTCGCAGACCCTATCGCTATGGTTGGCCTGAGTGACGATTCGCCGATTATGCGCCAGATTGGCATTGATGTGCTGCCCGCCTGGCGTGGCGCAGGCATCGCCAGCGTGCTGGTGCGTGATGCGGCACGCCTGACCCTGGCGGAAGGGTACCTGCCGTTCTACGGTACGAGCCCGTCGCACATGCTGTCGCAGAGGGTTGCGATGAACGCCGGGTTGGTGCCGACCTGGTGGGAGTACGTGTCCACCAGCCTGAATGACCTACCCATGGACTAGATTTGCCTACAGACTAGAGCCGCCCGCACTAGGCATAACAGGCACTAGACAAACAGCATATGCGCGAAAGCCCCCGAGATCAGAGTCTCGGGGGCTTTTTGCTGCTGAGTTTCGCGTGTTAGCCGCGCGGGGGTTCAGCCTCTAGAGCCTTACCGGTTACAGCTCTGCGCCGTTGCTGGCAATCACCTCGCGGTACCAGTGGAAGGACTTCTTGCGGTAGCGCGCCAGGGTGCCGGTGCCGTCGTCGTTGCGGTCCACGTAGATGAATCCGTAGCGCTTGGACATCTGCGCGGTGGAGGCGCTAATCATGTCGATGCAACCCCAGGTGGTGTAGCCGAGCACGTTCGCGCCGTCCTCAATCGCCTCGCGTACGGCGTGCAGGTGCTGGCGCAGGTAATCGATGCGGTAGTCATCTTCCACGGTGAGCTCACCGTTCACCTCGACCAGTTCGTCGCGGGCGCCCAGGCCGTTCTCCACGATGAACAGCGGCTTCTGCCAGCGGTCCCAATACTGGTTGAGGACCACGCGCAGGCCGGTCGGGTCGATCTGCCAGCCCCATTCGCTGGCGGGTAGGGTCGGGTTCACCACGCCACCGAGGATGTTGCCTTCGCCGCGCTCGCCTCGTGCCGGGTCGCCGGTCGCGCAGGTGGACATGTAGTAGCTGAACGACACGAAATCCACGGTGTTCTTCAGGTCCTCGCGGTCCTGCTCGGTGATGTTCAGCTCCACGCCCTTCTCACGCAGGGCGCGCAGGAAGTAGCCGGGGTATGCGCCGCGCACGTGCACGTCACCGAACGCGAAGTTTGCCTGTTCCGTCTGCATGGCGGCGAGTACGTCGGCGGGGTCGGGGGTGAGCGGGTAGGTGGGCATGGCAAGAATCATGCAGCCAATCTGCGCGCCCGGTGCCAGTTCGCGTGCCGCAGCGGTGGCGCGTGCGGAGGCGACCAGTTCGTGGTGCATCGCCTGGTAGAGGTCGGCGTCGCTGAGCTGATCCGCCGGGGTGTTAATGCCGCCGGACATGAACGGCAGGTGCAACATCGAGTTGATTTCGTTGAAGGTCAGCCAGTACTTCACGCGCTCGCCGTAGCGGGCGAACACGGTGCGGGCGTAGCGTTCGTAGAAGCCGATGAGTTCGCGGCTGGTCCAGCCGTTGTACTGTTCGACCAGGTGCAGCGGGGTTTCGTAGTGGCTGAGGGTGATGAGCGGTTCCATGCCGTGCTTTTCGAGCTCGTCGAGCACGCGGTCGTAGAAGGCGAGGCCCGCCTCGTTCGGGGTTTCTTCGTCGCCGCGGGGGAAGATACGCGACCAGGCGATGGAGAAGCGGAAGACCTTGAAACCCATCTCCGCGAGCAGGGCGATGTCTTCGCGGTAGCGGTGGTAGAAGTCGATGCCTTCCAGCTTGAGGTTGTCCTCGGTGGGTTCCGCGGTGCGCGGGTACAGGCCGCCGGCGGGCAGCACATCCTGCAGGCTCGGGCCCTTACCGTCTTCGTTCCAGGCGCCCTCGAACTGGTTGGCGGCGGTGGCGCCTCCGAAGAGGAACCCGTCAGGGAATGCGCCGAGCGGCTGCGGCTCGGTCAGCGCCGGGTTGGAGTTGGGCAGAGAGGCGGTTTGGGCGGTGATGTGCTGGTCCTGATGCACGGCATCCTCCAAGGTGCTTTAGGTCTTTCTTCTACCCTAGCGGAGGGGGTGGGGGATTACTAGGTTTTGCGCTGTTTGGGACGCTATCGGGCATGCGAAAGCCCGGCATCCTCACACGAAAATTCACGTGAGAACACCGGGCTTATTTGTTATCGCTGGGTCTGAGCCGCTAGCTAGCGAAGCCGAGTGCGAACAGCCACGCAGTACCGACCGCACCCCAGACGACGAGGTTCACGATAGCCGCCATGAAGCCGATCTTGAACCATTCGCCCACACTGAAGTAGCCGGAACCGTAGTACACGCCCGCCGGGCCGGAGGCGTAGTGGGTGATGCCGCCAATCAGGTTGCCCATGAAGCCGAGGAACAGCGCCGCGAACATCGGCGGAACACCGGCAGCCACCGCCGCACCGAGGAACACGGCGTACAGTGCCACAACCTGCGCGGTGTTCGAAGCGAACATGTAGTGGATGAAGAAGTACGCCAGAACCAGGATCGCGAACGCCATGGGCCATGCCATGCCGCTGACGCTGTGCGCCGCCTGCTGACCGATCCAGTCGACGACCTTGAGCTTCTTCAGGTGGTCCGCCATGCCGACGAGCACGGCGAAGAAGATGAGGGTGGACCATGCGCTGGAGTTCTTCGCCATGTCCTTCCAGGTCAGGACCTTAGTCACCAGCAGAATTGCGATGCCGAAGAATGCGGCGCTGGTCGCGTCAATACCGATAGAAGTGCCGGTAATCCACAGGACCAGCAGCAGCACGAAAGTGCCGAGCATAATCCATTCCTTGGAGCTCATGGGGCCCATTTCGTGCAGTTCCTGACGGGCGTGCTTGGGTGCGTCCGGGGTCTTCTTGATGGTCGGCGGGTAAATCTTTGACATGATCCACGGCATCACAATCAGCGCGGCAAGACCGGGAACGATAGCGGCGAGCGCCCACGTGCCCCAGTCGAGGTTGATGCCGCGGTCGTGCGCGAACTTCTGCGCCAGCGGGTTGCCCGCCATTGCGGTCAGGAACATGGCGGAGGTGATGGTGTTGACCTGCGCCTCGGTCATGAGCAGGTAGGAGCCGAGCTTACGGCGTGATTCGGGGGTTTCGTTGGTGGAGCCGTTGACCTCGGAGAGGGAACGGATAATCGGGTAAATCACGCCACCGGCACGCGCAGTGTTGGAGGGGGTGGCGGGGGCGAGAACCAGGTCGGTGATTGCCATACCGTAGGACAGGCCGAGGGAGGACTTGCCGAGCGCACGCACGAACAGCAGTGCGATGCGCTTGCCCAGGCCGGTGATGAGGAAGCCGTCGGCGATGAAGAACGCGGCAACAATAATCCAGATGGAGGAGTTACCGAAGCCGGTCAGTGCCTCGTTCTTTGCCGCCATGGTGCCGGTAATCATTGCGGCGCCAAGGCCGACGAGCGCCACGGATGGGGTCGGCAGCGGCTGCAGGATTAGGCCGAGGATGGTGCCGACGAAGATGGCGAGCATGTGCATGCCGCGCGGGTCGACGCCTTCGGGGGCGGGAACGAACCAGATGGCGAGGGTCGCGGCGAGGATGATGGCAACGTGCAGAATCAGCTTGTTTCGCTGTTTGCGGGCTGCGCTCACCTCCTGGCTGAGGGCAGCGGCGGCTGCTGTGTTGGTGGACCGTGTCATGTCCGTACTCCTTATGTGAAACGTACAGTTTGGTTCGTGGTGGGTGGTTCCGCCACGGTGCGCGTTTCTTCTGCGTTGTCATGCTGTGTTGTGTACTTATGGCAACGTGTGGGATGCCACGTAGTTTTTTAATCGTAATGGTTTGGATTCACGGAGTGAAGAAAATCGGCATAAAAAATGTGAATATGGCGGGGCATATCGGCGGCTGGGATTCTGCGGGGTTTCGGCGATGACTTTGCACAGCTTCAAGGGGGAATCGGCGTGAGGCGTAGCGGGGGAATGCCGCCCCTGAGCTGCTTCCGGGCCGCCCCTGAGCTGCCTCTGACTTGCTTCCGCGTCGCTCCTGAGACGCCCCACCGACCAGGCACCGTAAGTGATGGGCGTAACCGTAAAATAGGAACGTGCAGATTATTCGAGAGACCGGCCCCGAATCCGGCGATATCCTCATTCACCACGATCAGACGGTGCAGATGCTTCGCGAGGTGGCAACCGGCAAGCGCGAAGCCACCTTGCGCATGTATCAGCCGAACCCGACGGTCGCGTTCGGCCGCCGTGACGAACTGAACCCCGGCTTCGCGGAGGCCTCCGCGGCGTGCGCCGAGCACGGCTTTGAGGTGCTGGTGCGCAAGGTCGGCGGGCACGCCGCCGCCTACCATCAGGGGTGCCTGGTCGTGGACCATTTTCAGCCCGCCTCCGATGCCCGAAGCGGCAACACCCTACGTTACGAACTCTTCGGTTCCATGTACGCGCAGGCGCTACGCGAAGTCGGCGTGGACGCGCGCATGGGTGAAATCCCGGGGGAGTACTGCCCCGGCGAGTATTCGGTGCACGCGCAGCTTCCCGCCTCCGCAGGTGGTGGCCGCATTAAACTGGTCGGCACCGCCCAGCGGGTGGTGACCGGCGGCTGGTGGTTCAGCACCGGTATCGTGGTCTCTGATTCTGCACCTCTGCGGGCTGTCACCGCGGATGTGTACCGTGCCCTCGGCATGGAGCTGGACCCCGCCACGGTCGGCGCGGCGCAGGATGCGAACCCCGCCCTGCTTATGGAAGACCTGGAAGACGCCATCGTTGAGGTGTACGCCCAAAACGGTTTTCACTAGGTTGTTTTATTTCTGACTTTTACCCCTAACCCACCCCGAACTACCCCCACCTGAAGCGAAGGAGCATCCATGCGTTGGGCACAGATTAAAGACTCGAAGGGCAGCCGCGCGGTCTGCTTCTTTGAGGAGACCGTGTACGAGCTTCCGGCGAAGCTTAGCCCGCTACTGAATTTCTACAGCCGGTTCCGGCTGAACTTTGGCGACCCGAAGAACGCCGTGGCGATTCTGAAGGAGAACGGCGCGACCGTCATGGGTCACGGCGAGGAGCTGTGGAACTCCCTACCCTTTATTCGCCCGCTGGATAAGCCCGGCAAGATTGTGTGCGCCGGCCTGAACTACCGCGACCACGCCGCAGAAATGAACCTTGAGGTGCCCGAGCATCCGGCGCTGTTCGCGAAGTTCCCGAACGCGCTGATTGGCCCCGGCGAGCAGATTCGCATGCCCGCCGCCGACGGCACCGGCAGCACGAAGGTCGACTGGGAAGTTGAGCTGTGCCTGGTCGTGGGCGCTCGCCTGCGTAATGCCACGGAGGAGCAGGCACTTGAGGCTCTGATGGGGTACACGATCCTGAATGACGTGTCGGTGCGTGACTGGCAGGGTCGTTCCTCGGAGTGGTTCCAGGGTAAGAACTGGGATGCGATGACTCCGTTTGGTCCGGTGATTGTGAGCCCCGATGAGGTTGACCCGGTTGCCGGTCTGGAGCTGGTCTGTGAGGTGGATGGCGTGGTGCGTCAGCGCGGCACGACGGCGGATATGGTGTTCACCCCGGCGCAGCTACTGTCCTATATTTCGCGGTTCATGACCCTGGAGCCGGGCGACCTGGTGGCGACGGGTACCCCGGCGGGGGTTGGTTTGTCGTTGCATCCGCGTCAGTGGTTGAAGCCGGGGCAGACGGTGCGCACCCGTATTGAGGGCATTGGTGAGCTGGTGAATGTCTGCTCGGAGGCGGGCGCCCTGTAGCTATCCGGTAGCTCTGTGAGTAATCGCTATTGAACCCACCTGAACCCACGGAGGCGGGTGCGGCACCTGCTATTGGGTGCACCGCAAGGCACCCACAAATGAATATCTATGCACCCCGTATGTGTTTTTGAGGCGCATGCGGGGTGTTTCTATGCTTTCTAAAGCTCCCGGTGGGCGGCTTGGAATTCTTGGAATGTACAATGAAGGGCGTCCTGCGCGGGGGAGTGTGGTGCATGCATGGTTACACACTGACAAACACATAGAAACTTTGAACTTTTACGTGAATTTTAGGGTTTTGGGTGGGTTTTGTGGGTCTATAGGGGTGAAACAAGGGGGTGCTCCCGGTGGTGATTGTGACTCAAAAATGGTTGACGGGGCTCACAGAAGCCCCTGTTTCAGTGACTGAGACCATATCTACCCTCGGTACAGAATCCCAAATTGTGGTCACGTGTGAGAAATTTAACAGACCGTTTTGGCGCGTCATTCCGGGAACTTTGTGGTTGAGGGTTTAGCTTCCCGTGCGCAATTTTCGTTTTTCTGAAGCTGCACTCGCTTGACTAGGAGTAAAGCTAAAACACTGCGGTGCAAATTCCGAAAACCCGAACATCTATCAATGCACGCAGGTGTAAAGAAATATGAGTCTAAGCTTGAACCTTTAGCAAAAAATCAGTGCCCTGAATCACAAACTCGTTTTGCGTTCACCCCAAAGACTATGTAGGGTATGGGGATTATCTGAGAGTTTCCTGAGAATTCCTGCCAGAAGATCAGAACCCGCCCGGGTACACCCTCAGATGTATATTTCACTCACGTCCGTGTTTGTTCATACAAACGCACTCACTCAAACAAGCCGACACGAACGGAAGAAAAACATGACCATAACTGCATCCAAAAACCCGGCACAGCGCCCGGCAAACCGCCGCCGTGCCACCATCGCTGCCTCCGCAGCACTGGCAACCGTCATCACCGGCGCGAACCTCCCCGCGACCTTCGGTGCCACCGCCTCCACCCGCAACGTATCCGGTACCACCTGCGTCGACGCAGGCTACCGCACCGTGCCGACCCTCGCGAACATCACCAACGTCGCACCCGGCCCGACCTGCTACTGGAACCCCGACCAGCAGGCGAAGACCATCGACACTCTCGCACCCGTCAACTCCTCCCTCACCAAGGAGCAGCTGACCACCACCGAGAACACCTCGCCCCTGAGCGGCAAGCTCGCCAGCGACTCCTTCGCAGCCCAGAAGCTCACCGGCACCGAAGCTGTCGCCGCCAACAGTAGCGAAATCAGCCGCACCTTCCTCGAATACAGTGCCGATGCGGGTAACCACCCCATCACCACCGCCATCAACGCGGGCACTGTGAAGAAGGACCGCACCCAGACCGTCGGTGGCCACGAGAACATCCCGACCCTCGCCGTGAACTCCGCGAACCCGCACCAGGAGTACGTCGAGGTCGTCTCCCGCGATGGCCGCGTCAACGCCAGCGCGGAGAACAAGCGCATCCTCACCGGCGGCGTCCCGATCCCGAACTGGCTTGCCGAGGACCACGGCCTCTCCGGCGACCAGTCCGTCGCCCTGTACGATGAGGCGACCGGCATCTGGCGCTCCTACTTCAAGTTCGTTAAGGATGCAGACGCACAGACCTACACCAGCACCGCCCGCGTGCAGGTGGGCGGCGGCAACGTCTCCACCCCCAAGAGCGCAAAGATTCAGTACAACAATGTCGGCCGCGGCAACGCAGGTCAGACCGTCACCATCAACGCACCCGTGAGCATCGACGCGAAGTCCGGCAACGCCCGCACCTCCTACCCGATTGCTCGCGGCGCGAAGTTCCGCCTGGCAAAGAACGTACCCGGCGCGTCCATCGACGCGAACACCGGCGTTATCACCTACAAGATTCCCGCAGGCACCCGCGGTACCGTGGACATCCCCGTTGCGGTTGACTACCCGGCAACCTACCACGTGTCCTCCGGCGGTTACATGCTCGCTAAGCCGAACTTCGGCGGCGTGGGCGAAGACAACTACTGGCTGACCCTCAAGAACGGCACCTCCTCCGTGGTGGGCCTGGCGAATGAGCTCACCCAGATTGGTGTGGACGAGCTCAAGGCCGGCAAGATCAACCACATGGTGTCCATCACCGCGGCTGACTACGCTGCACTGGTCTCCTCCTTCCCCGCGAAGGGTACCGACGGCAAGATTGACGCGAGCAAGTACCCGAACGCACCCCGCGCAGGTCAGCGTGGCTTCCTGCCCGCAAGCTTTGATGTGGAAGAGCACCTGGCAAACACCGGCCACGCTGACGACCAGCTCACCCGCATGATCCTGACCGCAATGAAGGAATACGGCTTCATCCTCACGGACCACAACCTCTTCACCAACGCATTCAACCTGGAGGCGGCAAGCTCCTACGCGCCCTACGCCCGCCAGGGTAAGAACGTGTACAAGGAAGACCCGCAGCTGGCGGCAATGTTCGCGAACTTCGTGCCCAGCGGCTTCACCGGCAACCAGTTCCCCTGGCAGCAGGTGCAGTGGATGCCCGTGAACTACACCGAGTCCGCTGAGAACACTGCACGCCGCGAGGGCACCCAGGTTCTGCCGCAGAGCAACAACCAGGCTGCCGACTCGAACGCTGACGCGCACAAGATTGCACGCCCCGTGACCGTGCGCCGCTCCGCCGTGCGCACCCCCAAGGCCGTGCGCATCAGCGACGCCGAGACTCAGAACGCGGCAGTGAACCAGGCTTCGGACGCCGTGAAGTTCAAGTACCCCTCGGATTCCTACGGTAAGACCGGCACCGGCTCCGGCGTGTTCTACCAGCCCGCCGAGCACCACGCCACCGTCTACTCCGGCGAGACCGCAGTCGCGCAGAGTGTTCACCAGTCGCACAAGGTTTCCCCGAACTACCGTTACGCGCGCGACTACAACTTCCAGGAAATCCAGCAGACCCCGAACTTCCGCCCCAGCCGCTGGGTCAACAAGGAGAAGGTCAACACTGCTGGCGGCCAGTTCTCCAGTGCGGAGACCGGCATCCGCTTTGCCTCCAACGGCAAGACCGGCACCTACTCGATCGACCTGAACACCCACGACGTTACCGGCACCACCTGGGATCTGCGCCGCGACAACGGCACGAACATCACCGTGAACCGCACCGGCAAGGCACCCGCACGCATGTCTGATGTGAAGGCGAAGAGGGGCTCCGCCGCGCAGCTGTACTCGATCCCGCTGAAGGTTCACGTGGTCGATAAGAACAGCCCCATCGCGCGTGAGGACTCCGTCTCCCTGTACTCGGGCACCACCCAGAACGTGGCTGTCCTGAACAACGACGAAGCATCCTTCGGCGCATACAGCCGCGGCGAAACCGTGAAGAAGCTCGAGCTGCTCAACCAGCGCGGCCAGGCCGTCAGCGCATACAGCGACGAATACGGCACCTACCGTGTGGTGACCCTGCCCGACGGCACCCAGGGCATCGCGGTATCTGCTAAGAATAAGCAGGGCTTCGCACCGCTGGTCCGCTACCGCGCAGTGACTGACAAGGGCGTAAAGTCCGCTGAAGGTTACCTGCAGGTGGCAGTCGCCAACCGCTAAAGGCCTGCTAAGGTTGCATACCAGCGAGTATCAGCGCACATAGGGGAGAGGGGCACGTCAAGAAAGCACGCCGCACAGGCGTAACTTCCTTGACGTGCCCCCTTTCCTGTACATAAGGTGAAAATACTATGACTCAGAGCCAGCACACAGACCAGACCGAAACTAACACCACCCACACTGACCATGCCCACGAGCATGCATCGGATCATACCCACGAGGTGCCCACCAACGCGCCCCTCCTCGAAGGCAGCGGCCCCAAGGATTGGGAGGAACAGTTCGGCCCGTCCGTAGCGATTTTCTCTGCGCTCGCGAACCCGCTACGCCTGGCGATTGCGCACCACCTGATGCACCGCCCGCACAGCGTGAGCGAACTGCACACCTGCCTGGGTATTTCGCAGCCGCTCGCCTCGCACCACCTGCGCATCCTGCGTGAGGCGCACGTGATTGACCGTGAGCAGCAGGGCCGCACTACCATTTACCGTCTGAAGGACGACCATATTAGCCACATTGTGGTTGACGTGTATGAGCATACGCGTGAGCATCATGCGGACTAGTTTGCCCTCAAGCTGAGCGTTGCCTGGGAGCCGTTGTAAGATGGTGTGTGTCCGTGCACCAGTACAGTGCGGAATAGTATGCGCACCGGCGGCGCCCCGAGTGGCACGCTTGCGCCTGAGTTAAGGAGACTTATGTCTGCCGCTGATTCTTCAGCAATTGTTATTAGCGTTTCTGGTGAGGAGCGCGAGGTCACCGCGAAGACTGCCGCTGAGCTGTTCGCTGACGACCCGAAGATTGTTGTGGCACGCGTGAATGGCGTGCTGGTTGATCTCTCCCACGAGCTGTCTGCTGGCGATTCCGTTGAGCCGGTTTTCATTCACGAACCGGACGGCCTGAACGTTCTGCGCCACTCCGCTGCGCACGTGATGGCGCAGGCGGTGCAGGAGTACCGCAAGGACGCCAAGCTGGGCATTGGCCCGTACATTACTGACGGCTTCTACTTTGACTTTGATGTGGCTGAGCCGTTCACCCCGGAAGATCTGAAGAAGATCGAGAAGTCGATGATTAAGATCATCAAGTCCGGTCAGCTGTTCCGCCGCCGCGTGGTCACCCACGACGAGGCTGTCGCCGAGATGGCGAACGAGCCGTACAAGCTGGAGCTGCTCTCCCTGACCCAGGGCCCCGGTTCTGGTGCGGATGCTGCCGAGGGCGCATCCGTGGAGGTCGGCGAGGGTGAAATCACCATCTACGACAACGTGCACCCGAAGACCGGCGAGACTGTCTGGAAGGACCTCTGCCGCGGCCCGCACCTGCCGAACACCAAGCTGATCGCTAACGGTTACGCCCTGATGCGTGCCGGTGGCGCGTACTGGCGCGGTTCTGAGAAGAACCCCATGCTGCAGCGTATTTACGGTACCGCTTGGCCGACTAAGGACGAGCTGGTGGCATACAAGGAGCGCATCGCTGAGGCGGAGCGCCGCGATCACCGCCGCCTGGGCCGTGAACTGGACCTGTTCTCCTTCCCGAAGACCATTGGTCCCGGCCTGCCGGTAATCCACCCCAAGGGTGGCGTGATTAAGCGCGAGATGGAAGACTACGTGCGCACCCGCCACATTCAGGAGGGTTTCCAGTACGTCAGCACCCCGCACATTTCGAAGGAAGACCTGTTCTACACTTCTGGTCACCTTCCGTACTATGCGGACGGCATGTTCCCCTCCATGGAGCTGGATAACGGCAACTACCGTCTGAAGGCTATGAACTGCCCGATGCACAACGAGATTTACCGTTCTCGTGGCCGTTCGTACCGTGAGCTGCCGCTGCGTTTCTTCGAGTTCGGCACCGTGTACCGTGACGAGAAGTCCGGCGTGCTGCAGGGCCTGACCCGCGTGCGCATGATTACTCAGGATGACTCCCACTCGTATGTGACGAAGGAGCAGGCACCGGACGAGGTGCGTCACCTGCTGAAGTTCATGCTGAGCCTGCTTGAGGACTTCGGCATGACCGACTTCTACCTTGAGCTGTCCACCCGCGACACTGAGGGTGATAAGAAGGATAAGTTCATCGGTACTGATGAGCAGTGGGAGGAGGCTACCGCGGTTCTGGAGCAGGTTGCGAAGGAGACCGGCCTGGAGCTCGTCCCGGATCCGGGTGGTGCTGCGTTCTACGGCCCGAAGATTTCGGTTCAGGCGAAGGACGCGATTGGCCGTACTTGGCAGATGTCGACCGTGCAGTACGACTTCAACCAGCCGAGCCGTTTCGGTCTGGAGTACCAGGCTGCTGACGGTACCGTGCAGGAGCCGGTCATGATTCACTCGGCGAAGTTCGGCTCGATTGAGCGCTTCTTGGGCGTGCTGACCGAGCACTATGCGGGTGCGTTCCCGGCGTGGCTGTCGCCCGTCCAGGTGATTGGTGTTCCGGTGGCTGAGGCGTTCAACGACTACATGACCGAGATCGCGAATAAGCTGCGCGCGCACGGTGTGCGTGTTGAGGTGGATTACGGTTCGGATCGCTTCACGAAGAAGATTCGTACCGCGTCTACTGAGAAGGTTCCGTTCATTCTGATTGCTGGCGGTGAGGATGCGGAGCACGGTGCTGTTTCGTTCCGTTTCCGCGGCAACAAGCAGGAGAACGGCGTGCCCGTGGATGAGGCTGTGGCACGTATTGTGGAGCATATCCGCAACCGCGTGAACGAAGACCCCAAGCCCAGCACGGAGGTTGCTGAGTAGCACTAGGCTTTCTGGTCTAACTCATATATAGAAACCACCCCCTTTGCGGCGACAAGCTGCGGAGGGGGTGGTTTTTGTACCCTTTGAGGAGGTGAGGTGGGGAGTGCGTCTGGGTGCAAAAAGCTGTGTCGCGGGCTAGTTTTTAGCTCCAGAGTGCTAGCGTGGTAGTAAGGCGAACGTCCATAGTCATTCAGAAAATGGGTAGCTGGATGGTCCTGAAAATGATGTATCGCTGTTGATTATTGAGGGAGCACGAGCGTATGAAGTCGAATAAGTATGTTCCTGTTGGGATGCTGTTCTTGATCCTGGCAATTATCTTGAACGTAGTGTCAAATGTCAGCGACCTAGTGGTTGGAATTCTCTACGGCATCTCAATAGCAGTATTGATTATTGGACTATCTAATAGTCGAAAATAGATGCTGCAACTGAGAAAAGGGGGCTGGGGGTCTTCCCGGTTTGGCCGCTCAGCTGGCAGTAGCTGCATGGAGCTGCCGAGGTGCATTATAAGCAACCAAGGAGGTATATTATGAAAAGTATTATTTTTCAGAGCATCGGTGCTTTTATCCTCGTATTTTCTCTTTCCTGTCTGTTCTTGACAGTGATTCAGGGAATGGGAAATCTTTGTTCACCAAACGTTCTTATGATTTCCTTAGGTATGGGTTTGGCATCGGCTACCATGTACTTCTTTGCATTCAGGAATCATGACTAGTCAACCGTGCTATCTTAAAACATCTTAGAGGTAGGGCTATTGTCAGCCCTACCTCTCTTTTGTGTGTCTGTGCCATATGGTGTGTCTACGGTAGCGCACTAGGGTTCGTTTGAAATCCTGTACTCGCACCTAGTTGTTCCCAATCTTTTTGCGCGACGGCGGCGGTCAAGCACGGTGCTTGCGCGGGTATACCTGTGCCTTCGCTATTACATAGTCAAAGAGAACCGACCCCTGAATAGTATTATGGAAAGCAACGCCGCATACGAAGAAGCAACAGCCTTTATCGTAGAAGGCGCATTTGAAAGGATTGAAGAATGGCAAGCATCGAAGTGATGAAAGAACGAGCTCGCATCGCGGGACGCTTCAAACTGTCTGCCCGCCGCAATCCAGAACACCGCGCACTCGTAACCCTAGCGGCTCAACGCGCCGGAGGAGAATGCCACGTCATCCCCGTTGCTCCCGGCGAAGATGAGGCTGACGTACTCGACCGTGCACGCAAGGTTGCGGACGGTAAGCCGGTCATTATTGTGACTGAGGCTGACGGGAAGCTTTCCGCCCGCATTATGGGTAGTGACGACATGATATCAATATATTAAATTAATGTTTTATTTAAGAATCTAATTGTATTTACTAGATGAGGTGCAGTAGGTAGTGTTTGTTATAAATGAGACTTTGGGGAAGCTTAAGGATTATTCTCTAGCTAAGACGTTGTTGAAAGGGCTTCCAAAGATTCTTGTCTCGGTTTATGCAATTGCAATAATTATTAGCTTTTTCCCTGATGGTTGGGTGAAGGGCGTTGAAGATGGTCTTGCTCTGAGGATTATCCTTGAAGGTTTTAATTATGCTGGATTAGGGCAAATGGTTGACCCTATTAATAGTTTTATCTCTCGCATTAAAAACGGTGAAGAAGCATGGGTATTTTTCCTGCTGTCTATCCTCGCAGCTTCTTCAAGTAGCTACTACCTAAATGGCCTGAGGCGTCGAATTGAGGATTATGATATTTGGAGAATCGTTAGTGACCCTCCCGAGTCTATATTTGTGCTTGTATTTTCCATATCCTCACTTATAGATTACGGTAGGATTGGTGATTTTCATTCGTCGTTCTTTATTTTTTATAATGCCCCAATTTGTCTTGCAATTATTGGTATTTTTGATCTTTTTGTATTAAAAAATAGACATGATGGCATCATTTCTAGTAATAATAAATTTATGTTGTTTGTGATTATTATTGGAGATGTTCTTCTTTCTTTCTTGCTTGCAATTATTTTTGCTCCTGTCGTTTTGATTCTTATTTTATTTGGATTTGTAGGAACACAAAGTAATTGACAAGTAAAACGGACCCGGCAGGCTATCCATCAGATAGCCCGCCGGGTCCCTTCTTTATGCCGCTATGCGCTTATCCTTTAGCGGGTGGTGCGTTCCAGCAGCTGCAGCACGTTCTGGTAGCTGTGGCCGGTTGCCTCGGTCATACCCTGCTCACAGGTGCGGTTTGCCGAAATGTATGCGGCAAACTGCTTCTGCTCGCTCAGCTCAGAAGCCTCAGCCTCCGTAGCGCTCGCAGTCAGCTCGGGGTGCAGCATACCGCGGTCACCCGCATAACCACAGCAACCCCAGTGCTTCGGCACGTACACGTCGTCACTCATCGCGTTCGCAATCTTCTCAAACGCAGGCTGAGTACCCAAGTGAGTCATGGAGCAGGTCGGGTGCAGAGCAATCGACGGCAGGGGAGCAGACACGCTCAGCTTATCCAGCATGTTGTCCGCGGCGAACTGAACCGCATCGTACATGCGCAGACGCGAGTAGTCCGGCTCACCCGGCTTCAGGCCGTTCACGATCTTGTGCTCAAGCGCCTTAATAACCTTCTCGCGCATCACTTCAAGGCCCTCAGTACAGGACGAAGCGTCACATACGACCGGCAGGCGGCCACCGTCAGTAGCCTCCCACAGGGACTTCAGCACACGGTCGCTCATAATCGAGTAGCCGTCGGTGAAGCCCTTCGACTTCCACGGGGTGGAGCAGCACATCTCACCAATATTGTCGGGGATGCGGTACTTCACGCCCGCACGCTCGCACAGGCGGATGAACGCCTGGGTTGCGTTGACCGGGTCGTGCTTACCGTCGCCGTCCACGCCGCCGAACATGGAGTTCACGCAGGCGGGGAAGAACACAATCTCAGCGGTTGCGTCCTTGTGCGGCTTACGTGCCGGGCCACCGACCGGCAGGTCCTTCTTGTAGGAAGGAACCATATCGTCACCCATGACCTTGCGGGCAATGTTGGTGGTACCGTGCACCACGGGGAACGGCAGCTTCTTAGCCACAGTCAGGGACTTACCGGCAACCTTATCCATGATGCCCCACTGCTGTGCGGCGACCTTCCAGCCGGCGGCGGCCAGCTTGTCCTGGTTCTCAGAACGCAGGCGGCGAATCAGGTCACCAGTGTTAATGTTCACGGGGCAGCGGGTCTGGCACATGCCGTCCACGGCGCAGGTGTCGATGCCGTTGTACTCGTACTCCTTGCGCAGACGCTCGGCGAGCTCGTGGTCGCCGTTCGCCTCAGCGGCAGCAATCTCACGGCGCATCACGATGCGCTGGCGCGGGGTCAGGGTCAGGTTGCGGGAGGGGCAGACCGGCTCGCAGTAGCCGCACTCCACGCAGCGGTCGACTTCTTCCTCTACGGTTTCGGCAACCTTCAGGTCGGTCACGTAGTCGGTGTCCGGCTCGGCGAGCAGAACACCGGGGTTCATGAAGCCCTTCGGGTCAATGAGGCGCTTAATCTGGCGCATCACGTCGAAGAGTTCCTCACCGAACTGGCGGCTTACGAACGGAGCCATGATACGGCCGGTACCGTGCTCAGCCTTCAGCGAGCCGTCAGCGGAAAGGATCAGCTGAACCATTTCTTCGGTGAAGTCGCGGTAGCGGTCCAGCTGCTTCGGGTCGCGGAACTGCTCGTTCAGCATGAAGTGGATGTTACCGTCCTTCGCGTGACCGAAGATCACGGAGTCCTGGTAGCCGTGTGCGTCGAACAGCTTGGTCAGGTCGCTACAGGTGTTACCCAGAACCTCAACAGGAACAACCACGTCTTCAAGCAGTGCGTTAGTGCCGGAGCGGCGGTTACCCGCAACGGTGGTGTACAGGCCGCGGCGTGCCGCCCACAGTGCGTTACGCTCAGACAGCTTGCTGGTCATCGACACCGGCGAAGCCACCGGCAGGCTCTTAAACATGGGTGCTGCAGCGGCAGCCAGGTCGCTCAGCTCCTGCTCGGAGTTGCCCTGGAACTCAACCAGCAGGGCGGCGTGGTCCTTCACGTCGATGGCGGCGAGCGCCTCCGCAGCCTGGCCGGTACGCTGAGCCACACGAATACTGGTGGCGTCCATCAGCTCGACGGTAGCGAGCTTGTTAGCAACCAGTTCGGGCACAGAGCGTGCAGCATCAATCAGGTTGTCGAACACGAGCAGGCCGGTGGAAATGTTCTTCAGAATCGGCAGGGTGCGGTAGGTAGCCGAAGCAACAAAACCGAGGGTGCCTTCCGAACCAATCAGCAGGTGCTGCAGAATGTCCACGGGGGTTTCAAAGTCGACCAGGGAGTTCAGGCCGTAACCCATGGTGTTCTTCATGGAGTACTGCTGGCGAATCTTCGCCATGGATTCGGGGTTCTCAAGCACGCGCTTGCGCAGGCGCAGCAGGCCCTCGTGGAGTTCAGGTTCGAGGGAGCGCAGCTTCTGGTCGGCGTCCGGCTCGGCGGTGTCGATGATGGTGCCGCTGGGCAGCACTAACACCATGGAGTCGAGGGTGTTGTACGTGTTGTACTTGGTGCCCGAAGACATGCCGGAGGAGTTGTTCGCGACCACGCCACCGATGGTGCAGGCGGACCAAGATGCCGGGTCGGGGCCGAGCTTGTAGCCGTAGGGTGCCAGGTAGTTGTTGACCATCATGATGGTCGCGCCGGGCTGCACGCGCACCTTCTTGCCGTCTTCAAGGACCTCAATTTTCTTGAAGTGGCGGCGGGTGTCGACCATGAGGCCGTCGCCGCTGGACTGGCCGGAGAGGGAGGTGCCGCCGGAGCGGAAGGTCAGCGGCAGACCGAGGTCGCCGGCTGCGCGGAAGATGTTGGCGACGTCTTCGGCGGAGTCGGGGCGGACCAGGCCGGCGGGCACGAGCAGGTAGTGGGATGCGTCGTGGGAGATTGCCAGGCGCTCGAGTTCGGAGACGCTGGATTCGACGGCTTCTGCGCGCGCATCGGAGAGTAGGCGCTTGAGGGTGTCCTCGTAGGGGGACTTGAGTGCTTTGGAAGTGTTTGACACAACGGTGGTCATGATGAATCTCCTTAGTGAGACTGTCTTACCTTTCAGTATGTGCTCTTGAACACCGTCTTTTCCGCTTAGCTATGGCTAAGCTTGGCGACTACTTGTCACCATAAAGGGGGTGGGTTATACACCGTGCTGATGCGGTGGTTTGCCGCGTATTTGCTGGCTTTCCGGGGGAATACGCCCGGGCCTGCGGAGGCGCACCCACCACACTCTGAACGCCGCGGTTGCTCTTAGGCGCGGCTGCCGAGGGTTGTAACATTCCAGCGGCTAACCCAAAAGGCGGCTAACCCAAAAGAAAGCGTGGGGCAGAAAGCTACATGCTTTCCACCCCACGCTTGTGTAACGTTTAGGCTTCGTCGAAGAAGTCCTCATCAAGCTTCATGATGGTGTACGTGCGTGCCACCTGTACGCCAACACCGTACTTAATCATGAGGCGCGCCAGGTGCTCACCATCAATCAGAACGAGGGAAACTCCGCCACCAAGTTCCTCCGCATAGCCGCGTGCGTCAGACGTATAGGAGCTCGACGTGATGAACACTCCCTGCGTTGCCTTGCCATGCAGTGCGCCCACAAAGCTCTGAAGGGCAGGGCGTCCCACCACATTGTCCTTGGCGTAACGCTTAGCCTGGACATAAATCTTTGAAAGACCCAACGCATCCTGGTCAATGATTCCGTCCACGCCGCCGTCATTGGAAGCCGGAGTAACGGTGCCGCGTCCTGCCGGGCCGCCGTAGCCCATCGCCAACAGAACATCCACCACCAGATGCTCAAAAGCAGTCGGAGACATTGCGCGGACGCGTTCCAAAATATCGTGCGTCAGCGCGGACTCAATCTGAGTGATGCTTTCGTCAATGAGTTCCTGCGGGGTGCTATCAGAGACCTCAGTGGGTGCAGTCGTGACGGCAATGGTCTTCGGGGTTTCCTGCGGGTCCTGCTCGGAACTATCAGACTGGGAACGCTCACGCGTGCTGCGGGCGGAACGAACGATATGCGCGACGACATCATCGGGGATGCCCCCAGGATGAGCCTCAATCAGCTTCAAGCCTTCGTCAGAAATAACCTGCTGACCGCGGCGAGGGGAATCAACCGCACCGAACATCTTGAGATAGGTCAAGCCCCAACTAATGCGGTCCACATAGACGGGACGCTTGCCGTTCGGCAGGTAGGGTAGTAGCTGCTCGTCAGAAAGCGGGTAGCGCTCTGCTACAGCGCTATAAATCTCTTTATTGGTGCGGGAGTTGCCGTCAGATAGGTAAGCAAGAATGCTGGGAATGAATTCGTAGAACTTGGGAAGTTCAACCTCAGTGGTATCAGGCGACTGAGCGGTCATCGGTGTATCTCCATTGATTGATAACGGCTGGTTAATAACGGCGGGTAGTCCGTTCTTAATATACCTCTAATACAAAAGATAATCGTTACCAGAGGTGCCTGTTTTCCCTTGTGCAGGCTTTATTAGCGCCGCAGCTGCTCTTAGGCACGCCCGCCGAGGGCCGTAACATTCCAGCTAGCAGTACTATCAGAAGTCACCACACCACAAAATAGGGGAGAACCCGCCGAAGCACGCACCCCCAAATCCTCCACAAACACGCGGCCACCCGCAGGCACACTACGCTCCTTACGATCCACACCCGCACAATACACCGTCATCTTCGCACCCGAACGGTTCTCCACCGCAACCGAACCGCCGCCCGATTTCGACACAGTATCGTGCACAAAACCGCGGTGTAAAGACCGCCGCCCAAAGGTCACAGCACAAGGTCACAGTGCAACGAAATAGAAACGCAAACGCAACGGCGTGGAGTATCATTCACACTATGGATAAGGCAGAACAGAACCAGACAGACAACACGGTAAAGAACGGCACAGCACCCAATACCTCGGGGAATACCTCGGGCAATATTCCGGGGAACAGCCCGGTGGGTGCGTCTGCGCGCCCTGAAACTGTTGCATCTGAAACTACCGCATCTGAAGCCGCCGCTGAGAATACCACGAAGGCTGGTTATACCCAGTCGGCACCGGCAGAATCCAGTGCCGCCAAAACTAGTGCTGCAGCAAGTAGCCCCGCAGAGGCTACCGCCCCCGGCATGGAGGCAGTACAGGTTGATGCCGTGCAGATTGATAGCGCCCGCCTGGACAGCACCCACTCCGTCTACTCCACCGACCTGGACCCCGACGACGACTACGAAGAGGTCGTCGAAGAGTACGCCACCACCGACGCGCCGGACGGTACGCACCGCGAGGAGCGTCGCATCACCCGCACCACGCATCACCCGCACGGCAAGGGCGACCAGAAAGCTGGCACCCAGAAGGCAGGCACCCAGGGTAACCCTGATAGTGCCGCCGAGATTATTGACGCGGGCGAACCTGAAACGCACACCACGACCATCCGCACGGTCACCCGCACCGTCACGGACCCGCCGCGTCGCGCCCCGCGCACCCGCCTGTTCCGCACGCTCAGCAAGTACCGCGGCGAGAAGAACCTGGCGGCGTGGGAGGAACGCTCCTCCACGCCCATGTTCGTGGCGTCCGTGCTGTACCTGCTTGCGTTCGCCGCGCCCATCATGAGCACGCGTATTCAGGAGCCGTACGACGGGTACCTCAACATCATTCAGATGATTCTGTGGGGCCTCTTCGCCGCCGACTACTGCGTGCGCCTGTACCTGGCGCCGCGGCGACTCTACTTCATCACGCACAACCTGATGAACCTGGCCATCGTGCTGCTGCCGGCGTGGCGTATCGTTAGCTTCCTGGCCATGATTCACCTGACCGCCAACCGCCAATACAAGAGGCTCTCCGAACTGGGGATGAAGCTCTTCGGCTACACCGCGATCTTCATCATCATGTTTGCCCTGTCGATCTATTCGGTGGAGTCCTCCGAGCCGGGCGCGATGATTCGTGACCTGCCCACCGCCTACTGGTGGATGTTCACGACCCTCGCCACGGTCGGCTACGGAGACGTTTACCCGGTCACCGGTATCGGCAGGGTCATCGCCGTGATCGTCATGCTGTACGGCGGGGGCTTGGTCGCGGTTGCGACCGGTGCGCTCGCCAGCTGGATTATCGAAAAGTTTGGTGGCAGGGAGGAGCAGGAGTACCCCGCAACCAAGGCTGACGTGGACGATCTTCGCCAGGAGATTTCTGAGTTGCGTGCCCTGCTGGCTCGTGAGTATGCGCGCCGTGAAGCCCGCGACTACACGTTGCGTGAGGTCGTGGATGAAGACGGTGTGCACCCGGTTCCTTCGGATGCGGAGGCGGCACGCCGCGCCGGTTTCAGCGCCGCCGCGGGCTTTACTGCCCCTGGTACTCCTGGCGCTCCGGGTGCTGCTGCGGCAGCTTCTGCGGAGGCTACCCCGAACACCGCGCCCGGCGCCGCGCGGGCTGGTGAACCTGCCGACTCCTCGGCATCTCATGAGGTTGCGGTGCGCGAGCAGGAGCCGGTCGCCCTGCTGGAGGAGACCCGCCAGACGTTCACGATTATTCGTGAGAAGTTCTCGCTACGTTCCCGCAAGCAGTAGTCCGCTCGCAAATACCCTGCGGACAGTAACCGGGCTGTAGCGGCTCGGTTGCGGTAGCGCAGATAGCAGCGCAGATATAACAGTTCAGTTGAGGCTTGGCGCTCAAACCCACACCGCATACTTATTGAAGCGGTGGGTTTGGGTGCCGAGCCCACGCGAAGGCAAGACGAAGGCAAGAAAATTGCCGCCCACGCCACCGTGCGGGATATTTCGCCTTGTCGAGGCAAAATTAGCCCGTGGAGAGTGCAAATTGGGGCTCGTGTGCGCGAAAAACCCCTCAACTTAAGATCTAATGTGACCAAACTATCTTTTAAAAATGGCCGCCACTGGTGAAACTCCTAGCCAGAGCCTATAAACTATCTACCGTGCCGGTTATCGAACGCCCTGTAGCCTCAATGCGCTACGGGGTGTCGTCGTATCCCCACCTCACTCACGGGGAGGCACCACTCAACTCACAAACTCACTCAAACACATAACTCTGTTAGGACACGTTCGTGGTACCTAAGTCCACTCTGGGCGCGCTCGCTCTACTCGGCGCGCTCTCTCTCACCGCGTGTGCACCCGCACCGAATAACGCCTCCGCAAGTGCGGTTGTTGACCCCGCAGCTTTTGAAACCGTCGAGCCCAGCGCCGTTCCCGCCCCCGGCGACGACAGCACCGGAATTAAGGCGGCGGTCAATACCTCGCAGGACCCGTCGATTCACCCTACCGCGACCCAGCCCACTGAAACCCCCGCGCCGGCGGGTGCCGGTAGCTATACGCCGGATGCTCAGGAACAGACCGCATACACCGCGGCGCCCATGCCTTCCTCGGCAGCCGTTGCGCGCTCGCAGAAAATCATGGACGGCACCTGGGTTCAGCAGGACTCTACCAACCTTGAGAACTACATGGACGCAGTCATTCACGACGGCATTATCGAGGTCACCTACCACCTGAACCACGAAGAGCTGGCAACCCCCTTCTGGGCTGGCACTTTCGAGGCGAAGACCGGCAACTTCAGCTACATTTCGCACGTGGACCACGCGAAGCTGAGCCACGCACCGTACGCCTCCGATAAGGAAACCAAGGAATTCGTCATGGAGGACGGCGTGCTGAGCTTCCCCATGACCTTTGAGGGTGCCACCCGCATCATTCACCTGGAAAAGCAGCACAGCTAAGCGCGCTGCCGGGGGAGTTATCTCATATCTGGCACGCATGACGGACGGGGCGTTCCTGTTGCCGCGTGTGGGTTATAGAATGGGACTATGAGCGAGAACACGACCCCCGAGCACGGCACCGCAGCCTCGGTGCAGGATTCCTTCGAGCTGCCCGGCGCACCGGACCAGTTCCAGCGCCTGTGGACCCCTCACCGCACCGCCTACGTGAGCGGTGGCCAGAAGGACTACACCGAGAAGACCTGCCCCTTCTGCACCGCGCCCAGCCGCAGTGACGAAGAGTCGCTGATTGTGCATCGCGGCGAGCATGCCTTCGTGATTCTCAACCTCTACCCGTACAACCCCGGTCACCTGCTGGTCTGCCCGTACCGCCACATCCCGTTCTACGATGATGCGACCGAGGCAGAAACCATGGAGATTGCGCAGCTGACGCAGCTCGCCATGAAGGTTCTGCGCGAGGTGTCGCATAATGACGGCTTCAACATTGGCATTAATCAGGGCAAGGTGGGCGGTGCGGGCATTGCTGATCACCTGCATCAGCACATTCTGCCGCGCTGGAGTGGGGATACGAATTTCCTGCCGATTATCGCTCACACCAAGACTATGTCCCGCACGCTGGACGATATGCGTGTGGCTATTGCGGAGGGGTTTGCCCGCCTCAGCTAGATGGCGTGGTTCATCCGTCAGATAGTCCGGCTGAGCGGCTTGGTGATTTTGAAATTTTGCACTAATTGCTTCAATTTGCCAGCTAGTGCATAGAAATTCTGCGTCATAAATGCGCAGATTAGGCAGTCGATGCGTATTTGAATGATGTTATGTACATTGGATATGGCAAAGTTTTAAATGCAGCGACGCTGTTGGGAAGCTTCCGGCTTCCAGAAACACCGCATAGCTCACCGAAAAATAGCGGTCACCGATCGCTTTCGGGCTTGGCAGGGTAAGCACCCTGCCTCAACCACAGAGGTCAGCGCCTCAGCTGAGAACCCACCCCGTCGTGCGTGAACGCACGGCAACACTGCGAGGGGTGCGGATCAGCGTGAAGGACGCTGGCCTCTTTTTGCGTTGTGGAGTTTGTGTTCTCAGGATGCGCCGCGCCGCGAACCTTTCAGACCCGCTAGAGTGGAATGCTATGGACTACCCCAACCTGCTTGAGAACGCTTTCGACGAGTTTAGTGCTGTGCCCGTCGCTGGTAATAATGCCTGCGCCGGTCATGATGCCGCCGGTGATTCTGCAGGCGTGCCGCAGCTACTCATCTGGAGGCAAATCCGCTGGTCCAACCGCCGCCCGCTCATTGAGGTGGAACCGGTCGTGCCCGGCGGGGTCCCTGAAGGAGCTTATAACCGGGCATCTCAAGCGGCGGGAGAGAGCACCCCTAACCAGGCAAACAGCCCCGCGCAGCGTGGCGTTCCGAGCGGGGTTCGCATCCAGATTCCGTTGACTCCCGGCGCCTACATGGGGTTGCGTATTCCGCGCGATAGCGAGGGGGAACTCTACCGCTACTGCGCCGGCTACACCACCGGCACGAGCAATGACGCCGCCCCCGAATCCGCGGGAATCCGCCGCGTACCCTGCCCCGAGGGCACCCGCATCCAGCGTGGCCAGCAGTGCCCGCGCTGCACCGCCCGCGACGAATTTACCGCCCTGCACAGCGCGCACCTGTACCCCGGAACGCTCACCGAATCCATGCGCGCCTACGCCATGCTGGAGCATCGCCTCTACATCGCGACCTTCCCCGACGGCACGCACAAGGTCGGCACGAGCTCCCTGCATTCGACCCCGCGCCGCCTGGACGAGCAGGCGGTCGCCACCGCCACCTACATTGCGCTCGCACCCGACGGCCTTGCCATTCGCCGCGCCGAGGATGCCGTGACCGCCCTCGCGAAGATTCCGCAGGTCAAGCAGGTGGCGAGCAAGTACCGCGCCTGGACGAACCCGCTGCCCGGCGCGCAGCTTCGCACTGCCCATCAGGAGGCGGTCGCCCGCGCCCGCGAAGCGCTCGCCGAACTGACGCGCACCGACCCGGAGGTGCCGCTCACCGCCCTGGATGAGCCGTGGATTCCGTCGCTCGCCATGAACCGCCCGTATGCGGCACTGCGCGCGCAATCGCCCGAACCCCTAGCGCCGTGTGATTCTGGTCTGGGTGCTCCTGGCCTGGAGAGCGGGTCGGCTGGTTTCTTCTGCACGGGTGCGGCGGGTCAGTTTTTGAGCGCCCACACCGGCGATGCTGACGCGGCGTTCCTGGTGAATACTGCCGCGTGGCGGAATGTGTTGGTGGAGCCGGCGCAGGAGTTCACGCGGGTGAGGGTGCAGGGTTCGCTGTTCTAGATGGGTTCACTGTACTAGGCGGGTTCGCTGTTCTAATACCCCCGGCGCTTCGCTCTAGCCGGAGCCCCGCACCAAACCCCACCCCGCCCGCACCAAACGCCCACGCCAAACCCCCAGTAACCCCGCCCCGTCCGGCATGAGCGAACGAGCCCGGCGGACCATTCAGCCGCTGGCGTGCGTGTACTAAAATGGTAAGCATGTCCAAACCCCTCATTCGTCTTCTCGGCCAGGGCGTACGCGCCGCGACTAAGCTTCGCGGCGGCGGCTCCGCCTTCCCCGGCCTTGTCATGGAAAAATTGCACCCCGACTTCGTCGCTGAAGAGCTCGCGAAGCTGCCCTACGGCGTGGTTGTTGTCTCCGGCACGAACGGTAAGACCACCACCACGAAGATGGCTGTGCAGCTGCTTGAAGCTCAGGGTCTGAAGGTTTTCACTAACCGCACCGGTTCGAACTTTGTGCGCGGTGTCGCCGCGGCACTGCTGGGCGAGATGACCCTCGGCGGCAAGCTTGATGCTGATATTGCTGTGCTTGAGCTGGATGAGGCGCACGCCGTGCACTTCGTGAAGGCCGTCAAGCCCGACTACGCTCTGCTGCTGAACGTTCTGCGTGACCAGCTGGACCGCTTCGGTGAGATTGACACGACCCGCCGTATGCTGGCGACTGTCGCCTCCGCAACGACCGGTACCGTGGTGCTCAACCGTGAGGACCCGCGCATTCGCTCCCTCGCTGAGAACGTGCAGCCTGGCGTGACCGTCAAGTACTACGGTCTGGATGAGTCCCTGCGCTCGTACTTCCCCTCGGATGATGAGATGCGCGGCGGCACCGTCGCGAAGGCAGCCCTGCCCGACGCTGACGTCACCCTGACCGCGTTCTCCGGCACCTCCGCAACCTTCGATCTGGCGGGCGTGGAGCGAGTCGGTGAAATCAACCTCTACGGCATTTACAACATCTTCAACGCCGCTGGCGCTATGGCACTGACCCGCGCCGTCATGGGCGAGAAGCTCAACGAAGATAAGCTCATCGCGGAGCTGGCGAAGATTACCCCCGCCTTCGGCCGCGGTGAGACCCTGAACGTGAACGGCCGCCCGCTGCAGCTGCTGCTCGTGAAGAACCCGAGCGGTTTCCGCCTGTCCCTGGCGAGCGCGAACGCTGACGACTACGCCACCATGATCACGATTAACGACCAGTACGCTGACGGTCGTGACGTGTCCTGGCTGTGGGATGTTGACTTCGACAGCTTGAAGAAGACCGGAGTGCAGATGGTTTCGGGTGTGCGTGCCTGGGATATGGCGCTGCGCCTGGAGCATGACGGCGTGAAGGTTGACGAGGTCAACGAGAACCTCGCCGATGCGCTCAAGGGCTTCATCGCCTCCAGCGGTAACGCGCCCATGCGTATTTTCTGCACCTACACCGCAATGCTGGCTCTGCGTGAAGAGCTCGCAAAGATCACTGACGTTGAGAGGGTCTCCTAATGACGGCAACTCACACTTTTGAGGGCACCCCCGCCTCCGGCCCCAATAACGGTAAGACTCTGCGTATTCTGCAGCTGTACCCGCTCGACATGAACATTTACGGCGACTGGGGTAACACTCTGGCGTTGGCTCGTCGCGCGCAGGCGCACGGCTTTGACGTGCAGATTCTGGACCACAACCTCGGTCAGCCTTTCCCGGAAGATGTTGATATTATTCTGGGCGGCGGCGGCCAGGACTCCGGTCAGTCCGTGATTCAGGATGACCTGCACGCTAACGGTGACACGCTGCGCTCGCTGGCTGAGGCTGGCGTGCCGATGCTCGTCATTTGTGGCCTGTATCAGCTGTTCGGCAAGGAGTTTCGCACCCGTGAGGGTGAGGTGCTGAAGGGTATCGGCATTTTTGATGCGCACACGGTCGGCGGCGATGAGCGCCTCATTGGCAACATCGTTGAGGAGTCTGCGGAGTTCGGCACCGTCATTGGTTTTGAGAACCACTCGGGCCTGACCTACCTGGGCGAGGGTTGCACCCCGCTGGCGACCGTCACCAAGGGCGACGGCAACAACGTGACTGATACTTACGAGGGTGCGCGCGTGCACAACGTGATTGGCACCTATCTGCACGGTTCGCTGCTGCCGAAGAACCCGAAGATTTCGGATTACCTGATTGAGCAGGCGGCTCAGCGTAAGTTTGGCGAGTTCACGCCGAACACGATTGACGACTCGCTGGTGGAGAAGGCGCGCGCTTCGGCTGCGTCGCGCCCCCGCTAGCCTATTCCTGGTGGTGGCGTGCACTTTCTGAGGTGGTGTGCGCCTCCGCTACGGTATAGTTATGTGAGTACAGTACGGTGCGTGGGACGTTTCGCCGTGCCCGCACGGAGGTTTTGACTAAGGGAGATACGAATGTCCGGTCACTCTAAATGGGCGACTACTAAGCACAAGAAGGCTGCTATCGACGCTAAGCGCGCGAAGGCTTTCGCGAAGTTCATTAAGGCAATTGAAGTTGCAGCACGTATGGGTGGCGCTGATATTGCTGGTAACCCCGCTCTTGACCTGGCTGTGTCGAAGGCGAAGAAGAACTCCGTTCCTAACGACAACATTGACCGCGCAATCAAGCGTGGCGCTGGTCTGACCGGTGAGACCATTGACTACACCGAAATCATGTACGAAGCACGCGGCCCGCAGGGTACCGCTCTGTACATTGAGTGTCTGACCGATAACCGTAACCGTGCAGCGTCTGAGGTTCGCCTGGCTGTGACCCGTAACGGCGGCACCATGGCTGACCAGGGTTCGGTTGCGTTCCTGTTCGAGCGTAAGGGCGTTGCTGAGGTCACCAAGACTGACGGTCTGACCGAGGACGACGTTCTGATGGCTGTTCTGGACGCAGGCGCCGAAGAGGTTCTGGACGAGGGCGACGTGTTCACCGTTGTTTCCGCACCGACCGACCTGCCCGAGATCCGTAAGGCACTGGACGAGGCTGGCCTGGAGTACAACAACGACGACCCGGTCTTCCGCCCGACCATGCAGGTTGACCTGGACGCTGAGGGTGCTAAGAAGTTCATGAAGCTGGCAGACGCTATTGAAGAGCTCGACGACGTTCAGAACGTCTACTCGAACGCTAACGTTTCTGCTGAGGTCATGGCAGAGCTGGAAGCTGAGTAATCACTCAGGTTCTGATATCTGATGCTTGAAGAAGCCGCTCCTTTAACCGAGCCGCCGCGCGGTGGCTGGTTGGGGGAGTGGCTTCTTAGCGTTTTGGGGATGCGCGGGGTACTTTTCGCGGGGCGCACGGTGACTGTTCACGCGGTGACCGCGCTTGTGATGGCCGTTCTCGTGATGCCCGCGCTCGTGGCATGCCCCGGTGCCGGGTGCTAGGATTCTGGAGGACTAGATTCTGGAGGGCTGGAATCTAGAGATTCTATAGGGAGTTTGTCGAAAGGGGAGATGATGGCCGCCGCTCAACCTGCCGCACGCGATAGCATGCGTGAGAACCGTACTGCCGCCGCCGTGGAGCGTGTGCCGGGTGCAACCCGCATCATGGGTGTTGACCCCGGTCTGACCCGTTGTGGCTTCTCCATGCTCGACATGACTGCCGACCGTAAGGCGCACTTCGTGAACGTGGGTGTTGCCGGCACGATCCCGGCGGAGTCCCTGGACCAGCGTATTCTCTGGATTTTCAACGCCGCCTCCCACTGGCTCGACACCTATAAGCCGGATGCCTTGGCGATTGAGCGTATCTTCGCTCAGGAGCAGGTGAACACGGTGATTGGTACGGCGCACGCTTCGGGTGCGGTGATTTCTGCTGCGGCGATGCGCGGCGTGCCGGTGTTCTTCCATACCCCCTCGGAGGTGAAGGCGGCGGTGACCGGTAGCGGCCGCGCCGATAAGGCGTCGGTGGGTCGCATGGTGACCCGCATTTTGGGGCTGGATTCCATGCCGAAGCCCGCCGATGCTGCCGATGCCCTGGCGATTGCGATCTGTCACGGTTGGCGTGGCGGCGGCATTGGTTCGGGCATTAATATGTCCGCTCAGACGCAGACTCACCAGGGCTCACGCCCGGCGCAGGCGCCTCGTGGCGGGTCGTTGACTCCGGCGCAGCGTGCCTGGATGGAGGCGGAGGCGCGTGCTCGCCGCTAGAGGTGCCGCCGCTAGAGGTGCCTTCGCGGGCCTGTGTGCCGTCTCCTGTTGGCTCGCATGTATTCGCTAAGAAGTTCGAATATATGCTTGATTTCAGAAGAAATATTCTAATATACTTGTAGTGTCTCCCCGTTGAACTGGGGGAGTGCGTTCTGTGGGTGCCGGAGTTCCCGGTGCCCTCACACTGCCGCGAACCTGATCCGGGGCGCGGTGTTGAAAGGTGGAGAGAAATGATTGCATCCTTGACCGGTCGTGTGGCTCAGGTGGGCCTTGATCATGCGGTGATTAACGTGAACGGTTTCGGCATGCTCGTGTACGCTACCGCACGTACTCTCTCCAAGCTGCGCACCGGTGAGGAAGCTACCGTGCTGACCACCATGATTGTGCGTGAAGAGTCGATGACTCTCTACGGTTTTTCGGAGCCTGCCGAGCGTGAAGTGTTCGATATGATGCTTTCGGTTTCCGGTATTGGTCCGCGTATTGCTCTGGCGGTGTTGAGTGTTCACACTGCCGCTGAGGTGGAGCGCGCCGTGGCGACCGGTGACGATAAGGCGTTCACGAAGGTTCCCGGTATTGGCCCGAAGGGTGCCCGCCGTATTGTGCTGGAGCTTGCCGGCAAGCTGATTCTCAGCGATGGCCAGACCGATGAGCTGCCGCTGAGCCAGGGCATTGTCTGGAAGCCGCAGGTGCTTGACGCTCTCACCTCCTTGGGCTGGAGCGAGAAGGACGCTTCCGCCGCTATTGACGCGTATGTGAAGCACAACCCTGCCGCAGAGACTGAGCCGGTGGGTGTGGCTCTGCGCGGTGTGCTCGCCTCCTTGGGTACTCAGAACACGGTGGGCCGCCACTAAGCGGTGCGCCCTGTTCGGCGTATCCCACTCAAACTTTTGTGAAAGAAGAATTCTATGAGCCAGAATCCCTATGAGCCGCAGCCCGCGGCGTCCCTGGTTTCCGGCGGGTATTTTCCCGGTCAGGTGCCCGGCACTCAGGCGTCTTCAACTCCCGCCCAGCGCCTGGTGGCGATGGAAGAAGAGCCTGAAGAGAAGATGATTGAGGCGGCACTGCGCCCTAAGTCTCTGGATGACTTTGTGGGTCAGCGCCGTGTGCGTCAGCAGCTGTCCCTGGTGCTGGAGGCTTCGAAGATGCGCGGCCGTAGCGCCGACCATGTGCTGCTGTCGGGCCCTCCCGGTCTGGGTAAGACCACTCTCGCGATGATTATTGCGGCAGAGATGGAGGCGCCGCTGCGCATCACCTCCGGCCCGGCGATTCAGCATTCGGGTGATTTGGCGGCGATTCTGTCTTCGCTGACCCCCGGTGAGGTGTTGTTCCTGGACGAGATTCACCGTATGAGCCGCCCGGCTGAGGAAATGCTCTACATGGCGATGGAAGATTTCCGTGTGGACATTGTGGTCGGTAAGGGTGCGGGTGCGACTTCCATTCCGCTGGAGCTGCCGCAGTTCACCCTCGTGGGTGCGACGACCCGTGCGGGCCTGCTGCCCGGTCCTCTGCGTGACCGCTTCGGTTTTACCGGTCACCTGGAGTTCTACTCGGTGGAGGAGCTTGAGCTGGTGCTGCGCCGCAGCGCGGGTCTGATGGACATGCAGATTACCTCCGAGGGTTTCACCGAGATTGCCGGTCGTTCCCGCGGCACGCCGCGTATTGCGAACCGTCTGCTACGCCGTGTGCGTGACTGGGCGCTGGTGAACGGTGTGGACCGCATTAACGCGACCGATGCCGCAACCGCGTTGGACATGTACGAGGTGGATTCGCGCGGCCTGGACCGTCTGGACCGTGCCGTGCTGGAGGCGCTGATTCACAAGTTTGGAGGCGGCCCGGTGGGTCTGTCCACCCTCGCCATTGCGGTGGGTGAAGAGACGGAGACCGTGGAGACGGTTGCCGAACCGTACCTGGTGCGTGAGGGCCTGATCGGTCGTACCCCGCGCGGTCGTGTGGCTCTGCCCGCGGCGTGGGAGCACCTCGGCTTGGAGGCCCCGGAGATTCAGCTCTAGACCCGCACCAGCTGATAACACTGTAGTAGCCCGTGGGAGGTATCCGCCTCCTGCGGGCTTCTCTGTACCCCGGCAGCTCTTCTGCAGACGCGGCAAACTCTTCTGCAGGGGCGGCGCTCTTCTGTAGGCGCGGCAAGCTCTTCTACCGGCTGCTGCAGGCGCTGTCGGGTTCCATTGGGCTCTGCCGGTCTTTACCAGTGACATAAAATTACGCCGAGAGAGTCCAAAACTCAGGTTAACCTCACAAAAACGCTGGTTCGGGGCACTAAAGCTCATGCTCTCGCGTAGGATGGATACGTACTGTATCTACGATTCCACACCTTCTGGTACGCTCAACCCTCGCGGTGAGCGGCACGGGTGCGGATGTGAAAGTGAGACCATGGAT
>ERZ1674149.85-NODE-85-length-29733-cov-12.657322_pt1 | contig 29733 bp, 15 predicted proteins | sample MGYA00581311_ERZ1674149 | MGnify/ENA primary metagenome ERZ1674149 (study PRJEB41354, sample SAMEA4873312) | human saliva metagenome | biome: human-associated habitat [ENVO:00009003]; feature: mouth environment [ENVO:08000002]; material: saliva material...
GGTCAAAGTGGCGGATATTGAGTTTCCGGGACAAGTGAAACGTACAACTTCTTTGTGTAGCTGGTATTTGGAGCCGAATCACGAAGCGGCGCCGTTTAATGATCCGCGCGTCCGCAAGGCACTCAATATGCTGACGCGCCGCGACATCGTTGTCAAAGTGGGCGGCCGTGGCGACACGCCTGCGTTCCAGTTGACACCGCCGCAAATGCAGGGCGTGATTCCTGTTTATCCGGAGTGGAAAGAATGGACGCCTGAAAAACGCATCGAAACCGCGCGTAAACTGTTGAACGAAGCAGGCTACAACGATGACCATCCGCTTGAGTTCGATATTTTGTACAGCACCAGCGAAGCGTCTAAAAAACAAATCACTGCCGTGCAGTCGGTGTGGAAAGCCGCGATTCCGTTTATCCGTCCGACTTTGTCCAACGAGGAATGGAAAACTTATTTGGATACGCGCGCGCAAGGCAATTTCAAAGTTTCGTTCAGCGGCTGGTGTTCCGATTTCAACGATCCGGCAGGTATGCTCAATATCTTGAAATCCAACAACTCAAACAATGCATTCCGTTACAAAAGCGCGGCGTTTGATACATTTATGAACAATACGCTGAAAGATGGCGTCAGCAAGGAAGCGCGCAGCCAGCTCTATGCCGATGCGGAGAAGCAGCTTCAAGAAGACGCTGCGCTGATTCCGCTGTATCATCAGGTTGAAGTGCGTATGGTCAAACCTGATATTATCGGCTATTCCGACAAAGACCCTTTGCGGAACTACACGGTCAAGAGCTGGTCGTTCGCACCGAAAAAATAGATTGATGATAGACAGCACAAATTTTCAGACGGCCTTGATGACAGGGGCCGTCTGAAACAATAGGAGACATAACACATGAAATCTGTACAGCAACGTTTGTCCGCTTTACGCGAAGCCATGAAAAAACATGGCGTGGACGCGTTTGTCATTCCTTCCGCCGATCCGCACCTTTCCGAATACCTGCCCGAGCATTGGCAGGCGCGCCGCGATTTTTCCGGCTTTACCGGTTCGGCCGGCACTTTGGTGGTAACCGCCGATAAAGCTGGCGTGTGGACGGACAGCCGCTATTGGGAACAGGCCGGCCAACAGCTTGCGCCAAACGGCATCGAGCTGCAAAAAATGGGCGTTGATGCGCCTTATACCGAGTGGCTGGCACAAAATCTGCCCGAGGGCGCAGTGGTCGGCGCGCCTGCCGATATGTTCGCACTCAGCGGCGAGCGCGGTTTGAAACAGGCACTTGCCGCCAAAAACATCCGCCTCGAATATCCTGAAACCTTGTTGGACGAAGTGTGGGACGACCGTCCTGCATTGCCGACTCCGGAAATCTACGTCCATCATCTCGACTACGTTTCCGAAACTGCAGCCGAAAAACTGGCCCGTATCCGTGCGGCCATGAAAGAGCAGGGCGCAGATGCGCATTTGGTTTCCTCTTTGGACGACATCGCTTGGATTACCAATCTGCGCGGCGACGATGTGCCGTTCAACCCCGTGTTCTTGTCCCATTTGTTTATCAGCCAAGACAAAGCCGTATTGTTTACCGATGCAGGCCGTCTGAAAGCCGAATCTGCCGAAGCTTTGAAAGCGGCAGGTTTTGAAGTGTTGCCTTATGCGCAAGCGGCAGACTATTTGGCAGGCGTTAAGGGTGCATTGCTGATTGATCCGAATAAAACCGCCGTCGGTACTTTGCGCCGCCTGCCTGAAGACGTTCGTTTGATTGAAGCCATCCACCCCAGCACATTCTTCAAATCAGTCAAATCCGATGCCGACATCGCCCATATCCGCAATACCATGGCGGAAGACGGCGCGGCATTGTGCGGCTTCTTTGCCGAGTTTGAACAAATCTTGGCAGACGGCGGCGAATTGAGCGAGCTGGATATCGACGGCATGCTCTACAAACACCGCAGCCAACGTCCCGGCTTTATTTCGCCAAGTTTCGACACCATCGCCGGCTACAATGCCAATGCCGCCTTGCCTCATTACAGCGCGACACCGGAAAACAACAGCAAAATCAAAGGCGACGGTATGTTGCTGATTGACTCTGGCGGTCAATACTGGGGCGGTACGACCGACATCACGCGCGTGGTGCCTGTCGGTAATCCGAGTGCGGCCATGAAGCGCGACTACACTTTGGTGTTGAAAGCGCATATTTCTCTGGCGGAAACCATTTTCCCTGAAAACATCAAAGGCCCGATGATTGATGCCATCTGCCGCAAATCACTCTGGCAGGCGCAATGCGATTACGGTCACGGTACAGGTCATGGCGTGGGCTATTTCCTCAATGTGCACGAAGGCCCGCAAAGCATTGCCGTTGCCGCCGTACCGCAACCGCATCACGCAATGAAGTCAGGCATGCTGACGTCCAACGAGCCGGGTCTTTACCGTCCGGGCAAATGGGGTATCCGTATTGAAAGCCTGGTCATTAACCGTCCGGTTGAAAACCCAGAGGAAACCGAGTTCGGTAAATTCCTGTATTTCGAGACCGTTACCCTCTGTCCGATCGATACGCGCCTCATCGATACCAAGCTGATGACCGGCAGCGAAATCGAATGGCTGAACCAATATCACGCCGAAGTGCGCCGCCGTCTCGAGCCTTTGACAGAAGGCGCGGCCAAAGCATGGCTGATCGAACGCACCGAACCTTTGGCGCGTTAACGTGAAAGGCCGTCTGAAACGGCGGATACCAAGTTTCAGACGGCCTGATAACAACAATTATCTACAAACTACAAAACCTTACCCGACTCCGAATAAAAACAATAACCCGGTCGGAATAGAGAGAGAAACCGGCGCGGCGACGTTATAGATGCCTGCTGCCATTCATCCGATTTCCGCTTCAGGTCAGCTTTGTTTTCACGAGTCCGGTATGTTCAGACAGGACAGCCTGATTATGTTGAAATTCATCATCAAACGGATATGTGCTTCCATCCCGACCATGCTGGTGTTGATTACCGTATCGTTTTTCCTGATGCGGCTCGCACCGGGCAGCCCGTTCACAGGCGAGCGCAACCTGCCGCCTGCGGTCATGGCCAACATCGAAGCCAAATACCACCTCAATGATCCGATGTACCTCCAATATTTCCACTACCTCAAGCAGTTGGCACAGGGGGATTTGGGACCGTCGTTCAAATATAAGGATTTCAGCGTTAATGAGTTGCTTGCCCAATCCCTGCCGGTATCGGCAGAACTTGGCTTCTACGCCTTTTTGATTGCCGCCATCTTCGGCATGTTTATCGGCATTATCGCCGCCTTAAAACAAAACAGCTGGCTGGATTATTCGCTGATGAGCGGCGCGATGACCGGTATTGTTGTTCCCAGTTTTGTGATGGCGCCGGTATTGGTACTGGTGTTTGCCGTCAGACTGCAATGGCTGCCTGCAGGCGGCTGGAACGATGGCGCACTGATGAACCTGATTTTGCCCGTCGTTACTTTGTCCATCGGTTATGTGTCCAGTATCGCGCGGATTACGCGCGGAGCGATGATTGAAGTATTGAACAGCCCCTTTATCCGCACGGCACGCGCCAAAGGCCTGCCCATGAGCCGCATCATCCTGCGCCATGCGCTGCGTCCCGCCATGTTGCCGATTGTTTCTTTCTTAGGCCCGGCATTCGTCGGCATCATTACCGGCTCCATTGTGATTGAAAACGTGTTCGGTATTCCCGGCGTCGGACAATTGTTTGTCAACGGCGCGCTCAACCGTGACTACGGCATGATTTTGGGTTTGACGATTTTGGTGGGCATCATGACTATTTTGTTCAACGCCATCCTCGATATTCTGTATGCCATTATTGACCCGAAAATCCGTTATTAATCCCATTTGCGCAAAGGCCGTCTGAAACGTTCAGACGGCCTGAAGAAAGAAGAAAAAGCGAGAGAGAACATTATGTTATTCAAAAAGAAGCAGACTCAGGCCCTTGCAGAGGCAGCAGAATACGCCCAAGTACACGGCAAAAGCCTGTGGAGCGACGCATGGCGGCGTTTTAAACAGAACAAAGCGGCGGTGTACAGCATTATCATCCTGTTGCTGATCAGCATTTTTGTGATTGTGGCGCCATGGATTGTCCGCTACACCTACGACTTCACCGACTGGGACAATATGCAGATTCCGCCGTCTTTTTCTACCCATCACTATCTGGGTACGGACTTGCTCGGCCGCGATTTGCTGTCGCGAGCGGCAACCGGCGGACGTATTTCCTTGCTGGTCGGTGTGGCCGGTGCATTGGTGGCCGTTGTCATCGGTACGCTTTACGGCGCGATTGCCGGCTTTATCGGCGGTAAGCTCGATTCGCTGATGATGCGTTTTTTGGAAATTTTGAACGCGTTTCCATTTATGTTTTTCGTGATTCTGCTGACCACATTCTTCGGCCGCAACCTGCTTTTGATTTTTGCCGCTGTGGGTTTGGTGTCTTGGTTGGACGTGGCGCGTATCGTGCGCGGCCAAACCTTGAGTTTGAAGCATAAAGAGTTTGTCGAAGCGGCGCGTGTAAGCGGCGTGGCGAAACGTAAAATCGTAACGCGTCACATTATTCCGAATGTTTTGGGCGTGGTGATGGTGTATGCCTCTTTGCTGGTGCCGGGCATGATTATGTTTGAATCCTTCTTGAGCTTCTTGGGCTTGGGCGTGCAAGAGCCGATGACCAGTTGGGGTTCGATGTTGCAAGAAGGCGCGATTTCGATGGAAGCTGCACCATGGCAGCTGCTCGTACCGAGTTTCTTCTTGGTAACCACTTTGTTCTGTTTCAACTTTATCGGTGACGGCCTGCGCGATGCGCTCGACCCGAAAGACCGCTAAACCACAACCAAAAGGATAATCAAAATGACAAAACAGTTACTGGTTGTAGAAAATCTGGACATCAATTTCGAACTGCATGAAAAAAACGTGCACGCCGTGCGTAATGTCAGCTTTAAAGTGGCAGAGGGCGAAACATTGGCTTTGGTCGGTGAATCCGGCTCGGGCAAGTCCGTAACCTCCATGTCCGTTATGCGCCTGCTGCCTGAGAAATTTGCCCGTTATGGCAAAGATTCGCGCATTACTTTTGACGGCATTTCCATTTTGGATGCCGACGAGAAAACCCTGCGTGATTTGCGCGGCAACCGCATCAGCGTGATTTTCCAAGAGCCGATGACCTCGCTCAATCCGTTTATGCGTATCGGTGCGCAGTTGATTGAAGCGGCGCGTGTGCACAATAAAAAGCTCGGCAAAAAAGAAGCAGGACAAAAAGCATTGGCATTGCTGGAGCGTGTGGGCATCAAAGAAGCCGAGCGCCGCATGAAACAATATCCGCACGAGTTTTCCGGCGGTCAGCTGCAACGCATTATGATTGCCATGGCGCTTATCAATGAACCTGACCTGCTGATTGCCGACGAACCGACCACGGCTTTGGATGTGACCATTCAAGCCGAGATTCTCGATTTGCTCCACGATTTGCAACAGCAAATGGGTATGGCGATTATCTTCATTACCCACGATTTGGGTTTGGCGGAACACTATTCCAAAACTGTCTGCGTCATGCGTAACGGCGAAATTGTCGAGCGCGGCAAAATCAAAGAAGTATTTGCCCATCCGAAACACGAATATACTGCCGAACTCATCAATGCCATTCCCAAAGGCATGAAAGAGCCGGAAGAAAACAACGCCGGTGTGTTAATCGATGCCGACAATGTCAATGTTTCTTTCGTATTGAAGCAAAACTTTTTCGGCAAACCGCTCAAAACCTTTGACGCCGTTAAAGGCATCAGCCTCAAAATTAAAGAAGGCGAAACATTGGGCGTTGTCGGCGAGTCCGGTTCCGGTAAATCCACGCTGGGCAAAGCCGTCATGCAGATGCTGCCTTATACCGGTCATATCTCCTTTGAAGGCAAAGACCTGAAAAACTATACCGCCGAAGAAGCACGCCGTCTGAAATCGCAACGGCAAATTGTGTTCCAAGATCCGTTCGGTTCGCTTTCTCCGCGTTTAACCGTTGGCGAAATTATTGGCGAAGGTTTGACGGTTCATCATCCCGAGATGACCAAAAAAGAACGTATCCAACGCGTTTTGGAAGTCATGAAGGAAGTGTCCCTGCCGCTTGATGCACTCAATCGTTATCCGCATGAATTTTCCGGCGGCCAGCGTCAGCGTATCGCTATTGCACGCGCCGTTATCCTGCGCCCGAAATTCATCCTTTTGGACGAGCCGACCTCTGCACTTGACCGCTCCGTACAATCCAAAGTGGTCGAACTTTTGCGCGACTTGCAGAAGAAATACGGCCTGACTTATATGTTCATCAGTCATGATTTGTCTGTCGTGCGTGCTGTCAGCGATAATGTGATTGTGATGAAGCAGGGCGAAATGGTTGAGTACGGTAGCGCGGATCAGATTTTCCACCATCCGCAAAACGACTACACCAAACGTTTGATTAACGCCGCATTTGATTTGTAGAAAAGGAAAAGGCCGTCTGAAAAGAAGTTTTCAGACGGCCTTTTTAAGCGGAGGCTTTTTCATCTAATTAAGGCTGCTATTGCCTATGCCTGTGCGGCATCCAATGCCTGCGCCAAGTCGGCAAGCAAATCGTCGATATGCTCGATACCCACGCTCAGGCGTACCATGTCGGGGCTGACGCCTGCTGCGGCGAGTTCTGCATCGTCAAGCTGACGGTGGGTCGTTGTGGCAGGATGGGTAGCCAGCGATTTGGCATCACCGATATTCACCAAACGCAGGAAGAGTTGCAGTGCGTCAATGAACTTCGCGCCGGCTTCACGACCGCCTTTAATACCGAAACTCAGCAAACCTGAGGCTTTTCCGCCGTAGTCGCGGTCAATCAAGGCTTTATACGGACTGTCGGGCAGGGCAGGATAGTTCACCCATTCAACCTGCGGATGTTTCTTTAAGAATTCGGCTACTTTTAGGGCATTTTCGCAATGACGTTCCATCCGCAGGGCAAGGGTTTCCAAACCTTGAAGCAGTAAAAATGCGCTGTGCGGAGACAGGGCGGCACCGGTATTACGCAATGGAACGACGCGGGCACGGGCAATATAGGCTGCCGCACCAAAATGTTCGCAGTAGTTTACGCCGTGGTAAGACGGATCAGGCTGATTGAAGGTTTTTTCAAAACGCGGATTGCCTGCCCATTGGAATTTGCCGCCGTCGATAATGGCACCGCCAATCGTGGTGCCGTGGCCGCCGATGTATTTGGTCAGGGATTGGATAACGATGTCGGCGCCGTGCTCGATCGGGCGGAACAATGTGGGCGTAGCAACGGTGTTGTCTACCATCAGTGGCAGCCCTTGAGCGTGCGCGGCTTGTGCGAATGCTGGAATATCAACGACATTGATAGCGGGATTGCCGATGGATTCGCAATACACCAGTTTGGTGCGGCTGTCGGTATTGGCAGCAATTTCTTCGGGTTTGGCCGGATCGATAAAGCGTACTTCTATGCCTTGGCGCGGCAGGCTGTGGGCAAAGAAATTGTAAGTGCCGCCGTAGAGCGTTTTGGTTGCAATGATGTTGTCGCCTGCTTCAACCAAGGTTTGAACGGCATAGGTAATTGCCGCCATACCGCTGGCGACAGCCAATGCTGCGATACCGCCTTCCAAACGGGCAACGCGTTCTTCCAAAACGGCAGTGGTCGGATTCATGATACGGGTGTAAATATTGCCCGCAACCTCAAGGTTGAACAAGTCTGCGCCATGCTGCGTGTTGTCGAAAGTGTAGGAAGTGGTTTGGTAAATGGGGACAGCAGCGGATTTGGTAGTCGGTTCGGATTGATAGCCTGCATGCAGGGCAATGGTTTCTCGTTTCATTTAAATATCCTTGTAGCGATTAAATAATGATAAATAGAGGCCAGCAGATTCGGATTTGAAGGGCAAACTTTCCATAGTAGAAAAAGTCCGGGATGCAGCATACGGCCTTTCCTACAAGAAAGATTACCATGAACTACACGCAACTGACCGAAGAAGAACGATACCACATTCAAGACCTGTCCTGCCACCACACCATTATCGAATGACACTCCATCATAATGCCGTTTGCCGCAACCTCCTCCAAGATAAAAGCAACGGCGGTACTTTGTGGCAACAGCTCGGAATATGCAGCAAACCCTACTGCAAACGATACGGTGGCATACGGACCTAAGGCAAAATGCACGATCGCGTCGGCATGGAAAACGTCCCTCCATGGTCGAGCAAAAATTCCGCATTGGTGATGGGTAGACTGATACCCTTGACGGCAAAGATTAGAAAAGCGGAGACTTTTGCAAAAATCCCCCAAGTCTCTAAATGTCTGGGTAGGACTTTAGGGATTTGGGGGAATTTTTAAAGGTATTAGGCCGTCTGAAACTGCGTCATAGAAAGTTTCAGACGGCCTTTACGGGATTCTTTGGATTTGAAAATAAAAAAAGACTTGAATCATCAAGTCTCGCATTTCATTTTCACTAGATAAAAAAATATCAAGAATGGCGGAAGCGGTGAGATTCGAACTCACGGAGGGCTATCAACCCTCGACGGTTTTCAAGACCGTTGCATTAAACCGCTCTGCCACGCTTCCATTCTTGAAGCCGTAATATTAATGGAACTTACGGCCTTTGCCAAGAGGTATTTTAGAAAAAATATCTAGGATTCTGTTTTTATTTAGATTGTTCTTCACGCATGAATACCCATTCGGCTTCATTTGAAGCTGCTTCATTGAATGAATAGCCTTCGTAGTCGAAATTTTTGAGCATTTCAGGCTCGGTAATGCCGTGTTCTGCCGCGTAGCGCACCATCAAACCGCGCGCACGTTTGGCGTAGAAGCTGATGATTTTGTATTTACCGTTTTTCTCATCTTTAAAAATCGGCGTAATCAGGCGTGTGTTGAGTTTTTGGGTGTTGACGGATTTGAAATATTCTTGTGAGGCGAGGTTGATTAAAACGTCGCTGCCGGCCTGCTTCAGTGTTTGGTTGAGCAGGTCGGTAATTTTATCGCCCCAAAATTCGTAGAGGTTTTTACCGCGCGAGTTGGCAAAGGCCGTGCCCATTTCCAGGCGGTAGGGCTGCATCAAGTCGAGCGGGCGCAGTACGCCGTATAGGCCGGAGAGCAGGCGGACGTGTTGTTGCAGGTAGTCGATTTGCTCCGGCTTGAGCGTATCGGCGGCGATGCCTTCGTAGACGTCGCCGTTGAACATAAATACGGCTTGTTTGGCGTTTTCAGGCGTAAACGGCGTGTGCCATACGGCATTGCGTTCGGCGTTGAGCAGGGCGATTTTGTCGGAAACATGCATCAGCTCGGCGATTTGTTGGGGGGCAAGCTGACGCAACTCCTGCATCAGGATTTCTGCTTCGGGCAGAAGGTCGGGCAGGGTAAAGCTGCTGACGGGGGAAGGGTCTTTTTCGTTGAGGTTTTTGGCTGGGGATAAGACAAAAAACATGATAATTTCGGCTTTGAAATGAATAATGTGTGGGATTGTAGGTTTAAAATCGGGGAAGAACAAGACGGGCTAAACGCATTAATTGAATGCTTTTATTGAAACGTATTTCTGTTGAAAGTAAAATTCGAAGCTTCCACCTGTTTCTGACATTTCTATTTGAGGAGAATATCATGTCTAAAACCATTATTCATACCGACAAAGCCCCTGCCGCGATTGGCGCATACAGCCAAGCAGTCCGCGCAGGCGATACGGTTTATATGAGCGGCCAGATTCCTTTGGATCCGGCCACGATGACTGTGGTTGGCGATGGCGACTTCCGCGCCGAAGCAGTGCAAGTATTTAAAAACCTGCAAGCCGTAGCCGAAGCGGCTGGCGGTTCTTTGAACGATATCGTCAAACTCAATGCTTATTTGACCGATTTGGCCAACTTTGCCGTGTTTAATGAAGTGATGGCTGAATTTATCGAACAACCTTTCCCTGCGCGCGCGGCAGTTGGCGTGGCCAGCCTGCCTAAAGGCGTTCAGGTTGAGGCGGAAGCAGTATTGGTTTTAAACGCATAATTGATGTTTCAGACGGCCTGGGCTGGGCTTGAGGCCGTCTGAAAATAATAACAACGGAAAACAATAATAATGGCACATTACGCAATCGGAGACATTCAAGGCTGCTTTGACGAACTGACTTTGCTGCTTGCCAAAATTGGCTTTAATCATGGTACGGACACCCTTTGGCTGGTCGGCGATATTGTCAATCGCGGCCCGAAGTCATTGGAAACCCTGAAATTTGCCAAAGAACACGACAGCAGTGTGCAAATGGTTTTGGGTAATCATGATTTGCATCTTTTGGCAGTTGGTTGCGGTGAAGGAACGCTTAAGCGCAGCGATACGGTTGAGCCGATTTTGGCCCATCCCGAGAGTCAATCCCTATTGGACTGGCTGCGTCATCAACCGCTTTTGGTGCGCGGCAACAGGCATGTGATGGTGCATGCCGGTATTTTGCCGCAATGGTCGGTTGATAAGGCCGAAAGCCTTGCCCGTGAAGCCGAAGCTGAATTGCAAGGTAAAAAGTATAGGAAGTTTTTTGGCAAAATGTACGGCAACAAGCCGACTGAGTGGACGGACGATTTGACAGGCTATGAGCGCCTACGCATGATTATCAACGTCTTTACTCGTATGCGTGCGCTGACGTACAAAGGCGAATTGGATTACGAATATAAATCCACTCTGAAAAAAATGCCGCTTTACCTGCGCCCTTGGTTTAAAGCGCCGGATAGGCAGAATTTGGATTATATTACTGTGTTTGGGCATTGGTCGTCATTGGGCTACGTTAATACCGATCAGGTCATCGCTTTGGATACCGGCGCGTTGTGGGGCGGAGAGCTGACGGCGGTCAATTTGGATACCAATGAAGTGATACAGGTACCGTCCTTGGGCGGATTGGATTGGAAAACGACATTGAAATAGTTTGGATAAGATAAAAGGCCGTCTGAAATGTTTCAGACGGCCTTTTTGTATTGGTTAATCCAAAGAAGGCAGGAGTTTGTCCGGATTCATGATGCCGTAAGGGTCAAGCTGATTTTTGATGGCATGCATCAGAGCAAGTTCGGCCTGTGTACGCACTCGGGGCAGCCAATGTTTTTTGATGATGCCTACGCCGTGTTCGGCGGCAATGGTACCGTGGCAGGCAAGGATGTTTTCATAAACAATGGTATTGACGGCATCTTCGTATTGGTAGGCTTCATTGCTCAATACGTTGGGTAGGAATGTATTGTAATGCAGGCTGCCGTCGCCTAAATGTCCGAAGCAAACAATTTGTATGCCGGGGAAACGGGTTTCCAAGGCAGGCGCGCATTGGCGGACAAAAGCGGCTACTTGGGCGATAGGGACGGCGATGTCGTGTTTGATGCTGGTGCCGAGTTTGCGTTGGGAGGCAGAAATATTTTCACGCAAGGTCCATAAGTCGGAGCGCTCTTGCTCGGATTGCGCCAAGATGCTGTTTACCCATCCGTTTTGATAGAGAAATTCGGCAAGCTTTTCATCCAAACCTGCGTCGGGAACGGAGTCTGCAAGTTCAATCAAAATATGCCATTCCGCATCGGCAGGCTTTTTGAGTTGGCTGAATTCCGAAGATAAATCAAGGGCAAAGCGACTGATCAGCTCGAAGCTGGTCAAACGTTCGGCAAAATGGCCTTGAACAGCGGTCAAAAGCGAGACGGCAGATTCAATATCATCTAGGCCTACCCATGCAGTCGCTTTGGCTTTGGGCTGGGCAAAGAGTTTGAGTGTGGCGGCGGTAATGATGCCTAATGTTCCTTCGCTGCCGATAAAAAGATGGCGCAAGTCGTAGCCGGTCGTGTTTTTGTGCAGGGGCTGAAGGTGGGAAATCAGTTCGCCGTTGGGTAAAATGACTTCCAAACCCAATACCAAATCACGCATGCTGCCGTAACGCAAGACATTCAAACCGCCTGCATTGCAGGCGATATTGCCGCCGATTTGGCAAGAGCCCTCGCTGGCAAGGCTGAGCGGAAACAGTCGTCCTGCTTTGTCTGCCGCTTTTTGGGCATTTTGCAAAATTACGCCGGCCTCAACCGTCATGCTGTTGTCGGCAAGGTTGATATCGCGGATGCGGTTGAGCTTGGAGAGGTTGAGCAGTACACCTTCGTTGGTTACCGTTGCCCCGCATAATCCGGTATTGCCGCCTTGCGGGGTGACGCGGATGCGGTTTTCAAAACAGAAACGCATGATTTTCTGCACACTTTCGACAGAGCTCGGCTGTAAGACAATATCCGGAGAAGAAGTAAATCGGCGGCGTTGGTCGTTTAACAAGGCCAGAGTGGCTTCGATGATTTCAGAGGCGGAAAGAAATGCTGCAAAACGGTCGTGAAGATGCATGGCAGTCAGACGGAAATATTGGGAAGGGAAGATGAAGGAATGTAAAAAAGCAGGATACGCAATGGTATCCTGCTTTTTTATATTCAAAAGAATATTATTTAGCAGCTTCAGAAGCAGCAGAAGCAGCGGCTTCAGTAGCAGATGCAGCAGCTTCAGTAGCAGAAACAGCGGCTTCAGTAGCAGATGCAGCAGCTTCAGTAGCTTCAGAAGCAGCGGCTTCAGTAGCAGATGCAGCAGCTTCAGTAGCGGAAGCAGCGGCTTCAGAAGCAGCAGAAGCGGCAGTTTCAGCAGCTTTATCAGCACCGCCACAAGCGGCCAAAGCTAAAGACAACAAAGCAGCAGCGAACAGAGATTTTTTCATTTTTAAGAACCTTTTTTAAATCGATTTAAACTAAAAATAGCCGTCAGACGGCCTATACAGTAGAAATTCATTGCTGAATTTTTCGATATTATGCCCCACGGGATAGGTCAATGCAACGTTGCGTAACCGTTTGCCGGCTAAAATCAATACGAAAATAGTGAAAATAATGTAAATCATATTGGCGCGCGAAAAATCATCTAAAAATATTCATTATTGATGAAGATTTTAAAAATATATTGTATTCAATGGGTTGTGTATTTTTATTTGTTATTGGTTTTAAGGGTTTGGAATGTTTTTGCTTTGGGGAAGTTTTTTGTAATTTAATCACTTTGTGTTGTGAAAAAGCAACTTCTGCGTATTGAAATCATTTGATTTTGCTTTTTTATATAGGCTTTTATCTTTTTGTCGCATTTGCACAAGGTATTTATTAAAGCAAGCCGATTGTTTGGTTGCGGCTGTGATAGAATAACTGTAGCGTAACTTTTAAATATTGATTAAGGACGGCATGATGTCTATTGTTAAAAATTCCGTAGTTTCCCTGCATTATGAAATGTACGATGCCAACAACCAGCTGTTGGACAAAACCGAAGAGCCGATTGCTTACCTGCATGGCGGTTATGACGGTATTTTCCCTTTGGTGGAAGAAGCGTTGCACGGTAAAAATGTAGGCGATACCGTCGAAGTGGCTTTGTCGCCCGATGATGCTTTCGGCGAACAAGATCCTGAGTTGGTGCGCATTGAAGATGTCAGCGTGTTCCCTGTTGAAGTCGAAGTCGGCATGATGTTTGAAGCCGATGATCCGGAAACCGGCGATGTATTGATTTATCGTGTAACCGATGTTGCCGACGGCAAAGCCGTGGTGGACGGTAACCATCCTTTGGCCGGTATGAAAGTATTGTTCAAAGCGACTGTTGAGGGCGTGCGCGATGCGACCGAGGAAGAAATTGCCCACGGTCACGTACATGGTCCGCACGGTCATCACCATCACTAATCAGGCTTAAAGCATGATAAAGGCCGTCTGAAAAGGAATGAAATCCTCCTTTTCAGACGGCCTTTAAGTTTTTACAAGACAGATAAATAGGAAATTTTGGCTCAGGTCAAATCAAGCGGGGAAATATGGGGTTTGTTTGAGACTACAATGAATTACATATCACGGTGCGGCAGAATCTGTATTAAGATTCAGATATTGGTAAAACAGGCAGAATACAATGAGTGAAACATTGGAGCAGCAGGCGGTGCAGGCCGGTATTGATTTAGGTTACCACGACATCAACGGCACTTATCATGTGACCAAAACGGAAGTTTTGGAATCGATTGTCGCTGTTTTGGATAAAAGCAAACCGGATTCAGACGGCCTTTATCTGGATACGATGGTTGCGCATGAAAACGGCGAAGAATCTTTACAGATGCCGTCTGAATTCCATGGCGCGGAAGCGGTCGTATTGATTGATGAGGCGAATGAGTGCCAGAGCTTGACTTTGTATCCGGGCGACAACGATACGCTTTGGATTAAGCTGCCCCAACTGGCTTGCGGTTATTACACTTTGTCGGCCGAGACCGGCGGCAAATGTCGCCTTGTACGCCTGATTATTGCACCTGAATCGGTTTACCAACCTAAACTGCTTGCCAATGGCGGACGGATGAATGGTTTGACCATGCATTTGTACAGCCTGCGTTCTGAGCGCAACTGGGGCATAGGCGACTTTACCGATTTGTTGAACCTGATGAAATATGCGGCGGAGAAAAAGCTGGATTTTGTCGGTATCAACCCTTTGCACGCTTTGTTTACCAGCAAGCCCGCTTTTGCCAGCCCATATAGTCCTTCTTCGCGCGAATGGCTCAATCCGATTTATTTGGATGTTGAGAAGGTCGGTGCGTTTACTTATAACGAACAACTGAAAAATTGGCTGGCACAACCGAAAATCCGTCAGCGCATCGCTGCTTTGCGTATCACGGAAACGGTGACTTATACAGCGGTTTGGGCATGCAAGCGTGATGCGCTGCACATGGCGTTTAACGCGTTTGAACAGGATACTTGCGAGGCTGCGGCAAATGAACGGGCTGCATTTGAAGCATTTGTTACGAACAAAGGCAAGGCTTTGCAGGGCTTCGGTTTGTTTGAGGCTTTGGACCAGTATTACAGCCGTCCCGGGCAAGTGGGTTGGCAGTCATGGCCGTCTGAATTTCATCAGCCTGATGGCGAAGCGGTAGAAAAATTCGCACGCAGCCATGAACGTGAAATCCGTTTTTATATGTGGCTGCAATGGCTTTGTGCGGAGCAGTTGCGCGAAATCAACCAAGCCGCTGCCGAATACGGTGTCAAACTCGGCATTTACGGCGATTTGGCAGTCGGCGTGGCGCGCGGCAGCGCGGATACTTGGTTAAACCGCCAAGATTATTGTATGGACTTGTCAGTCGGTGCGCCGCCCGATCCTTTGGGGCCGACAGGGCAGAATTGGGATTTGCCGCCGCTTAATCCGTTGATGTTGAAGCATACGGGCTATGAAAAATTTGCCCATCTGCTGCGCGAAAACATGCGTCTGTATGGCGTATTGCGGATCGACCATGTAATGGCATTGTGCCGTTTGTGGTGGGTGTTAAACGGTAAAACAGCGGATTTCGGCGCGTATGTGCATTACGATGCCGAAGTGATGTTTGCTATTTTGGCGTTGGAAAGCCGGCGCAACCGTTGCGTCATCATCGGCGAGGATTTGGGGACGGTACCTGACGAAGCCCGCCATCTGCTCAACCGCTATCAAGTGTTCTCTTACAAAGTAATGTATTTCAGCAAGGGCTGGAACGGTTTCCAATTGCCGGAAGAATACCCCGAGCAGGCGATTACGGTCATCAGTACCCACGATGTTGCGCCCTTGGCAGGCTATTGGACAGGCAAAGATTTGGATACGATGTTCAAACTCGGTACTCTGCCTGATGCAGCCGCTTTTCAGACGGCCTTGGATGAACGCGAACACGATAAAGCTGATTTGCTGGATAAATTGAAAGAAACCGGCTGTCTGGGTGCAGACGTACAAATGCCGGCAAAAGCCGATGAAACCTTGCTGGCGGCTTTGCACAAATACGGCGCATTGAGCCGCAGCAAGCTTTATGCCGTACAACTGGAAAACCTGCTGGGCGTCATTGACAATCTGAATGTCCCGGGTGTAACCGAAGGCTATCCGAACTGGGCGCAAAAAATGCCGGTTTCTTTGGAAGATTTCCTACAACACCGCCTCATGGGCGGCCAACTTGCCATTATTGACGAGGTACGCATGAAAACAAACAGCCAAATCAAGACTTATCATGAACTTGACCAAATCGAGCGCGATACGGTCGAAAGCCTGTTTCTTGCCACCCACAGCGATGTGTTCGCTTATCTGGGACGACACCGCCTTGCAGAGGGCGATGAAGTAGTACGCGTTTTGATTCCCAGCGCAGTAAGCGTGGATATCGTGAACCGCCGCAGCGGCGAACTCATCGTGCCGTCTGAAAAAATTGATGAACGCGGTTTCTTTGTGGCCGTCTTGCCCGATGATGCGCCCGATTATGCTTTGCGTATCCGTTACACCGAAGACACCGAGCCAGTGATTGAAGAAGACCCTTATCATTTCAGCTCTGCGTTGCAAGACATGGATTCCTGGCTGTTGGCCGAAGGCAAACACCTGCGTCCTTATGAGACTTTAGGCGCGCATTTTGCCGAGTTGGACGGCGTGAAGGGTGTACGTTTTGCCGTCTGGGCGCCAAATGCGCAACGCGTTTCCGTTATCGGCGAATTCAACAACTGGGACGGCCGCCGCCATGTGATGCGTTTCCACCGCGACAACGGCATTTGGGACATCTTCATCCCTGCCGTCAAACTCAACGCCCTATACAAATTTGAAATCCGCGATGCCAACGGTAATGTGCGCGAAAAAGCCGACCCGTATGCTTTCGGTGCGGAACTGCGCCCGACCACGGCATCTATCGTGCGCGGCTTGCCTGACGAAGTGGAAGAACCGGCCTTCCGCGCCCGTGCCAATGCCATTGATGCGCCGATCAGCATTTATGAAGTGCATTTGGGTTCGTGGAAGCGCAATCCGGAAAACAATTACTGGCTGACTTACGAAGAGCTCGCCAAAGAATTGGTCGCATACGTCAAAGACATGGGCTTTACCCATATCGAGTTCCTGCCTGTTTCCGAATATCCGTTTGACGGCTCATGGGGCTATCAAGCAACCGGTTTGTATGCGCCGACCAGCCGTTTCGGTTCGCCGGAAGAATTGCGCGCATTGATTAAAGCCGCGCACGACGAAGGCATCAGCGTTATCCTCGACTGGGTGGTTGGCCACTTCCCGACCGATGATCACGGCCTGGCCAAGTTTGACGGCACCGCGCTGTACGAACACGCCGATCCGCGCGAAGGCTACCATCAAGACTGGAACACCTTGATTTACAACTTCGGCAGAAACGAAGTGAAAAACTTCCTGCAAGGCAACGCCCTGTATTGGATAGAACGTTTCGGCTTCGACGGTATCCGCGTGGACGCCGTCGCCTCCATGATTTACCGCAACTACTCGCGCAAAGACGGCGAGTGGATTCCGAACCAATACGGCGGCCATGAAAACCTTGAAGCCATCGCTTTCCTGCGCGATACCAACACCATGTTGAAAGAGGAAGTTCCGGCTGCGACCGAAATTGCCGAAGAATCCACATCATTTGCCAATGTAACCCGTCAAGAAGGTTTGAACTTCAGCTTCAAATGGAATATGGGCTGGATGAATGATACTTTGCGTTACATGATGGAAGACCCCATCAACCGCAAATATCACCACAACAAAATGACCTTCGGCATGATGTACCAGTACAGCGAAAACTTCGTCCTGCCGCTTTCACACGATGAAGTCGTACACGGCAAACGCTCGCTGCTCGGACGTATGCCCGGCGACTGCTGGCAACAATTTGCCAACCTGCGCGCCTACTACGGCTTTATGTACGGCTTCCCCGGCAAAAAACTTTTGTTCATGGGCAGCGAGTTTGCGCAAGGCCGCGAGTGGAACTACAACGAAGGACTGGATTGGTTCCTGTTGGAGCAAGAGGGCGGCTGGCACAAAGGCGTACAAGACTTTGTGCGCGAATTGAACCATGTCTATAAAGACACCGCGCCGCTTTACCAATTAGACCAATGGCCGGAAGGCTTCGAATGGCTGGTTGCCGATGATGGCAACAATTCCGTTTTCGTCTTCGAACGCCGCGACCGCGAAGGCAACCGCGTTATCGTCATCAGCAACTTCACGCCAGTAGTACGCGAAGGCTACCGCTTCGGCGTGAATTCTGCCGGCGAATACCGCGAAATCCTCAATTCAGACGACCTGCATTACAAAGGCAGCGGCGTTTCTGCCGGCGCAACGGTGGAGACAGAAGAAGTTTGGTCGCATGGCAAACCAAATTCCCTGTCTGTGACCGTGCCGCCGTTGGCAACCGTTTACCTGTATCAGGCGGCAGTCAAAGAAGAAGCGTAAATCAACTTTGAGGGTGGGCATCATGCTTGCCTAAACAGCTGAAAATTAAAAGATAGTGATATCAATATGACTCAAGGCCGTCTGAAAGATTTTCAGACGGCCTTATATTGGACACGAAACCAAATACATACCAAGGAATCATTCTATGACTGCCAAATCATGGCATATCGAGGAAGGCAAGCCTTATCCCATGGGCGCGACCCTGACAAGCAAGGGCGCGAATTTTACTTTGTTTTCCATCAATGCCGAAAAGGTCGAATTGTGTCTGTTTGATAAAGATAAAGAAACCCGTTTGGAGATGCCTTCGCGGCGCGGTTCGGTATTTTACGGATTTGTGCCGGACGTTAAGGCAGGGCAGCGATACGGTTTCCGCGTGTATGGACGTGAAAACGCAGAATACGGCTCATGTTTCAATCCCAACAAATTGCTGATTGACCCGTATTCCAAAAAAATTGACGGCAAACCAAGCTACCGTAACGCCGAAGAAATGGCATGGTTCAGGCCGGAAGATGAACGCGACAATGCCGCCGTTGCGCCGAAAAGCGTCGCGGTCGGACGCAGCCGATTTAATTGGGCCAAAGATTGCCGTCCGGAAATACCGTGGGGCAAAACCGTTATTTATGAAGCCCATGTCAAAGGGTTGACCAAGCAATTCCCGGATTTGAAGTACGCAGGTACTTATAAAGCCTTGTGCGACAAACGGGTTTTGGCCTATTTGCAAGAATTGGGGGTAACGACGGTTGAGCTGCTGCCGATTCATTTTCATCTGGATGAATACCATCTTCAGCAGATGGGCTTGAGCAATTATTGGGGCTACAACACTTATTCCCATTTTGCCGTCGAGCCGTCTTATGCCGACAATCCCGAACGTGCGGCGGCGGAATTTAAACAAGCGGTTAAAGCCCTGCATCAGGCAGGTTTGGAAGTGATTTTGGATGTCGTGTACAACCACACGGCCGAGCAGGACGACAAAGGCCCGATGCTGTGTCAGCGCGGTATCGACAACACCTTATGGTATTGGCACACCCCTTACGGCAATTATGAAAACTGGTCGGGTTGCGGCAATACGCTCAATATTGTCCGGCGCGATGTTACCCGTTGGGCGGCAGACAGCCTGCGTTATTGGGCTGAAGAGTTTCATATCGACGGCTTCCGTTTCGATTTGGGAACCGTATTGGGACGTGAGCCCGATTTCCAATCGTACGGCCGTTTTTTCCAAGTCTTGTATCAAGACCCGGTTTTGGCTGGTTTGAAGCTGATTGTCGAAGCATGGGACATAGGCGAGGGCGGCTATCACTTGGGTAATTTCCCGCAACCTTTTGCCGAATGGAACGGCCGTTTCCGTGATGACATGCGCGCGTTTTGGTCATGGGAAAGCGGCAATTTGGGCGCATTTGCCGAACGCTTGGCGGGGTCGTCCGATATTTTCAACCATAGCGGCCGCCACCCGTCCGCCAGCATCAACTTCATCACTGCACACGACGGTTTCACTCTGCGCGATTTGGTCAGCTATAACGAAAAACACAACGAAGCCAACGGCGAAAACAACCGCGACGGGCATAATGAAAATATCAGCTACAACCACGGCGTAGAAGGCGAAACCGATGATGAAGAGGTTTTGCAAAACCGTGAATACACCTCCAAAGCGCTGCTTGCCTCCTTATTTTTATCCAACGGTACGCCCATGCTTTTAGCAGGCGATGAGTTCGGCAACAGTCAGCACGGCAACAACAACAGCTATTGCCAAGATAATCCGATTACATGGTTGGATTGGCAAAATGAGCCTCATGAGTTGCAAAATTACACTCAAGCGCTGATATGCGTACGCAGCCGAATCAAGCTGCTGACAGATGATTGCTGGTGGGAAAAAGAGCGTGTGCAATGGCTCAATGCGGATGGCAGCCCGATGACCGAATATTGTTGGCATAACAGGGGCAGTAAGGCGATTCAGATTGTTTTGGACGACGAGTGGCTGCTGTTGGTCAATGCCAAACGTAGTCGTCAGTTATTTAATCTGCCTCAAGGTAATTGGGAAATTTCTTGCGTACCATCAGAGAAATTTAATTACGAAGAGGCTGGGAAATGTGTTGTTGAGCATATGGGGATTTGGATTTTACATAAAACGAATTAAATGAAAACCAAGCCGTTATATTGTTAACTCTTTGATATTTTGTCTGTATCCGTTGGGCCGAAGCTTGCATGGCATAAATGGAAATGTCGATGAGATGATGAGTGGTTTAATTTGTAATTAAATGTTTTATAAAGAAAAAATAATACGGATTTGAATCTTTCAGTTATAATCCGTATCAAACCTGAAACAAACCTACCTATAAATTTTTATACTTCTTCAGGCCGTCTGAAAACTGAATAACGTTGTTTCTATAAACCATCAGGCGCGTTGTCCAAGTGCCTCAAATGAAAGAAAGGCTTCCATGGCTAAGCAAAAACTCCCCATCTCCGGCTACGATTACGTTATGCCCAAACCGGATGCAGAAACCATCCGCAAGTCCATTGTTTACAAGTTGATTTTCATCTTGGGCGTCGATCCAAAAGAAGCAACTTCACATCAATGGCTCAATGCCGCCATGTTGGCCGCACGCGACCTGATTGCCGAGGATTTCCTCAAAACACGCCGCGCCCACATCGACAACAGCAAACGCATGGTTTATTACCTGTCTATGGAATTCCTGCTCGGCCGTGCGTTTGTCAATGCGCTGATTAACGAAGGCGTTTATGCCGAGTTTGAAGAAGCCTTCAAGCAACTGGGCAAAGAATTTGCCGATGTCTGCGAACAAGAAGAAGATCCGGGTTTGGGTAACGGCGGTTTGGGCCGTCTGGCCGCCTGCTTCCTCGACTCTTTGGCAACCCTGCGCATTCCTGCCATGGGCTACGGCATCCGTTACCAATACGGTATGTTCAAACAAGAAATCGTGGACGGCCAACAAGTTGAAAAACCCGATTTGTGGCTCGACCAAGATTTGGCATGGCAGTTTGCCCGTCCGAACAAACAATATTCCGTCCGTTTCGGCGGCCAAGTATTGAACTTGGGCAACAAAAAAGAATGGCAGCCGAGCGAAGAAATCTCCGCTTGGGCATACGATGAAATTATTCCGGGCTATGGCGGCGAATGTGCCAACCCATTGCGCTTGTGGGCTGCACACGCAGGTAACCTATTCGACCTTGCCGACTTTAACCGAGGCGACTATGCCTCTGCCGTTCGCGCACAAAACAGCGACGAAAACATCTCGCGCGTCCTCTATCCGAACGACTCTACCGATTCCGGCCGCGAATTGCGCCTGAAGCAAGAATACTTCTTGGTTTCCGCTTCCGTTCAAGATATTGTTGCACGCCACAAATGCCGTTTCCCAAGCATCCGCACGCTGGCGGACGAAGTCGCCATTCACTTGAACGACACTCATCCGGTGCTCGCCATTCCAGAATTGATGCGTATCCTGATTGACGAAGAGGGCATCGAATGGACTGAAGCATGGAATATGTGCTGTAAGATTTTCTCTTACACCAACCACACATTGATGAGCGAAGCCTTGGAAACCTGGCAGGTTGACCTGATGGGTCGTCTGCTGCCGCGCCATTTGGACATCATCTTTGAAATCAACGCTTACTTCCTCAATGCCTTACGCGCCATCGGCAACTTTAACGACGACTTTGTCCGCCGCGTATCCATCATTGACGAAACCCACGGCCGTCGCGTCCGCATGGCATGGCTTGCCGTGATCGGTTCACACAAAGTCAACGGCGTGGCCAAAATCCACTCTGATTTGATGACCACATCCATCTTCGCCGACTTCGCCAAAGTATTCCCGGAACGCTTTACCAACGTAACCAACGGCGTCACCCCGCGCCGCTGGATCAACATCGCCAACCCGGGCCTGACCAAATTCTTGGACAAACATCTGGGCAACGAAGACTGGCGCCTGCATTTGGACAACCTGACCAAGCTTAACGACAAAGTGGACGACGCCTCCGTACAGGCAGAATTCGGCGAAGTGAAAAAAGTCGCCAAAGAGCGCCTCGCCAAATACATCGAAACCGAGCTGGGCATCAAGGTTAATACCGATGCACTTTTCGACATCCAAATCAAACGTATCCACGAGTACAAACGTCAAGCGTTGAACGTGATGCACATCGTCGACCGCTACAACAAAATCCTGGAAAACCCGGATTTCAATTGGCAGCCGCGCGTGTTCATCTTTGCCGGTAAAGCCGCATCCGCCTATTACATGGCGAAGAAAATCATCCGACTGATTAACGACGTTGCCAAAGTCATCAACAACGACACCCGTATCCGCGACCTGATTAAAGTTGTGTTCATCCCGAACTACAGCGTCAGCCTCGCCCAAATCATCATCCCGGCCGCCGATTTGCACGAACAAATCTCACTGGCAGGTACCGAGGCATCCGGCACCAGCAACATGAAATTCGCCCTCAACGGCGCGCTCTGCATGGGTACGCTGGACGGCGCGAACGTCGAAATTTTGGAAAAAGTCGGCGCAGACAACTGTTTTATCTTCGGTAACACCGTCGAGCAAGTCGAAGAACTCCGCCGCAACGGTTACGACCCATTGAGCTATATCGAGCGAGACAGCGACCTGCGCCGCGTCGTCAACCAAATCAGCCAAGGCACTTTCTCTCCGGAAGAGCCAAACCGCTACAACGACGTGTTGCAACCATACAGCGACTTCTATCAACTGATGGCCGATTTCCGCAGCTACATCGACACGCAATACAAAGCGGACGAACACTACCGCAACGGATCCGCATGGCGCAAATCAGCCTTGATCAACATCGCCAACATGGGCTTCTTCTCATCCGACCGCTCCATCGCCGACTACTGCCGCGATATTTGGTACATCAAACCATTGAGCGAAAAAGAATTGCCCAGCAGAAATTAAGCGTTGAGCAGATAGCGAAAGCCGATACATCAGGAAGGTGTATCGGCTTTTTTCAGACGGCATGAAATAGAAAGGAGTAAAACAGTATGGTTATATTGTTGCTTTAGCGTATTTCTAAATGACTCAATTTAAAATCGATATTTAAAATTTAGTAGCCATTCATTCTGACGGTAGCGGTAATGTGCTGTATTGCTATGGGAGATTGAGCGTCTAAAACGAAACTCAGGGTACACACCTTTAACGTTCCACTGCGGAAAGCCTACAGCGACTATCATGATGTATTGATTGTCGCGCCGCCGTCTGTTGTCACTGACAAAACTTGCAGCGTCATAAAGACTGCGGCGGTGAAGTAGGATGGTGTTGAGGTAAGTACCGCTTGAAAAAAAACTATATGCGCCCAGCCGTGTCGTATATTCCTTGCTGGAAGAAGATTTTTCGGGATAGGCTTTGCGTGTTACATCAAAGTTGGCGAACAGGCCGCTTTGGGGTGTGAGAGAAAATTCTGCCCCTACGCCCAGTTCGTATTGCTTATAGTCGGCAAAATAATCTTTGCTTTGTCCGCTGTATCCGGTCTTTTTTGCTCCGGCATGTGAGTTAATGCGCCAGCGTGGGGAGAGTGTGTGCGACCAGTCGACATCCGCGCCCCATGCGCGGTAGTGGGTGTGGCGGTTGCGGAAGTCGTATTCGAAATAGGGCAGCAGAGAAAAGGAGGAGCGTGCGTCGGCATAGGCATATCCCGCGTACAGCGAACCGTTGTGATAGCTGTAATCCGGCATGGCTGCCGAATCTTTGTCTTTTTCCGTGTAGCGGTTGCCGTACAGGACACCGCGCACCTGTACACCGTGATGCCCTTTGAGCGGGACGGTTTTTTCGGCGGTCGCGCTATAGGATAAGAAGGTCGAATCCGTTGGCGCAGGCAGGGTGCGCTCCATCAGGCACATGCCCGCGATTTCCCACACGCATTGGTTAATGCCGTTGCCTTGGTTTACATTGCTGTTGTAGCCGTAGCCGAGGCTGATTTGGCCGTGCCAGCGGCGGCGTTTGCCCAGTTCGGACAGGTAGTTTTCCACAATGGGGCGGGTTTCAGCAGGAATATCCGTTTTCAGAACTTTTTCAAATGCGGCGGCGGACTCTTTGTTTTGGTTGTCTTCGGCATAAAACCGCCCCGCTTCGAGCAGCAGGCGGGGGTTGTCGGGTTCGGCTTCCAAGGCCGTCTGAAAACTGTTCCCCGCCGCGCGGAAATCCCCTTCGTCCCGTTTTTTCAGCGCATCGGCCAAATGAATCAGCGCGGGTTTGTGCCGGGGCAGTTTAGCGTAGCGGGCGGCGAACTGCCGCACCTTGTGCCACTGCTGCGCGTTGAGGGCGTGGTAAATCGCGCTTTCCAGCTCTTCCGCCGTATCGCCGACTTGGTAGACTGTACCGTCTATCATGATGTAGCCGTCGTTTTCCCCTACTTCCCCGCGTGCCTGTTCCGTGTCCAGCCAGCCGCTTTCGCGGTATTGCTGCGTTTGGCGGCCGCTTTCATCCAGCAGGCGGCGGCGTTCATCTGCGGCATCGTCGGACGGAGCGGCAAGGCAGACCGTACAGAACGGTAGAAAAAGCAGGCAGAAGTGGTGTTTCATGGGATAGGGTCCTTTGGGCAGGGAGGCCGTCTGAAAGAAGTAAAGCAAAAATTCTGCAAGATAATGCAGGTTTGTACGGCACTTCAGAAACAGGTCAGCCGCAGTATATTTATGCCTACTGCGGCTGTAGTTAAAAAATGGCGGTTTACCTGATTGCGGGAATGGACGGCCAAACGCCGAAAACACCGGCATTCCCTAATCGCGTAAGCAGACAAGGTTATTTTTTCGCACCGCCGAAGGCTACGTCTTTATCTGCGCCTGTACGATCCACGATACCTGCCAAGGCTTCCGCTCCGCTACCATAGAAGCGTCCGGTAATATGTTCGGTATTTTTATGGTTATCAAATTTACCGCTGCTTTCGATTTTGGTATTGGCAAAATTGATGCTGTCTCCGGCGCGGGAAATAGTGCCGGCCAGTTCATTTTTACCTGTTCCATAGTTGGCGGTCAGTACGCCGGTATAGAAATCATTTTTCCCTGGAGTATGCTTGTTAATACCTAATACATTGTATTTCGCATTGACCAGTTTCGGCATATTAGCTGTCGGATTCTCACCCACAAACCAAACCGTGCGGTTGCCGTCGTTCATATTCAAATCCGTGCTGTTGGCGATCTGATTGCTGTTGCCTTTGCGCGGCGCCCATTCGCCGAAGAAGACGTTGGTTGCCGCAGTCGGCACTTTGGCAAAGGTCATGCCGCCGAATTTCGGCGCAATCGGTAATTTGGGGTCGGCCATTTGGCGTACGCTGAACACTTCGGTGTTGTTGGCGCGTTTTTCATACCACACTTGGGCGAGTTTGGTTTTCGAGAACCAGCCCGCAATCGGGTTGATGTCGCCGGGTTGCAGATATTTCGGATTGGCCGTGCCATTTACATTGGCGTTCTGATTGCCGCCGTTGATAGGCGCATTGCCGTATTTGTTGCGGATGCGTTGCGCGGGGCCGGCTTGGAGGTTGATGGAGTTGGACAGGCCGTTGCCGGTGCTGACCTTAATGCCCGCCGCACCTGCACCGAAGGGCAGGGAATCGGATTCAGCAGCTTGAATTAATTGCCCTTTACTTGAATCACCACCTTTAACTTCTACTGAATAAGCAGAACTGAAGGCTGCAGTCAGAAGGACGGCGAGGGTTAATTGTGATGTTTTCATGATTTTTCCTTTCAAGGAAAAGATATGGTGGATACCGCTGTTTTGTCTTCAGCGGCAAAATGTATCGGCTGTTGCCGACAGGATGCATATTAGTACGAATTCAAATAATAATCTAATTAAAACTCATTATCAAATATTGGTTGTAGATTGCATTTGCTAATATTTTATTTTTAATATCATTGCATTACCATCTAAGAAATACAAATATTATAGTAACGGGCAACAGACTATAGCCGACGGGTGGATTCCCGCCTGTCGGCTGCAATATGATGCGGTCAAACCCTAAAACCTGCCCTTGATGCCGAAGGTAACCGTCCTGCCCGGGCCGGGAACCGGGGTGCTGGACATCGGGTCTAGATAATAGCGGTTGGCAAGGTTGGTCACGCCGAAATTCAAGTCTATATGTTTCCCTATGCGGTAGCGGGCATAGGCATCCAAAAGGGTGGCGGCATGCCAGCCGTAGGGTTTGCCGTTGCGCTCATACACCTGCCCCGCTCCGTCGGCAATCAGCTTGTCGTAGTTTTTCCGCTCCGCCTTGCTGTGATGGATGGCGCGCATGCCCAATTCCAGTTTTTCGTTGAAGAAGCGCGTGCCGACATCAAGGGTAAGCGAATATTTCGGCTGCAAGGACTGGAAGAAGCGGCTGAGGCCGAAGCCGCCTTCAAGGCATTCGGGTACGCGTTGCAGATAATAGTCGAATTTGAAGGCAATGCCCTTGTCGCACACCATATGTTTCAAGCGGTAAGTGCCGCCGAAGGAGGCGAAGAAGCGGCCGCTGTCGAGGCGGCTTTGCAGTTCTACCCCCTTGCTGACTGCCCTGTCGTATTGGATCATGCCGCCGTCCATATTCGAGGTGTCGATTTGGTTTTTGATTTTATTGCTGTAGTAGGTGAGGCGGAGGTCGCCTTGGCGCAGTTTGGCGAAATGTGGGGCGAAATTGAAATTGTAGCCGACTTCCCAGTTGGTGCTTTTTTCCGGCTTCAGGCTGTATTCGGCCACGGTCTCGCTGCCGTACAGACCGCCGCTGCCGGTGGCGGCGGTCAGTTCGTAAAGGCTGGGGAAGCGGCTCATGCGGGCATAGCGGGCGAAGAGGCGGTGGTTGTCGGCAAGATCGTAGCTGACCGACAGCATGGGCGACCAGGAATGCGCGCGCTGTTCCTGCGGCATGCGCCAGCGGTCGGCTTCGCCGAATTGATGCCGGATCCAAGCGGTACGATTGTAACGGTCACCATATTTCAGCACAGAGTCATTGTTGGTCGCTGACGGAATTTGGTTTTCATTGGCCATTCGGACTGTTGTTTCTTCTACTGAATTAAAACCAAATCCCATGTGGGAACCAGGATAATAACGGCGATAGCTGCCGCTTTTCCCCTGCGGATTGTTTACTCTTTCGCGGTACATTTCCGGCGTAATCTGCACTTTGCCGTGATCAAATTTGCCTGCAACCATTGGAATAATCTGCTTGCGACGCAGGACGTAGAGTACGTCGTTGTTTTTATCCGCTTGATGGCTTTCAATCAGGCTGCCGTCTACTTTTTGGTAGAAGCGTGTGTTATCGACGAATGTATCGCCCGGATGGTAGTCGTAGCCGTTTTTTTCCTTAAAGCGGCGGTTGAGCCTTTGATATTCTTCAACCTGCCCCCCGATTCTATCAGGGTCATAAAGCTGCTCCATCCGCCGCTGGCTGGCAATATCTTCTTCATCCGCCAATTCGTAATACGGCATCATCAGGCCGGTAACATAGCTGTCCGAACCCAGGCCGTACTGATACCAAGGGTTGCGTGCGGCACGCTGCCGCGCCAGTTCGATATTGTTCCCCTTATAGTTCTGATAACGCATGCCCGCCTGTATGTTCAGGCGGGAAGTTGGTTTCCAGTCGAAGACCAGGTTCGCGCCCCATTCGCGCTTTTTCGCCGACTGCGGGCCGCCCAAGGCCGCCATGCGGGTCAGTACGCCGAAAGTATTCATCAAATCATTGCTGTCGGCGGTATCGGTGCGTTCTTCCAACGTTTCGCGCTGGTAGTCGGCGGCAAGGGTGAGGCTGAGTTTGTCGGAAAGGCGGAAGCGGTTGCTGAGGTTGAAGCCGTTGCGGACGACGTCGGTACGCTGCCGCGCGCCGGGAACGATGATACGGTCCGGGTGTTCGATGTAGTAGCGTTCCTGGTTTAGTTTTTGCTTCAGCTCCGCTAGATTCATCATCTTGCCGATTTGGTTGGTCTGGTCGGTCATCACATTTTTGTCGGCAGGGGTGATGGCGTAGTAGCCACCTGTATGTCCCATCCAACGGTCTGTAATTGCACGGTTGTTTTCATCGTATTCTGCCAGCTTGCGGGCGATTTTGTCGGGCGTATCTTCTATCATGCGCAGCACTTCTTCATGGGTTCGCGCCGAGCCATAGGCGTTCCATGTCATCGCGTCTTCGCAGCTTTCCCCCCGCAGGTTGGGCGAGGGCTGTTTGCGTATGTTGCACCAGTACCAGATATCGTAGTCCGTGTCAGGCGTAATGACACCGACGACGGGGCCGCCGCTCTGATGGCGGTTGCTGTCGGTCTTCACCCGCCACATATCGGCTTGAAGGTCTATCCATTTGTTGTCCTGCGGTTTCCATTCGTAGCCGATTTTATAGGTTTTGCTGTCGATTTTCGTGCCTATGCCCGGTGCCTGCTGCGCGGGTTCGTCTAGGGATTGTTCGGCGAAACCGAGTATCCATGCCGTTATCAGGGGATTGATTTCGCCGAAGCCGATTTTGTTGTCCATATATTGCAGGCTGATTTTTTGGTTGCTTGGCAGATACCAGTTGTTTTTCAGCAGCAGGGTTTTGGTGTCGGTGTGGCTGTTCATGATTTCTTCGCCCGGCCGGAACAAGACGGCCATATTGGGTACTAGGCTGGAAGACGATTTGCAGAGTATGTCTTTTTCCAGTTGCGATTTGTCGGGATACTGATCGTAACAAGCATCTGCACCGTAAATGGGGTTGTTGAGGTAGCTTTGATAACCGCGTTTGCCCGCGTAGTAGTTACCTTTTTGGCGGTGGCTGTATGCGGCAAGGCCGTCTGTAATGTCGGTTTTGAAGGCAGCGGACAACATCAGCTGCCTGTCGTCTTTGAAGTTGGTGTGGCTTTTGCCGCCCGAGAATTTCGTGTCGGCTATGCCTTCGTCCAACAATAGAGCGGTGGGGGAGGGTTTGCCGGTATAGCCGGTCAATACATCGGGCATACCCGATACCCCGTCCGCCGTCGCGCCTATGGGAGAGAGGGTGCGGTAGTCGCGGCCTAAGAATTGGCGCAGGTCGTTTTTCTGCGCCACGGTGTTGCCGGAAAACTCGGTTTTGACTTCGATTCCCCAGTTTTTGCCTTCAGGGATGATGTCAGCAGGTTCGATGGTGCGGATGGACATCGCACCGCCCACGCCCGATTTCACGCCGCGCGTGAGGGCGGGGCTTTTTTCAACTGCGATACTGCGGAATAGGGCGGGATCGAGATAATTGCGGTCGCCCACGCCGTAGTTGTTGAGCCAGACATCGACCGTTTGCTCCGTGCCGTCCAGCGTTACGGGAATACGGCCTTTGCCGGTGATGCCGCGTATATTCGGCGTAATCGCGCCGCCGGCGGTGCGGGTATTCATGTTGTACACGCCGTTTAAGCCTTTGAGTACGTCGCCGGCGGATTGGACGCGGTAGCGTTCGAGGTATTCTTTGCCGACGTAGGCGTTGGAGACGTTTTTGTAATACACATCGTCCGCGCCTTTTTGGTCGTTGGTACGTTTGCCACTGACAACAACGGTATCTAATTCTTGATATTGTTCGGGTTGAGCTGAGGTTTCAATGACATTAGCAACGGTTAATGTGCTGAATGCGCTGGCAAGGCTGAGAATGATTATTTTTGGTTTGGGAGTAAAAGCAGACA
>ERZ1674149.95-NODE-95-length-28632-cov-20.692340_pt1 | contig 28632 bp, 18 predicted proteins | sample MGYA00581311_ERZ1674149 | MGnify/ENA primary metagenome ERZ1674149 (study PRJEB41354, sample SAMEA4873312) | human saliva metagenome | biome: human-associated habitat [ENVO:00009003]; feature: mouth environment [ENVO:08000002]; material: saliva material...
CACGCACCCAGCAGCACCAGACCAAGAATCAACACCACCGTCTGCTTATTCGGACGGACCAGATTCTTCGGCGGAGACATGCGAATACGCGAAATATCCGGCAGCCACATCGGCGCGGCCAGAACCACAATGAACAGTAGCGCATCCAGAATCATCGTGATCCAGAAGCCCGCATACTCATGATTCGGGGTGAGGTACGCATCGCCCAGCCACACCAGCAGAGCAGCCAGCGGGTACATCGACAGGTTCGCCGTCGTCCCCCAAGAAACAGCTGTCGACAAGCGAACATCACTGTACTTATAGTTGCGGCGGTACAGCGACTCCAACGCAAACGGCGTCCACGGCGGAGTCGTAAAACCCATCGCCACGCAAGAGAGCGCATGGTATGTCGTACTCACGTTATTCGGGTCAACCGTCAAACGCCAACCAATGACCAGCATATTCAGCACCGCAGCAATATTCAGCACCGACGTAATCGCCAGCAACGCCCTCAAACCCAGGGCACGCACCAGCATCGGGCCGAGCATAATCTGCACCGAATACGCGCCAGCAAACGCCGCCACCGCATAGCCGCCATCATGCACACTACCCAGGTGGCTCGCCAACAGAATATACAGCGCAAACGCCGAAGAAGCCGCCGGAATGTGGAACAGAATCGTCAACACATTACGGGCAAAACCCTCAGCACGAAGCACCGCATACAGGTGACGACGCTGCTCCTTACCGTTGCGCAGGAACAACGCCCAATGCTGACGCAAAATGTCCGGCACCGACGCGTTCGTATTAATCTCATCCGCAGCCGGAATCGGGCGAGGCGGCAACTCCTGCAACACGTGCTCGTTGTTGCGCACCACATCCGTCAGGGAGGTGCCCGGAACCGTCGGAATGCCCGTGCCCGAAGCACGCATTTTATTCAGCGCATCGGAGGCGGGTGCCACCTTCATGGTGCGCGGAGGAACCTCCGGCGCGGATGCGTTAGCGCGCGCATCAGCCGAAGGTTCCACACGATACGTTGAGTTCGGGTCCCTGTCCTGAGGTGTCGAGGTCATCATCTCTTTCACGAATAAGCCGCCGGACATGCCACAACAGCAGCCCGGAAGCGAATTTATGCCTACTAGGAGTTTACCCTCACCGACGAGCCGTTCTGACCCTTTTCAACCACAATCTGGGCGGGAATACGGTTCTTCATCTCCTCCACATGCGAAATCAGGCCAATAGTGCGGCCGCTATCACGCAGAGATTCGATCGTGCCCATCACCATGTCCAAGGTTTCGGCGTCCAACGTGCCAAAACCCTCATCAATGAACAGGGTATCCAGCTCGATACCGCCGTTATTCGCCTGCACAACCTCAGCCAGACCCAACGCCAACGACAGCGACGCCAAGAACGACTCACCACCGGACAGCGACGACGCCTCACGCGGCTCGCCCGTCCAGGTGTCGGTAATCTCCAGGTTCAGGCCGCCGCCGGAACGGCTACCCTTCGCACGGTGATCGCTGAACACCATGCCGTAGCGGCCCTCACTCATGCGATCCAGGTGCAGTGACGCCGAGTGCAGAATCCGCTCAAACTCGGCACCCAGCACGTAACTCACCAGGTCAACCTGATGCTCATAGCCGCCCAGCGTGTCACCGCGGGCAGCCGCCGCCAGGTTCGCCAACATCTGCGCACGGTCATAACGCTGCGCCGTCTTCGCACGGAACGCCGCATACTCGCCACGCAGCACATGCAAAGAACGCAGCATGCTCTCCCGCTCACCCTCACGAAGAGTCAAACGGTGCGCCGCCGCACGCAACTGCTCAACCTGCTCACGCACACCCTGCAGATCATCCGGCGCCTGCTCACCAGCGGCGGCACGCGCCGCCACCGCAACAATCGCCTCACGACCAAAGCCCTCAAGGAGGCGGGCATGCTCCAACTCATACGCGGCAACAGCCTGCTCCAGGGCATCAACACGCTCGGGGGTGCGCACCGCCGCCTGCACCAGCTCAGCGCTCTCAAACGAAGACTCAGCCAGCAAACGCTCAGCCTGCGCCGCCGCCAAAGCATGACGCTCACGCGCCTGCCCCAACAGCAACACTGCACGAGCAAGACGCTGATGCGCCACACGGTAACCCTCAACAGCCTCAACACGTTGCGCAAAACCCACCGCTGCACGAGCAGGCGCCAACTCAGCCGCAGCCGCCTCACAGCGCGCCGCAGCATCACGGTGACGAGTCTGAGCCTCAACCGCCGCGCTCTCGATGGTGCGTAGCGCCTCCTGAGCCTTCTGCTGCTCGGCACGCACCCGCTCAGCCTTCGCCTGCACGCCGTCACGCGCCGTCACGCGCGACTGAGCCTGCGTGAGGCGGGTCTGCGCCTCCTGCAGCTGCGCGGCAGTCTGCTCAACATCGCATTCGCCCTGGGCAGCCAGGGTCTCGTACTGGGTGCGGGCGGCGGCAAGCGCCTCGGAGGCTTCCTGATGTGCCTTGGTCGCCCGATCCTTAGCCAGTTCGTGGGTACGCGCCTGCTTGTGTGCCTTGTCTTCACGCTCCTTGGCGGCGTCCAGGTCGGCACGCTCAACCAGCTGCTCGCCCTCGGCAATCCGCGCCGGAGCGGGGTGCTCCACTGAACCGCAGACCGCGCAGGGTTCGCCGTCCTTGAGCTCACGCGCCAGCAGAGACGAGGCCTGGGCGAGGCGCAGCACCTGCAGGTTCTTGAACTCCTCCGTGGCGGCGAGCGCCTGCTGAGCCGAAGCCTGCCACTTTTCCTGCGCCTTCTGCTCGGCGGTGGCGGTGCGCTTGCTCTGCTTCTGGGCCGCAGCAACCGCGGCGGAGGCGGCATCCAGCTTCTGCTGCATCTGCTGGGCTGCATCGTGCTTCTGCTGCGCCTCGGTGACCAGGTGCGCGGCGAGGGTACGCTCCTCGTCGGCGGTGCTGTAGCCGGCGAGTTCTTCGGCGAGCTGCTCGGCTTGGGCGGTGAGGTCGTTCAGCGTCTTTTCGGCACGCGACTTGTCCTGTTCGAGGGAGTTAGCCTGCTTCAGCAGGGCGGCTGCGGCGGCTTCCTCGTCGGCGAGCTGCGCGTCCTTCTTCTGCAGGGCGCGCAGGGTGTCAAGGAGCGCCTCGAGCTGGATTTCCTGCTCGGCGGGCTCGAGGGAAGGGAGTGCGGCGAAGGTGGTCTCCTCAGGGAAGGTGGTCTCCGGCGAAATGTTCTCATCGCGCAGTGCCGCAAGCAGGGCACGACCGTTCTCATCCAGAGCGGAAGCACACACCGTCTGTTCCTGTGCCCGGGCGGCGAGCGCCTGGGATTCAGCCTGGACCTGGGCGTACTGTGCGTGCAGGGGCGCGGCGGCACGTGCCTGCGCCAGCTCTTCACGCTGCGCCTTGTGCTCGTCGGCGCGTACGGTCAGGCGGGTGCGGCGCTCGCAGAGCTGCTCGTATTCGCGCCAGTCGGCCTGCAGCTGGGCGCGTTCGGCGAGCAGGCGGGTGTTCTGGTCGGCTTCGTTGGTGAGGCACTGCTGTTCCTGCTTTTCACGCGCGGAGGTTGCACGGGCGCGTTCTACCCCGCCGGCGACCCATGCGTCGAGGGTTTCGGCAGTGACATTCTCGGCAGTGACGCTCTCAGCGGTGAGCTGTTCGGAAGTCTCCGCCTCCACAGGGTCTTCGGTAGCGGAGCCCTCCCCTGCAGCATCTTCAGCGTCCGGATCCGCAACATCCAGTAGCGCCTGCAGGGCGAGCATTTCTACGCGGGCACGTTCAAGGTAGCCGCGCTGGGTGTTTTCGTCCTGGGCGACTTCCTGCTGGGCGGTTTTCGCTTCTTCGGTGAGTGCGGCGAAGAGCTGTTCGTAGTGTTCGACGGGGAACATCTTTTTGAGCAGTTCTTTGCGTTCTTTGGGCTTGGACTTGAGGAATTGCGCGAACTGACCCTGCGGCAGGAGTACGACTTTGAGGAATTGTTCTTTGGTCAGGTGGGTGCGTTCGGCGATGGTGCGGTTGACTTCGGCGACGCTGCTGGAGATGGGGGTCCAGGCTTTTTCGTCGGCGGGGTCGGCGCCGGGTGCGAGTTCGGCGAGGGTTGCTTTGGCGCTTTCTTCGCGCATCTGGCCTTTGCGGGCGCCGCGGGTGATGGGCTTGTTGTAGGCGGGGGTGCGGTCGATGCGCAGGCGCTTGCCGTGGAGGGTCACGTCGAGCAGCACGCGCGGTTTGGTGCCGCTGTGTGCCGCGTAGGTGGAGTGCAGTTTGGCGGATTCGCGGTCGCTGCTGGTTTCGCCGTAGAGGGCGTAGCAGATGGCGTCGAGGATGGTGGTTTTACCGGCGCCGGTGGGGCCGTTGAGCAGGAATACGCCGGCGTTGTTGAGGGTGTCGAAGTTGATTTCTTGGCGCTTGGGGTATGCCATGAAGGCTTCGAATTCGAGGCTGTGCAGGATCATGCGTTGTCCTTGTGGCTTTTGATGTGGTCGCTGAGGATGGTGATGACGTCGCGTTCTTCGCTGGTGAGGGGGCGGTTGCGTACGTATTGGTGGAATTGGTCGAAGGTTTCGACGGGGTCGGCGTCGCGGGTGGGTTGTGCGGCGGCGGGTTTGTCGGCGGCGGGTTGGGTGCTGCGGTAGCTGAAGTGGGAGATGGTTTCGTAGCGGCTGCGCAGGCGGTCGACGGCGCCGACGGGTAGGGTTTCGTCGGTGAGTTCGATGCGGCAGTAGTAGCCGTGTTCGTAGTCGGTGTGTTCGGGGCTGTTGAGTAGCTGCTCCATGGTGCCGCGCAGGGTTTTCATGTGTACGCGGGTTGCCCATTCGTGGCCGCTGATGGTGGGTTCTTCGCCGGGGGTGAGTTCGATGAGGTAGGCGCCGTTGCGGTTGTGTTCTTCGCTGAATGAGAAGCCGAGCGGGGAGCCGCTGTAGCGGATGGTGTGGGTGACGGGGTAGCGCTTGTGGATGTGGCCGAGGGCTACGTAGTCGAAGCCGTCGAAGAGGGAGGCGGGTACCCAGTCGATACCGCCGACGCTGATGTCGCGTTCGGAGTCGCTGCGGGGCGTGGTATCAGCGCTACTGGCGGTGTCGCTGACGGTGGCGTGGCTCATGACGATGATGCGGTCGGCGCCTTCGCCGCGGGCGTGACGTTCTGCGGCGTCGGTGCGGATGGCGTCGGTGACGGCGCCGAGGACGGCGTGGTGGGTGGGGTCTACACCGAGGGCGGTGGCATGGAGGCGCGGCGCGAGGTAGGGGATGGCGTAGACGTGTACGCGCAAGGTGCCGTCGGTGAGTTCGACGGGGCGGGTAGCGTCTTCGAGGCTGGTGCGCAGGTGCACGCCGGAGGCTTCGAAGAAGGCGGCGCCGTAGCTGAGGCGGCGGAAGGAGTCGTGGTTGCCGGAGCTGAGGATGACTTGCACGCCGGCGCGCATGAGGCGGGTGAGTGCTTGGTCGAGCAGGGTGGTGCTTTCGGCGGTGGGGATGGTGCTGTCGTAGACGTCGCCGCTGATGAGGAGAGTATCGATGCCTTCGGCGTGCACGTATTCGAGCAGTTCGTCGATGAACTGCTGGTGTTCGCGGGTGAGGGGGCTGCGGTGGAAGGTGCGGCCGAGGTGCCAGTCGGAGGTGTGCAGAATCTTCATGGTTTCAGTATGGCACTGCGTCATGTTTTGCGCCTCACAGTTCGTCATTCAGGGGTTGGAGCCCCACAGCGGCGTAGGTGCTCATGCGGAGCGGGGGCTCCCGTCCTCAAGGCGCCCCAGCGCCGCAGAGGGGGCACTCCCCCCGCGAGCGTGAGTGCAAAGCCGCATGGTGCAGTCTTCCCGCGAGCATGAGCACGAAGCCGCCCGATAACGTCCCCCCCCCGCATCCTGAACGCGCATGGGATAATCGCCCTATGAGTTTTTCTTCTGTTGAGTTCACGCGTGCACCTGAGGTTTCGGCTGAGTTTGCGGGCAGGGTGCGCGGTTTGCTGCGTGCGTCTGCGTTGGGTGATGCGCTGGGTTATCCGTTGGAGCTGTTGTCGGCTGAGCAGATTGCGGAGCGCGCCCCTAAGCCGTGGGATTCGGCGTTTGGTGAGCTGCTGGTCAGTGATGATACGCAGCTGACGTGTTTCACGCTGGACGCTTTGACTGAGGTTTTGGAGTGGAATAATGAGGGCGCGGCGGCGGATGAGTTGGCGTGTCTGTGGTTGGCGTATTTGCGGTGGTTCCGCGGTATTGGTGAGAGCCTGCCGGAGTCTGCGCCGTTTTCGTTGGATCGTGAGATTGATGGGGCAGCGGAGTTGACGGCGCGTCGCGGTCCGGGTGCGGCGACGTTGCGGGCGTTGGGTTCGGGCGAGATGCAGTTGGTGTCGAAGTCGTTGAATCCTGATGCTTTGGGTAGTGGTGCGCTGGTGCGTTCGGCGGCGTTGGGTGTGTTGCCGGTGGCGCAGGAGCGTACGGTGGTCATGTTGGCGGTGCGTTCGGCGGCGTTGACGCATGGGCATCCGGAGGCGCTGGTTTCGGCGGCGGCGTACGCGTTGCTGATTCGTGATCTGTTGGCGTCCCCCTCCGGTTCGTTTGACGCGTTGCTGGAGTCGGCGCGTCGTGTGCTGTCGTGGTGTGGTTCGGTGGCGGCGGATGATTCGATTCCGGGTGATGCTTCGCGTACGGCGGCGGCGCTGAGTCGTGCCGTCGAGCTGCTGGAGGGCGGTACGGTGCCGGTGCCGGATGCTGTGGCGGAGCATTTTGGTACGGGTTGGACGGCGCCTGAGCTGTTGGGTGTGGCTCTCTGGTGCGCGGCGGATGCTGTGAAGAGTCTGTCGGCTGATGCTGATGATGCGACGGTGCGTGGTGCCCTGTTTGAGGGGTTGTGCCGTGCGGTGTCGGTGGATTCGGATTCGGATTCGGTGGGTGCGATGACGGCGGCGTTGTGGGCGGCGGCTGGTTTCCCGGTGGGTGGCGATGAGGCTGATGCTTGGTCAGAGGCGCTGGGGCGTGTGCGCGGTTTGGATCAGGTGGAGGCGGTGGCGGAACGCTATCTGCGCCAGCTGGGACTGTAGCAGTACCCGGCGCAGCGGCGATGCGTAGCGGAGGCCCCATCCTCAAGGCGGCTGGCTCATTTACTTATTGGGGCGCCGCAGAGGGGGCACTCCCCCGCGAGCATCGTCCGCGAGCCGACTGTACGGAACTGCATAACGTGCATCGCCCGCAAAGCCAACTTGACATACTCAGCCCTTGTGGAACTGAACTTTGACGGCGCAACGGACATGCGTAGCGGGGGCTCCGTCCTCAAGGCGCCCCGGCGCCGCAGAGGGGGCACTCCCCCGCGAGCATCGTCCACAAGCCGTCGCTCCAACCGCATATAAGTAGCAGAAAAGGCTCTCCGGTATGTCGGAGAGCCTTTTCTGTATGTGCTAGAACTAGCGAAACTAAACCTTACGGCGTAGCCGGTCACGCGGAGCGGGGGCTCCGTCCTCGAAGCGCCCCCAGGCGCTGAAGAGGGGGCACTCCCCCGCGAGCGGGAACCGGCTACGTCCGCTCAATCTAGGTGATGTTTCCTAGTCCAGGTAATCGCGCAGAACCTGCGAACGCGACGGGTGACGGAGCTTAGACATGGTCTTGGACTCGATCTGGCGGATTCGTTCGCGGGTCACGCCGTAGACCTTGCCGATTTCGTCGAGGGTCTTGGGCTGACCGTCGGTCATGCCGAAGCGCATTGCGACCACGCCGGCTTCACGCTCGGAGAGGGTGTCGAGCACGGAGTGGAGCTGTTCCTGCAGAAGGGTGAAGGACACTGCGTCTGCGGGGACGACTGCCTCGGAGTCCTCGATGAGGTCACCGAATTCGGAGTCGCCGTCTTCACCGAGGGGGGTGTGCAGGGAGATGGGTTCGCGGCCGTACTTCTGGACTTCGATGACCTTTTCGGGGGTCATGTCGAGTTCCTTGCCGAGTTCTTCGGGGGTGGGTTCGCGGCCGAGGTCCTGGAGCATCTGGCGCTGCACGCGGGCGAGCTTGTTGATGACTTCTACCATGTGCACGGGGATGCGGATGGTGCGGGCCTGGTCTGCCATTGCGCGGGTGATGGCCTGGCGGATCCACCAGGTTGCGTAGGTGGAGAACTTGAAGCCCTTGGAGTAGTCGAACTTTTCGACGGCGCGGATGAGGCCGAGGTTGCCTTCCTGGATGAGGTCGAGGAAGAGCATGCCGCGGCCGGTGTAGCGCTTGGCGAGGGAGACTACGAGTCGCAGGTTGGCTTCGAGCAGGTGGTTTTTGGCTCGCTTGCCGTCGTGGACGACCCAACGCAGGGCTTTCTTGAGGTCTTTGTCCATGTCGGGGTTTTCAGCGAGCTTGTGTTCGGCGTAGAGGCCTGCTTCGATGCGCTTGGCGAGGTCGACTTCCTGCTGTGCGTTGAGCAGGGAGACTTTGCCGATTTGCTTGAGGTAGTCCTTGACGGGGTCGGCGGTTGCGCCGGGGGTGACGACGCGCTGTGCGGGTGCGTCGTCGTCGTCGTTTGCGGTGAGGACGAAGCCGGAGCCTTTGGCTGCTACTTCTTCTGCGGCCTTCTTTTCTTCTTTTTTGGCTGCGGTTTCTTCGTCTTCTTCGTCGGTTTCGTCTTCGCTGTCGGTGGTGTCGAGGTCTTCGTCGAGTGCGAGGTCGAATTCGTCGTCGCTCTTTTTGCGGCGGCCACCGGTCTTGCGCTTGGTTGCGGTTTTGGTGGTGGTTTTGCGGGTGCGCTTGGGCTTGTCTGCCTCGGTTTCGGCAGTAGTTTCGGCAGTGGTTTCAGCACCGGTTTCGGCGGTTGCGCCGGTGGTGTCTTCGGTTGCCGCTGCGGCTTTGGTGGTTGCCTTCTTGGTGCGGGTGGTCTTGGTGGTGGTTTTTGCGACGGTTTCTTCGGTTGCGTCGCCGGTCACGGTCTTCTTGCTGGTTGCAGGTGCCACTAGAACCCTTTCTGGCTTGTGGTGGGGTGTTTTGTTTGCAAAACACCTAAGACCCTGTCAAGTCTGTGCTGGCGTCCTCGGTCGGGGTGTTTGCTGCGTTTGTCCGGTTTAACGCTGTGAGGGCGGGTTTTATTCCGCGTGCGTTGGGTGGTTTGCAGGGTTCCGTTGCTCGTTGTGTGGAGCGGTTTGAGGGCGCGTTGTAGCGCATTGACTGTACGGGGTCAATATATAAGTATTGCAGATTTTTGGTTGCTTTCAACTTGACGCGCTGTTTGGGTGGCTTGTGGACCTGGTTTTGGGTGGGTGCGGTTGTGGGCGGGAGGAGTCGGTGGGAGGGGCGTGCCCGGTGGCGCGCCCCTCCCTCGTTTTGTACCTCGCTTTTAGGTGCCGGTTTTAGGTGCCGGGCTTTTAAGGTTTTCGGGGTTTGAGGGTGCTGATGGGTTCGCGGTGTGTTCCGGGTTCGCCGCAGATGGTGTATTTGATCCAGGCGGGTAGGTTGCCTGCGTTGAGGTGTACATCGAGGATGTTGAGGTCCTTTCCGAATGTGTGGCGGTGGGCTTCTTGGCGGAGCATGCGGGCGTAGGTGCTGTAGCCCTTGTACCAGTTGGCCCAGGCTTGGGTGTTGCGTAGTTCGGCGTATTCTCCGTCGGTGCTGTGGGGTGTGAGCAGGCTGGTGAGTAGTTCGAGTGCGTTGAGGCGTGCCCAGTGGGGGCTGTCTAGTTTTCCTTTGAGGGCGTTGAGGTAGTGGGTGTAGACGGCGTGGTGTTTGGTGAGGTATTCGCTGTTGGTGCAGCTTTCGTCGATTCGTTGTTTGAGGTTTTCGAGTTTGTTGTGGGCGTTGTGGTCGTTGGGGTGTTCGCCGAGGCGTGGGAGCAGGTCGCGGCTGATGGTGTTGAGTTCGGCGGCGCTGGCGAGGTCGGCGGGGGTGAGGTTTTCGAGTGCCCAGCCGTTGAGGTTGGTGTGCTGGTTGCTGCGGTTCTGTTGAATGCTGCGGCTCTGCTGAATGGTGCGGTGGGTGCGGCGGATCCAGTCTTGCCATTGCACGCATTTTTCGGGCACGGCGCGTACGTGTGCCTGTTCGGTACCGGGTGTGGCGCTGAGTGCGTGGGTGAAGCTGGCGGGGATGTAGGTTTTGCGGGTGATGCGGGTGCCGTAGCGGGGTGGTTCGAGCGGCGCGCGGTCGGGGCTGGGGTATTCGCCGCCGAAGGCGTGGTAGGTGTATTGGGCGGAGTAGTGCAGGTAGGCGAGCGCTTTTTGGGCGTGGTTGAGCCCGTAGCCGGCGAGGTAGGTGAGCATTTCGGCGGTGATGGGGTTGAGGGTTGCGGGCGCGATGGAGGCGCGTAGGTGCCCTGCGACTTCGGCGGGGATGAGTTCACGGAGTGCGTCGCCGATAGTGGGCGCGTCACCGGTGATGGGGTTGCCCGCGTTATCGACCGGGTGGGTGGTGAGCAGGTGCGCGGCGGCGTTGATGGCGGCGTCCCAGTAGCAGAGGTCGATTTGGGCTTGGCGGTAGATGGTGCGGACGCTCTGGCGGGCTTCGTCGTGGCGGGTGGTGTGGGTGTGGTCCCAGAGTTCTACGGCGTTTTCCCAGTCGTGGCGGGTTTCGGGGTTGGCTGTGGGGTCGGTGTCCCAGTGGCTGTGGGCGTAGTTGTGTTGGGCGGTGTCGGCGATGGTGTCGCCGTGGCGGGTGAGCCAGGTGTAGTAGCTGCTGTGGCGGATTTCTTCGATGGGTGCGAGGAGAGTGAGTGCTTGCTGTTCGGGGTTGAGCGCCCAGATGCTGGCGCCGCCTGCGTAGATGACGTCTTCGCAGCGTAGTTCGCTGACGATGCGCGGGTCGTGGAGCAGGTGGAGCCATGCGTTGATGGGGATTTGGGTGTCGACGTCCTGTTGGATTTCTTCGATGGCGGCAAGTTGCGCGGTGTTGGGGTGCAGTTGGCGTTGGCGTACGGTGTTGTCGCCGTCGATGATGATGGCGTAGAAGCGGGTGAGGGTTTCGCCGTTGTGGTGGGTGGGGAGTTTGGTGAAGGTTTCGTGTAGGAAGTCGGCGCGTTCGCTGTGGGTGCAGGGTTCGTCGGGTAGGTTGACGCGCAGGCTGGGGCCGAGGGTGTCATCGGTTGCGGTGAGGATGATGAGTGAGTGGTCGGGCCAGTAGCCGTGCTGGTGGAGGGCGCAGCTGAGCACGTCGTATTCGTTGCGGATGGGCGGGGGCGTGTCGTAGCCGCTGTGGAAGTGGTCGCTGTTGGGGGTATTGCCGTTGGGGATGTTGCCATTGGGGATATTATTTGCGTTCATGCCTTCACGGTGGCATGGTTTGTGCGGGTGCTCAGGTTAAACGAATAAATCTGTGGATACTTCGGTTCATGTGTCCGTTGGTTCCACAGATTTATTCGTATTGTTCGTTTGTTTACCGGGGTTTGTCCACAGCGGCGCGGGGTGCCGCGTCATATTCCGTCATGCAGAGTAAGGGCGCCCCGAGTGCTTTCCCCTACTGCGCACGCTTTACTGTTCGTCGAGGAACCGCTCGAAGAGCGCACCAATCTCGTCGCGGCTGGGCACGTTGTGCGCGTCGCGGCGCGAGAGGGGAACCGCAATGTCGGAGGTGCGGAAGTTCTCGTCGTAGTTCTCTTCCATGGTCGTGATCATGCGACCAATTTCGGGGTTCTGCTTGACCTGATCGTTAATCTGGCTGTGCACGTGGCGTGCGGCTTCGCGCAGGTTCTCGGTGGGTAGCGAGAGGTGCGCGGCCATGCCCACGTGTTCGAGGGCGGTGAGGGTGCCCTGCGGCAGGTCCGCCTCCGAAATGTACTGGGGAATGTTCACGCCGAAGCCGACGGTGTCGATTCCGTTTTCGGTGAAGAGCACTTCCAGCAGGTTGGTGACGGTCGCGTGCACGTCCGCGCTGGGCTTCCACGGGGAGATGCCGTGAATCAGGTCCTTGCGGGAGCCGTGCGCGGTAATCGGGAAGGGGCGGGTGTGCGGCACCGGCATGGGGAATGCGGAGACCAGCACGACCAGGGAGGGCTTGACCCGCTGGGCGATGGTCAGCACCGCCTTTTCGAAGCGCTGCCACTGCAGGTCCGGTTCGGCGCCGGTGAGCAGCAGGAACGGCTTGTCGAGGCTGTCTTCTACGGCGTAGAGCTTCAGCTGCGGGTATTGCGGCTGTTCAAAGTGGTCTTTTTCGTAGCGGATGTAGGGGCGGCGGGCACGGTAGTTGTGTAGCTGGTCGCTGTCGAACTCGACGATTTCAATATTTTTGAGTTCGCTGAGCAGCACCTGTCCGAGCTGGCCTGCGGTGGAGCCTGCGTCTTGCGGACTGGAGAGGGCGATGACGAGGGTTAGCCCGTGCATCCTGGGGTCGTCCAATATTTTGGTGTTGGCTAAGTAGAGATCTTCGGGGTTGAGCATTACGCCTCCTCACTTCTGTCTGGTTCGCGCCGCGTTCGGGGTGGGCTTAGTGTTTCTGCCGGTACCCGAGGTGTTGGGGCGAAGGGGCGTCTTCTGTTATCTGACGCTTTCCGTAGTCTTTCATTTTATGCCACTACTGCCCTGTCTCAACAGTGTGCGGGCTTTTCTCGCAATAGGTGAACTTGTTTGGTGTCTCGTCGACGTTCTTAAGGTGCTGCAGCTCGGCTTCTTGTGCATTTTTTCTGTTCTGCCAGCTGTTTGGGGTGAGAGCTGAACCTCACACCCTCCTACATATCCGTGTAGAGTAGAAGCAGTAGTCCGCGCGGCTTTGCGCGGCGGTATTCATCCTCACTCTTCGAGGGCCTACAGTTGAGTTTTTCGGGCGCGAGGATGTGCCCCGACTATTTTGAGAAGACATACGCAAAGGAGTAACGATGTCTCTGTCTCTGTCTATTCACAGCACCGACCTTGAAGCGCTCGAAGCTGACGTTCTGGTTCTGGGCGTTTTGAAGGGTTCGGACGGTGCGTACCTGGCGCCGAGCTCCCTGTCTGAGGACTCTGTTGAGGGTATTAACGAGCTGCTGGAGGCGCTGGGCGCCTCGGGTGCCCCCGATCAGCTGCTGCGTCTGCCCGGCCTTGAGGACACCGGTGCCGGCATTGTGGCGCTGGCGGGTCTGGGCTCTGATACTGCTGAGGGTCAGGAGCGTCTGGACGCTCTGCGTTACGCTGCCGGTTCTGCGGCTCGTCAGCTGGTTGGTTCTGCTGAGGAGATTGCTTTCGATTTCGGCGTTTCTTCGGTAGAGGAAATTGAGGCTATTGCTCACGGCGCCGTGCTGGGTAACTTCGTTGAGGAGGGCCTGCGCGGCAAGACTCAGGACTCGATTAAGGAAGAGATTGATTCCATTCTGATTGTTTCCTCGATTGACCAGGAAGAGGCTGAGGAGGCTCTGGTTCACGCCCTGGTTCTGGGTGAGACCGCTAAGGATGCTCGCCGCCTGGTGAACCTGCCCCCGTCGCACCTGTACCCGGAGACTTTCGCTGAGTTCGCTGCTGAGGTCGCTGAGGATTACGCAAACATTGAGATTGAGCTGTTCCACCACGACCGCCTGGCTGAGGAGGGCTTCGGCGGCATTTCCGGTGTTGGTCAGGGTTCGCCCCGCAAGCCGGTTCTTGCCGTTGTGAAGTACACCCCGGAGAACCCGAAGGCTCACGTGGCTCTGGTCGGTAAGGGCATCACCTTCGATACCGGCGGTAACTCGCTGAAGCCTGCAGCTTCGATGATGACCATGAAGTGCGATATGGCGGGTGCCGCATCGGTGCTGAACGCTGTGGTTGCTTCCGCTGAGCTGGATGTTCCGGTTGCTGTGACCGGTTACCTGTGCCTGGCTGAGAACATGCCCGGCGGTCACGCACTGCGTCCGGAGGACATTATCACCATGCGTGATGGCCGTACCGTTGAGGTGCTGAACACTGACGCTGAGGGTCGCCTGGTCATGGCTGATGGTATCGCTCTGGCTTCTGAGTCGAACCCGGACGTCATCTTGGATATCGCTACCCTGACCGGTGCCGCTATGGCTGCTTTGGGTCTGCGCACTGCGGCTCTGCTCGGTGACGAGGAGATTCGTGACCGCGTGATTGCAGCCGGTGCTGCTGCGGGTGAGGGGTACTGGCCGATGCCGCTGGAGTCCTACCTGCGTAAGAGTCTGGAGTCCCCCGTTGCTGACATCAAGAACATTGGTTCTCGCTACGGTGGCGCGCTGACCGCGGGTCTGTTCCTGAAGGAGTTCGTGGGCGAGGGCATCCCCTGGGCTCACCTGGATATTGCGGGCCCCGCGTTCAACGAGGAATCCCCGTACGGCTTTACTCCGAAGGAAGGCACCGGTTTCGGTACCGCTACCCTGGTGAACTTCATCGAGTCGTACGCTAAGTAGTCTGCTTGGCTGGGCGCGCGCCCTAACTGGAGCATCCTAACTGGTGCCCCATTATCTGGTGCGCGGCTGCACAGCATAGAGCTAATCAGAGGAGGGCTTTTCGGTACTTCTACCGGGGAGCCCCCCTCAGCGTCTTTTCATGGGAGCGTCTTTTCGTGGGTGCGTTCTGTGCGACCGCTGTGGCGGGCCTGTCATCGCACTGTTGTATGACGCGCCGCTTTTCTTGCGTAGTGAAAAATTTGGGGTGTTTGGGTGATTAATCGGCTAAAACCGCCCTGAGTGAACTTAAACGACCCTCAACGGGGGTATTGTTGTATTAAGTGTTTTTCTGCGTACGTGGAGGGCGCGCGATTTTTCGAGCTCGCGGGCCTTTCGCGCATGCTGAGGAACCTACCAATAAATTGGTAAAGAACTCATTGCAGGGGTCTTTAGCCCCCACAACTATGCAAGGGAGCAATATCGTGGCTCAAGAATTCGACATCCTCATCCTCGGCGGCGGTTCCGCTGGCTACTCTGCAGCTATTCGCGCACGCCAGCTGGGCTTCACCGTCGGCCTAATCGAGAAGGAAAAGGTCGGCGGCACCTGCCTGCACACCGGCTGCATCCCCACCAAGGCGTACCTGCACGCTGCCGAACTGGCTGAAGATGCACGCGAAGCCTCCAAGGTTGGCGTTAACACCGTGCTGCAGTCCATCGAAATGGGCAAGGTTCGCGATTACAAGGACGGCATCGTCTCCGGTAAGTTCAAGGGTCTTGCAGGCCTGCTGAAGATGAAGGGCGTAGAGGTTATCCCCGGCGAGGGTAAGCTGACCGCTCAGGACACCATCACCGTCGGTGGTGTTGAGTACAAGGGTAAGAACATTATCCTGGCATCCGGCTCGGTCTCCAAGACCTTCGGTCTGCCCATTGAGGGTCGCGTTCTGACCTCCACTGAGGCGCTGGAGATGGACTACCTGCCCAAGAGCGCTATCGTGCTCGGTGGCGGTGTGATTGGTTGCGAGTTCGCATCCATGTGGAACGCTATGGGCGTTGACGTCACCATCATCGAGGGCCTGCCGAACCTGGTTCCCAACGAGGACCCGGCAATCATCAAGGTTCTGGAGCGTGCGTTCAAGAAGCGCGGCATCAAGTTCAACACCGGCACCCTCTTCGAGAAGGTTGAGCAGGACGCTAACGGTGCTAAGGTCACCCTGGCTGACGGCAAGGTCTTCGAGGCAGAGATCGTTCTGGTCGCTGTTGGTCGTGGCCCGAACACCGCAAACATGGGCTACGAGGAGCAGGGCATCCCCATGGATCGCGGCTTCGTCCTGGCTAACGAGCGCCTGCACACCGGTGTTGGCAACATCTACGCCATTGGCGACATCGTCCCCGGCGTTCAGCTGGCTCACCGCGGTTACCAGCAGGGTATCTTCGTTGCTGAGGAAATCGCTGGCCTGAACCCCACCATCGTTGAAGACGTGAACATCCCCAAGGTCACCTTCTGTGACCCGGAGATTGCTTCTGTTGGTTACTCCGAGCCCAAGGCTAAGGAGAAGTTCGGCGCTGAGAACGTTGAGACCGCTGAGTACAACCTGGCTGGTAACGGTAAGTCCTCTATCCTCGGTGCTACCGGTATCGTGAAGGTTGTCCGCCAGAAGGACGGCCCCATCGTTGGTGTTCACGCTATTGGTAAGCGCATGGGTGAGCAGATTGGTGAGGCTCAGATGTGGGTTGCTTGGGAAGCATTCCCCGAGGACGTCGCTAAGTTCGTCCACGCACACCCGACTCAGAACGAGTCTCTGGGTGAGGCTGCAATGGTCCTGAACGGCACCCCGCTGCACAGCGCATAATCACAGCGCATAAATTTTGCTGACTGGCGTTAGCGCGTCAGCTTAGTATTGACGACCGTTGGTCGTTAGCGGTTGCCGGGCGTATCCGCTGAACAACGCCCCTATCCGGATGCGCGTCGACGTGCTACAACGCATACGGCGCGCATCCGGGTCGCCGCTCACATTTTTCTAGTTCAAGCATTCACAAGGAGAACGGGAAAGATTATGTCCCACACCGTAGTACTGCCCGCACTGGGCGAGTCCGTGACCGAGGGTACCGTTACCCGCTGGCTCGTAGAGGTCGGCGACACCATTGAGGTTGACGCACCCCTGGTTGAGGTTTCCACCGACAAGGTTGACACCGAGGTTCCCTCCCCCGTAGCAGGCGTTGTTGAGCAGATTCTCGTCCCCGAGGACGAGGACGTCGAGGTCGGCGCTGCTCTGGCTATCATTGGCGACGGTTCCGGCGCTGCTGCTCCGGCTGCTCCCGCAGCTGCTGAGGCTCCCGCAGCTCCCGCTCCGGTTGCTGAGGCTCCCGCTGCTCCCGCAGCACCCGCTGCTGCTCCCGCAGCTGCTGCTGCAGGCATCGAGGTCGTACTGCCCGCACTGGGCGAGTCCGTCACCGAGGGCACCGTTACCCGCTGGCTGAAGGAAGTTGGCGAGCAGGTTGAGGTTGACGAGCCCCTGGTTGAGGTTTCCACCGACAAGGTTGACACCGAGGTTCCCTCCCCCGTAGCAGGTACCCTGCTCGAGATCCGCATCCCCGAGGATGAGGACGCAGAGGTTGGCCAGGTTCTGGCTATCATCGGCGATGCTTCCGCTGCTGCTGCAGCTGCTCCCGCGGCTCCGGCTCCGGTTGCTGAGGCTCCCGCAGCTCCCGCAGCACCCGCTGCTGCTCCGGCTGCTCCCGCTGCACCTGCCGCTCCGGCAGCTGCTGAGGGCGAAGCATACGTGACCCCGCTGGTCCGTAAGCTCGCTAAGGACAACGGCATCGACCTGTCCACCGTCAAGGGCACCGGTGTTGGTGGCCGCATCCGCAAGCAGGATGTTCAGGCTGCTATCGCTGCTAAGGGTTCCGCTGCTCCCGCCGCTGCTGCACCCGCTGCAGCTGCTGCTCCGGCTGCTGGTTCCGCAAAGGCACCGCACACCTTCGAGGTTTCCCCCAAGCGTGGCACCGTCGAGAAGACCGCACGTATCCGCCAGGTTATTGCAAAGCGTATGCGTGAGTCCCTGGACATCTCCACCCAGCTGACCCAGGTCACCGAGGTTGACGTGACCCGCATCGTTCAGCTGCGTGCAAAGGCTAAGGACGGCTTCGCTGCTCGTGAGGGTGCTAAGCTGACCTTCCTGCCCTTCTTCGTCCAGGCATCCGCTGAGGCTCTGCAGCAGCACCCCGCTCTGAACGCTTCCATGACCGAAGACTACAAGCAGATCACTTACCACGGCTCCGAGAACATCGCTATTGCTGTGGACACCCCCAAGGGTCTGCTGGTTCCCGTCATCAAGAACGCTTCTGACCTGGGCATTGCTGGCCTGGCAAAGGCTATTGGCGACCTGGGTGGCCGTGCACGTACCGGCGACATCTCCCCCGAGGAGCTGTCGGGTTCGACCTTCACCATCACCAACATTGGTTCCTTCGGTGCACTGTTCGACACCCCGATCATCAACCAGCCGAACGTTGCAATCCTCGGCACCGGTTCCATCGTGAAGCGCCCCATGGTTGTTAAGGATGTTGACGGTAACGACGTTATCGCTATCCGCTCCATGTGCTACCTGTCCCTCACCTACGATCACCGCGTGGTCGACGGTGCGGACGCTGGTCGCTTCCTGCACACCCTCAAGACCCGCCTGGAGGAGGCAAACTTCGAGTCTGAGCTGGGCCTCTAAGACCTGCATAGATTCAAGGAAGTTTCCTTGTGGCGGTGCCCTGATGGGTAACCGAGCGTAGCTCTCCGGGTTTTCCCGGACGGTGAGCAAAAAGGCGGCGGTTCCATCCACTTCGGTGGGTGGGGCCGCCGCCTTTTGTTGTGTCCGCGTTTCTACAGCGTCAGCTATACAGCGTCAGCTTCAGCTATGCAGGGACGGGTTCGGCGCGGGCTATCTCCCAGCCTTTCTCCCCACGGTGCAGGTCGAAGATGACTTTCTGGCGGGTGACGCCGTTTTCTTCGCTGAGTTTGCGGGCTTCCTGCTCGGTTTTATCGGCGCGGTAGCCGGGCGCAGAGACTACCGCCATCACGCGGATATTCTCGCTGTCGCGACTGAGTTCTTCTGCGGTGTCTAGGGTGAGCTCTGCACCGCCTCGAGCACGGCGTTCTTGGTTTCGCTGGTCGATGAGGGCTCGTAGGATCTGTTCGCCCTGCGATGTCTTGTCCTGTGCGCTCTGATCCTGTGTTGCCGTGCCGCCGGGTGCTTGCTCCCCCGCTGCGTTCACGGCTTGAGCAGATACGGGCTGTGCCGTTGCCGGGGCGTTCTGACCGTAGAGGGTGAACCCGAGAGGTAGCGCGATAGCCCCCAGCGCAAGCGCGGCGATGCCCAGCCGCGCAGCCAATCCCAATCGCGTGGCGGGGCGGGTGAACGCACCGCGTAGCGCGGTCAGGCGGAATGCGCCCGTCGCAGCTGCGTCCTTTGGGGCGGGCGCGATATTTGCGGGGCTCTTTGTAAGGCTCGCCCCGGAGCTTGTTACAGAGCTCGTTGCAGAGCTCAACGGCTTAGAACCTGCGATAGCTGCGCGCCCCGGCTTCTTCACGCCCGGCTTCCTCCCGCGAGGCAAACGTTCCGACAGGTAGCGTTGCGCTTTCTGCGCCTTTGAGAGCTTCTGCACTGGCGCAGGCTCCACAGCTGCGGGAATTAGGGCGCGGGCTCTTTCTGAACAGCTCAGGTAGACGTTGAGCGGGCGAGGCGGCACCTCCTCCGCGAGGGCAACCACGGAGCTGAGCCCTGCGAGCGCCGCTTCATGGGCGGGTGCGTCCAGCAGGTATTCGAGGGCTCTGCCGAGGCGCTCAATCCACTCGCTGCTGGGGGCTCCTTCGGATGCGGTGCCGGTAGCTCCCATTCGCGGTGAATTCATACGCAGTGAAAGGGGTACGCGGGCGACAGAAGGTTCCGGTGTGTGCCCGCAGGCGGCTTGCCAGAGCAGGGCGGCTGCGGTGCGTGCGTAGTTGCCCAGGGCGGCGGTGAGCTGTTCCGTGTCTAGAGGAGCCGCTTCACGATAGACGGCATCAGGTAGTAGCAGTTTGGGCACTCCGGCGGCGCTCAGAGCAATATATTCGGCGCTGAGTTCGGCGCGCCCCTCCCCTACCTTTTTGAGGTTGCCGAGCGCCCGGTGCAGGGTTCGCGCCAGGGTCATGATTTCGGCGGGTGTCAGGGTGCGAGCGCGCAGAAGCTTGTCGAGGGTGCCCGCGTCGAGGGGCTCGTACCAGAGGCACAGCTGATCGGTGCTATCGGCGCGGTCGCCAGTAACGGCATTTTCACCAGTAACAGCATGGAGCTTGGCGAGTCCGGGCGCGTTACGCAGGGCGGCGGCTACCTGCGGGGTCTGGGCGCGCCTTTGCGCGGATGCATCCGTGTTTTCCTCGAATCCGTACCCGTTGGCTGCCGACCGCAGAGCGGGAGCGGACAGGGCAGGCTGGGGAATGGTGCGCAGGGTGTAGCGTCCGGGGTGCGCAGAGGGTACGGCGGGTGCGCCCTCGGTGGTTTCGCCCCGGTACTCGACAATCTGCAGGGTGGGCAGAGCCGGGTTTGCGATGCTTTCCAGAACGTGTGCTTCTTTGCTTCTCATACCATCATGTTATCAAATTGCATCAAATAATATCTTTAAGCACATTAAAATACTTCAAGTACTCCAAAGAATCCTATAGGTTAATTCAGGTATTTATCAACCTCTTCAACTCTCCTACCCCTGAGTACACTCTCATATAACATTCCGGCGTGTTCGCTCATCACGTGATTCAGGGCGCCCTAATTTCCTTCCCTCCACTAGCAGTACTAAGGTAGAAAGTATGTCTGTGACGATTGAACGCGTGGGCTTCGCCCCGAATTATGTGAACTACGTTGAGTGCTTGGATGAGCAGTACCGCATCCACGATGAGGTGGCTAACCGCACCCGCCAGAATACGATTCTTCTACTTGAGCACGAGGCAGTGATTACCGCCGGTAAACGTACCGAAGATCACGAGTACCCCGCAGACAAGTCCACCCCCGTCGTCAAGATTGACCGCGGCGGCAAGCTGACCTGGCACGGCCCCGGCCAGCTGACCGGTTACCCGATTCTGCGTCTGCCCGAGCCCATTGATGTGGTGGCGTATGTGCGCATCATCGAGGAAATCATCATTAACGTCCTGGCTGGTCTGGGCATTAAGGGTGAGCGCGTTGAGGGTCGTAGCGGCGTGTGGATTCTGGGCGACGGCGTCACCCAGGACAAGAAGATCGCGGCACTGGGCATGCGCGTTTCGCGTAACACCACCATGCACGGCTTCGCGATTAACTGCTGCAATGACACTGCACCTTTCCAGCAGTTCATTCCCTGCGGTATTAGCGATGCGGGTGTTACCACCATTTCGGAGCAGCTGGGCCGCACCGTCACCCCCGCCGATATTTTGGAGCCGCTGGAGGCGGAGCTTCTGAAGTATCAGGACCGTCTGGCGGAGTCCTTCGAGCCCGTCGCGGCGCAGGACTAAACACCGGAGCCTGGACACCGGAGCTAGGTACAGCCGAGAGGCGCTGAACGAGCCGCGCATCCGGGCTTGTTCGTCATATACGAACATCAGTTTCACCTACGCCTGAGCGGGCGTAAAATAGAAGGTGGCCCACCTGTACAGAGGGCACACCGAGACCAAGGAGAAAACTTTTGAGTACCGCACCTGAAGGACGCAAGCTACTGCGTGTGGAGGCCCGCAACGCTGAGGTTCCCATTGAGAAGAAGCCTCACTGGATTAAGACCAAAGCTATCGTTGGCCCCGAATACAACGAGATGCGCGAGCTGGCTCGCGGTCAGGGTCTGCACACCGTGTGTGAAGAGGCTGGCTGCCCCAATATTTACGAGTGTTGGGAAGACCGTGAGGCAACCTACCTGATTGGTGGCTCCGAGTGCACCCGCCGTTGCGACTTCTGCAATATTGCGACCGGCAAGCCCGTCGCTGTTGATTACGCTGAGCCGTTCAAGGTTGCTAAGAACGTGAAGGTCATGGGTCTGCGTTACGCAACCGTGACCGGTGTTGCTCGTGACGATCTGGAAGACGGCGGTGCGTGGCTGTACGCAGAGACCACCCGCCAGATTCACAAGATGTGCCCGAACACCGGCGTTGAGATGCTCGTGCCCGACTTCAAGGGTGTTCCCGAGCATGTTCAGAAGGTGATTGACGCTAAGCCCGAGGTGTTCGCGCACAACCTGGAGACCGTCCCCCGCATCTTCCGTCAGATTCGCCCGGCGTTCCGTTACGAGCGTTCCCTGGATGTTATTACCCAGGCTAAGGAAGGCGGCATGGTTACCAAGTCCAACCTGATTCTGGGTATGGGCGAGACCGATGACGAGATTTACGAGGCGCTGTGCGATCTGCACGATGCTGGCTGTGACATCATTACCCTCACCCAGTACCTGCGCCCCGGCCCGCTCTTCCACCCGATTGAGCGTTGGGTGAAGCCGCAGCAGTTCGTGGACTTCGCGAACATGGCTGAGGAGATTGGTTTTGCTGGCGTTATGGCGGGCCCGATGGTTCGTTCTTCGTACCGTGCAGGTCGCCTGTGGGCTCGTGCAATGCGTAAGAACGGCTACCCGATCCCCGAGAACCTTGCCCACATTGAGGGTGAGGGCGCAGCCCTGCAGGAAGCCTCCTCCCTGGTGGCTGCAGGCTACTAAGCCTTTTCAGAATCTTTCTGAGAGCGTTGAGGCTCCTCGAACCCGGTGTTCGTCCGGTGTTCGGGGAGCCTCCCCTTATGCCCCGTCCCTTGTGTGGGTAGGGTAAACTAGAAAAATTGCAGGCATACACTGCATCGTTACGTCACTATGGTTCCGTGAGCGTTTGAGGCGCTTCTCGGGGCCGCGGAAGAACCAGCCGAGGAAGAATCGTGGCAGATAAGCGCGAAGAGAAGAAAAAGAAGAAGGAACGCACTCCGGGCACTTTCGCCCAGATGAAGCAGGTCTACCAGATGACCAAGAAGTCCGACCCGAATATCGGTTGGATTCTGAGTCTGTCGGCTCTGGGTACCCTTTTGGTTTTCCTCCTCATCGGTATTGCTCTGGGCAACTGGATTACTTTCCTGATTCTGGGTCTGGGTGTTGCCGCTATTGTGGCGATGCTTCTGCTGGGTCGCCGCGCGCAGACTGCGGCTTTTGCTCAGATTGAGAACCAGCCCGGTCGTAGTGGTGCGGCAATGAACTCGGTGCGCCGCGGCTGGATCGTTGAGGAGCAGCCCGTTGCTGCGAACCGCCACCAGGATCTGGTGTTCCGTGCGCTGGGCCGTCCCGGTATCGTGCTGGTGACCGAGGGCCCTCACAGCCGTGTGAATTCCCTGGTGAACACCGAGAAGAAGCACCTGGTCCGTGTGGCTCCCGGCGTTCCGGTTCATGTGATTGAGACCGGTCACGAAGAGGGTCAGGTTGAGCTCAAGGACGTTGTGAAGACCATGAACAAGCTTCCGAAGGCTCTGACTCAGCAGGAGATGCAGGTTGTTTCGGGTCGTCTGAGTACTCTGAACACGATGCGTAACCCGATGAATGGTCTGCCTAAGGGTGTTGACCCGATGCGTGCACGCCCCGACCGTCGTGCGATGCGCGGCCGCTAATTGAGGATTTTATATAGGTGTGAAGGCTCTGGTTTTTCCTTTCGGGGAAAATCCGGAGCCTTTTACCATGTCCAGTGATTGTTCTCGCAATCAGGGTGTTTGTCTGGTGCCTTGCGCTGTGGGTTTGCCTTTGATGCAACAGCTTTCCAGGATTTGTAACATTACCGAAACACGATAGTCACGCACGCGCAAAAAATAACCACTATGCTGGATATGTCACAGGGTTTTGCCCGCGGCCAAAAACTAAACCAAGACTGAATGAGATGAGGGAAGATACCCCCTCGCGGTCAGTCGAACAAGGAGCAGTCCTCATGTTTACCAGCCCCCAGGAAGTTCTCGACTTTATCAAGAACGAAGAAGTAGTCTTCGTTGATATCCGATTCACCGACATGCCCGGCGTGCAGCAGCATTTCAACCTGCCCGCTAAGGCAATTGATGACGATTTCTTCATCAACGGCCAGCTTTTTGATGGCTCCTCTATCCGCGGTTTCCAGGGCATCGCAGAGTCCGATATGCAGCTGATCCCCGACGTTCAGTCTGCGTACGTTGACCCCTTCCGCATTGAGAAGACCCTGGTCATCATCTGCTCCATCGTGAACCCCCGCACCGGCGAGCCCTACCACCGTGACCCCCGCGGCGTCGCTGAGCGCGCCGAGGCTTACCTGCAGTCCACCGGCATTGCAGACACCGCGTTCTTCGCATCCGAGGCTGAATTCTTCGTCTTCGAGGACGTCCGCTACCAGGTCGAGCCGAACTCCGTATTCTTCAAGATTGACTCCGACGAGGCTCCCTGGAACACCGGCCGCAAGGAAGAGGGTGGCAACCTGGGCAACAAGACCCCCGTCAAGGGCGGCTACTTCCCCGTCTCCCCCGTCGACAAGCAGGCTGACCTGCGTGACGCAATGTGCGTAGCAATGGACGAGGTTGGCCTTGAGGTTGAGCGTAGCCACCACGAGGTGGGCGCAGCCGGCCAGGCAGAAATCAACTACAAGTTCGACACCCTCACCAAGGCTGCTGACGACCTGCTGAAGTTCAAGTACGTCATCAAGGGCACCGCAGACGCATGGGGCAAGTCCGTGACCTTCATGCCCAAGCCCGTGTTCGGTGACAACGGCTCCGGTATGCACTGCCACCAGTCGCTGTGGCAGGACGGCGAGCCCCTCTTCTACGATGAGCGCGGCTACGCTAACCTCTCTGACACCGCACGCTGGTACATTGGCGGTCTGATTGAGCACTCCTCCGCTGTTCTGGCGTTCACCAACCCGACCGTGAACTCGTACAAGCGTCTGGTTCCCGGCTACGAGGCTCCCATCAACATGGTGTACTCGCAGGGTAACCGTTCTGCCGGTATCCGCATCCCGATTACCGGCACCAACCCGAAGGCTAAGCGTCTGGAGTTCCGCGCACCGGACCCCTCCGCTAACCCCTACTTCGCGTTCGCTGCTCAGCTGATGGCTGGTCTGGACGGTATCCGTAACCGCATTGAGCCGCCGGCACCGATCGATAAGGACCTGTACGAGCTGCCCGCTGAAGAGGCTAAGGACATCAAGAAGGCTCCGGCTAACCTGGAGGAGGCACTGGCTGCTCTGGAGGCTGACCACGACTTCCTGCTCGAGGGCGGCGTCTTCACCGAGGACCTGATTCAGGCGTGGATTGACTACAAGCGTAAGAACGAGCTGGAGCCGCTCTCGCTGGTTCCGCACCCGCTTGAGTACCAGCTGTACTACGGCGTCTAATTCCAGACTTCTAGATTTGAGCTCTGAGCCCTGCCCCGCGCCCGCACTGAAGTAAGTTCCGGGGTAGGTTCTGGGGTAGATTCTAGATAGCAGGCAACGGCCTATACATTCCTTTGGGAGCGTATAGGCCGTTGTTGTGTGTTCTGAGGGGTTTCTGCAAGGTTTCTGCGGAGTGCAGGCTCGCCGCACTATTTTGGTGACGGTTCGTGTCTAATATTTTTCTGTCTCGATGAGCTTCGTATGCCTTAGTTGCGCTTAGAGTTGCACTTAGAGCGGCTCTAAGGACTAAGCTGTTGGTGCTGGCGTTCCCTCCCTTTTTTGTCGTGCAACCGGAGGGAACGCCAGTCTATTTTTATGCCCTCGCGTTGCTGCGGTATATCAGCCCCGCTAAGTCAACCTCGCTTGGGTAATTCACGCCTGGGTGATCCGTGCAAGGGCCACATCATAAGATGCCGTACCCGCTAGTCCCGGGGTTCTTACTGCACGGGCGTACAATGAAAGTGCGTGCGCCCGGCCGGCGGCACCTACGAATTCCGCGAGAAACGACACCGAATGCCGTGTTCTCCCCACCGCCCCTCGCACTCTCAACATCAGCTAGGGCGGCTATCGCCGATGACCGACCGACCCGTCCGACGCCGCTTCCACTGTAACGAGGAGAAATCTTATGGCATATCAGCCGACCATCCTAAACGGTGAAACTGTTTTCCGTAACGAAGTTTTTCAGACCGGCCTCATGTCCCAGCTGCTCGACGGCATCTACGATGGCGAGATGACCATCGGTGAGCTCCTGAGCCACGGCAACTTCGGTGTGGGTACCTTCAACGGCCTCGACGGCGAAATGGTCGTCCTCGACGGCGTCTGCTATCAGGTGCGTCACGACGGTTCAGTATCCCTGCCCGACCTACGCCAGCAGACCCCCTACGCCGTGGTCACCAACTTCGTGCCCATGATTAAGCGCGAACTACCGCAGAACCTACTCCGTAAGTCTGCTTCCCAGATTCTGGATGACTTCACCGTCTCCAAGAACTACATGTACGCCATCAAGATCTACGGCGACTTCGAGTGGGTCCGCACCCGCACCGTCATCAAGCAGGAGAAGCCTTACCCGAAGATGGTTGCCGCCACCGAGAACGAGGACATTGTCCAGTTCGATAACGTAACCGGCACGATCGTTGGTTTCCGCACCCCCATCTACGAGCAGGGCATTTCCGTTCCCGGCTGCCACGCACACTTTATTGACGATGAGCGCGTTCAGGGCGGCCACGTAGTCGATTTCAAGCTGCGCTCCGCAAAGGTCGAGATTTGCCCCGGTACCGGTCTGCAGCTGCACCTGCCGCTGACCCCCGAGTTCTCCTCCGCTAACCTCTCCCCCGAGGACCTGGCTGAGCAGATTTCCAAGGCTGAAAAGCACTAAGTTTCTTTCCCACCGGGATACAGCAACGGGCTATATTACCGAAGGAGCCGCCCTCTACTGTTCTGTAGAGGGCGGCTCCTTCGTGTTTATACGCGCTGTAAAGGGCGCTTACGCCTCCGGCACGAACTCACCGTGGCCGCGCTCGCGCAGGGCGGCACGCACCTTCTCAGCGGCCGCATCCAGCTCTTCGGCGGTAGCATCCTTCTTCGCGTTAGCGGGATCGTAGTCAGCCATGCCGTCAGCCGGGAACAGGTGGATGTGGGTGTGCGGCACGTCGAAGCCTGCAATCACCAGAGCCACACGGTCCTTATCAAATGCCTGATCCAGGGCACCAGAAATCTTGTGCGCCACAGCGAACAGGTGCGCCGCCAGCTCAGCCGGCAGGTCGGGCCAACGGTCGACCTCAGCGCGGGGAACGAGCAGCAGGTGACCTTCCGACAGGGGCATGATGTCCAGGAAGGCGACGCAATGCTCGTCCTTCCAGACGAAGCGGCCGGGAATCTCGCCCTCAATAATCTTGGTAAAAATCGTGCTCACAATACTCTCCTTCATGCGCCGTCATCGGCGCGTTTGAAGCTCAACGGTCAGGCTTACGCCTCAACCTCAATGCTCTCACCGGGGTTCAGGTGCTTCAGCTCAGTGCCGTACTTCGCGCCGAAGTTCGTCACCAGGCCCTCAATAATGCCGGTGCCGTTCTGATTGATCATGCCGTTGTGAATCGGAACCACACGCTGAGCGCCGGTCGCAATCACAAAATCAATGACTTCCTGAACCTTCGACCAGGGGGCGTGAATCGGCACCAGAACGGTATTCGCACGCACGCGGTGAGGAACCACCAGCGAGTCACCCGGGTGGTACACGGCACTGTTAATCAAGTAACCGACATTGGCGATGGTCTGAATCAGCGGGTGAATCAGGGCGTGCTGACCGCCGTAGGTCTTCACCTCAAAACCGGGGATGCTGAACTCAGAATCAGAGGAAACAACGGTAACCTCGGCAGCGGGTACAGCTTCCTTGATGACCTGGGCGACAGCCTCGGGAGCCCAAATCTTCAACGGGGTCTGTGACTCGGCACGCTCAGCAATCAGCGGCAGCACCGACGGGCCATCAAAATGATCCGGATGCGCGTGGGTCACGAACAGGTAATCGGCGCCTTCCAGCGCGGTGGCGTGTTCGCCTTCTGCGGCAAAGTTACCGGGGTCAAGAACGAGGGTGCGCCCCTCATTTTCAAGGCGGATACATGAGTGGGTGTACTTCGTCATTTTCATAGTTTTAGTCTACCGCGAACCTCCACACCCGCCCCGAGGCGGCTTCAACTTTTGAGATAAAGCGCAAATCAACCACCTTTTGAACGCCTCTAGTGTAAAGTCGTAAGACAAGATCGACCACACAATGGGGCGGAAATCCGCTCCGAAAGGTTCAGCAATGGACACTCATATTCCCGTACGGAGAATTACGAAGCCCGCCGAAGCCCGAAATACCCGCCAGCGTCGCATCATCAAGGCGACCATGGAAGAGCTCGGCGATTTCATCTCAGCACAGGATCTGCACCTGACCCTCGCGAACCGCAAGGAACAGGTCTCTCTCGCAACTACCTACCGTGTACTGCAGTCGCTGGCTAACGCCGGCGAGCTCGACTCGGTCAAGGGCATTGAAGGTGAGACCCTGTACCGCCACTGCCAGGTGAAAGATCACCACCACCACCTGCTCTGCCGCCGATGCGGCACCGCCATTGAGCTGGAAGCACCCGCCCTCGAGGACTGGGCACTGGCGATGGGCAAGCAGCACGGCTTCTCGGAGCTGGAGCACGTGGTAGAAGTGACCGGCTACTGCCCGGACTGCACTTTAGCACGTCGCGAGGAAGAAGCGCAGGGCGGCACTGCACGCTAACGTTGCAGGCCAAGCCGCAACCTCTAAGCCCCTCATCTGAGGAGCTATCCCCCATCGAGGGAAAACCTTCTCAACGAAGGAAACGGCGCCTTCAAGATTTTTGACGCCGCTACAGCACGACACACAGGGCATCTGAACAAGGCAACGCCACACAGACTAAGCCCACGCCGCACCGGGAGAAACCCCTTTTCACAGCGGCATCCACATGCACGACAACGAAAGAGCCCCACCTTATTGGTGGGGCTCTTTCTTATAGGTCCTATGCCTTAGTCAGCTGGCGGCCCGACGCGCTATGGCGGCGCTTCACGCCACCAATCACACGGCACACCACGTAAATCAGGAAGGAAATGCTGGTCACGTAGGGGCTAATCGGCAGCGAACCGGCAAGAGCCAGCAGAATACCGCCCACAATGGACGACTCCGCGAACAGCACCGACAGGATTAGGGTGCGCACCGGAGATGCCGTTACCTGCATCGCCGCAGCCGCCGGAGTAATCAGCAGCGCCAGCACCAGCAGCGAACCGACCACCTGCACCGACAGCGCCACAGCAATACCCAGAATCACCATGAACACCAGGGACAGGAAGCGCATCGGCACGCCCTTAGCGCGCGCGACCTCCGGGTCCAGGGAGGCAAAGCTCAGCGGACGCCACACCATCACCAGCAGGGAAATAATAACCACCGCACCAATAATCATGGTGTGCAGCTGGTCGGCATCCACGGACACAATCTGACCGGTCAGCAGACCAAACTTATTCGCGCTACGGCCCTGGTACAGGGAGAGGAAGAGAATACCCAAGCCCA
>ERZ1674149.97-NODE-97-length-28278-cov-19.979343_pt1 | contig 28278 bp, 19 predicted proteins | sample MGYA00581311_ERZ1674149 | MGnify/ENA primary metagenome ERZ1674149 (study PRJEB41354, sample SAMEA4873312) | human saliva metagenome | biome: human-associated habitat [ENVO:00009003]; feature: mouth environment [ENVO:08000002]; material: saliva material...
GCCACTTCGATGAGGATACTTCCATCGGGAGCGTGCGGGCTATCCACAATGCTCGCATCCACGATAGCTCCTTGGTCAATACGGCTAATCCCGTGCTTCTTGAACTGCTTATTCAGCTCGCGAAGGAGCTTGTCCATAATCCCCAAGCGGGTCAGTTCAGCGCGAAAGCGACAGATGGTGCTGTGGTCTGGAGCTGGAAGGCCCATATCCAAGAGGAGGAATTCGCTGAAGAGGTGGGAGTCGTTGATTCGTTCTCCGACTTCGTAATCACTTAGGCCGTACCAGGTCTGAAGCAGTAGGATCTTGAACATCATCAAGGCATCATAAGCTGGATTGCCTGTGGCGTTCTGGGTCTTTGTATACTTCTTGTTGAGTAGTGTGCGAATACCTCGCCAGTCAACGCAAGCGCTGATCTGTCGAAGGAACGAGTGCTTCATGCGGTCGCGACGTACCTGCGTATAAACTTGTAGGAAGCTCGGGGCGGATTCGGTTTGTTTGGTTGGCAAGCGATACGACTGTTTTTTGCTGTGAAGGTACTAAATATCAGAAATATACGAAAATGGAATAGACCTGGGTCCCCTCCAGTGCCGTGCAATGGTCTCCTAATAAGGTGATTGGAGAAGGCACAGCCCTGAAAAAAGCCAGGAGATATAGGTGTGGTAGGTAGGAATACGTAGATTCTTTGCGTAGAGCGTCAGGAACTGCTATGTATCAGCCTTTGGGGCTAAATCGCTAGCCCCTGCCCCGCCAAAGGATCACCCTCGCGAAGCAGGGGACTACACGAAACAATACAAATACACAATGTTATTATGGGCATTCCCTACCCACCCTTTGCTCTCGATGACGGCTAACTCTTGATATTCTGAGCGATCCAGAGGTTGAGGTCCTGCTTATTGATCGCCGCCGACATCAGCTCGGGGAACTTGTCCGGGGTACAAGCAAAGGCGGGTACCCCAAGGGTACCTAGGAATGCTGCGTTACCCCGATCATAGGAAGGCGAACCATCGTCGTTGAGGGCTAGGAGGACGATCAGCTGTACCCCCGACTGTACCAGCCGGACGAACTTCTTGCGCATCTCCCGCTCGTTGCCCCCCTCGTAGAGGTCCGTCACTAATACTAGCGTCGTATCCTCTGGACGTGTGATACGCTCCATGCAGTAGTGCAGAGCTCGGTCAATATCCGTTCCTCCCCCGAGCTGGACTCCGAAGAGCAGGTCCACAGGATCCTCCATCTCATCCGTGAGATCCGCTACCTCTGTGTCGAAGACGACCATACGGGTACTGACGGCAGGGATAGAGGCAAGCACCGAACCAAAGATCCCCGAATAGACGACCGAGGCACCCATTGAGCCGCTCTGGTCGATGCAGAGGACGATGTCCTTCATGGCCTTGCGTCGTCGCCCATAGCCTATACGGATCTCGGGGATGATGGTCTTATAGTCGGGTTGGTAGTTCTTGAGGTTCTTCGTGATCGTAGCATTCCAGTCTATCTCGTTGTAGCGAGGATTGCGACGTCGGGAGGACCTGTTGAGTGCCCCCGTGACCGCCTGCTGGGTAGGTCCAGCGAGCTTCCTAAGGAGCTCATCGACGACCTTGCGGACGACCTCCCGAGCCGTAGCCTTGCTCTTCTCGGGTATAGCTCTCGATAGGGACATGAGGGTAGCTACTAGGTGAACGTCAGGTACGACTCCCTCGAGCATCTCGGGCTCTGTCAGGAGCTCATGGAGGTGAAGACGTGATACAGCATCCCGCTGGATGACCTGCACGACACTCTGGGGGAAGAACTCTCGTATATCCCCCAGCCATCGGCTGACCTTGGGAGCCGAACTCCCTAGTCCCGCCGAGCGGTCAGAGTCGTAGACTGCCTCGAGGCACTCATCCATCCGTATCTCCTCCTTCGAGAGGCTCACACCGGTGCCATCGGCTTCATCTCCACCGAGGATCAGTCGCCAGCGCTTCAGATATTCTTCTTGCATCATCTCTTTTGTCTAGTCTAATCCTAAGAATAGGTGAAGTAAGGGCAGGACACGAGCTGCCTCGGCATGGTCCAGGGGCTCTGTACTCATCCCGACACTCTGGGTCGAGGAGCGCTTGCCATCATAGTGACGAGCCTTCTCCCCGAGGTTGCGCCTTTCGGCTGGAGAGTACTCTGAGAAGGTCCTACGCAGCACCGGAAGTAGCTCGTGGAAGTTCTCCGCCGTGATACCGCAGATCCAGTCATTGACCAACTCCCAGAGACGATCCTCCAGCAAGAGGAGCGTGGAAGAGGAACGAAGGAAGCCCTCGAGCCAATACGCCATATCCAGAGGCTTCATCCCTACCGAGCTGTGGTAGGAGAGACTATGTGCGATCTGTTCGCTGGACAAGCGGTCAGCTTGGTTAAGGAGCAACGTCGCCATACCAGCTAGCAAAGGATGCACCTGCGAAGAGGTACGAAGCTCCTCGAGGAAGGCGAGCCACAGCTCCCTAAGCTCTTCGTCTGCTAGGGTCATAAGAGCTTGGTCTACCTCCCTTAGGGAGTTATATAGATCGTCTGCGGCTGTTTCGTCGATACCTGAGCAGGCCTGCAAGCCCCCAGCTACGCTACGTGCTACCATTACCCGTAGTATACCCTCTAGGTGAGAGAAGTCTAAGGCACGTACAGAGCCGTAGCGCAGGATGCGTATGAGCTTGGGGATCGTATCTAGCATTTCCCCGACATCGACAGCGGAGGCAGATAGCTCGTCGAGCCTCTTAGTCATCATCGTCACCAGCCCCGGGAGATCGGCAGGGATAGCTTCATCTAGGAGCTCGGCGAGACGGCGTATGCTCTGCGCCTCCATCGCCTGATGGCTCATGTAGGCTTCGGTAGCCTGCTGTAGGGTGTTGCCCCACACAGCCCGCTCGATGATAGATATGATCTGCTCGGGCTTATGGTAGAGCTCCCATTGCTCTTTGAAGGTGCCCTTGCCCGAGACTCCCCGCTCTGTCCCCCAGCCGATGCCGAGTAGATCAAGGCGATGGATGAAGATACTCTTCTCTAGGTCTAGTGGTTTACGCAGGTCAAGGGTTACGGTCTTGATCTCGGAGGTGAAGGGCAAGCGAAGTCGCTTCTGTTGCCGCTCAATGTCCACCAAGAGGGGCACCTTAGGCACATCATCGGGTACAGAGCCAAGGCGATTACCGATGACTAGCTCCTCCTTGATCAGATCCAGTAGGATCGGATCGCCGAAGCCCATAACGGTAATAGCTGCCTGATTATAGTCCTCTAGTAGGGCACGTGGGTATTCCTTCAGGGTAGCAGTAGCGTGAGCCAGACGTACGGTCTCGATAACATGTGCCACGGAGGTGTCCATATTCTTCCGACGAAGATGCTTGGCCATCCTACTGACCCAGAGCGTACCATCATCCTCGGGGTGATACCACAGATAGTCATACCATCCTGGGGAAGTGATACCTGCACCATAACCGCTATATAGGGATAGGCGGTCGTAGGTCCAGGGGATCCACGTGCAGGTAATCTTCGTCTTGGGAAGACCCTTTAGTCGTTCATTGTCTTCCTTGATTTTGATCTTGGCTCTTGCCTCTAGGGCTGGGGCATGCCATGCGCCACAGATGACGACGATGACCCGATCACCTGCTCGCTCGGCCTCTCGTATCTGCTTACGCATCCACGCTTCACGTACGAGGTCGTGCTCACTCGTACGTTCGGGGAAGGCCTCCCGAAGGGCAGTCATAGCTTCGCTCACCGCCTCGAAGACCTCTGCCCCGTCGGGACTACTCTCGATACGAAGATTCCACCAAGCCTCCCCATCCGATAAGCCATCGATCTCTGCGAGGACATCGAAGGGGTCGGGAGAGATAAAGGCATCCTCTAGCTCTTCCTCATCGGGGGGAAGGACTGCGCTCACCTCCACGGGGGACTCTTCGTCTGTAGCTGAGGTAGACGACTCGGTCTGCTCTGTAGGGGGAGTAGACAGCTCCTCTGTAGCCTCGTCAGTGGGAGCTTCGCTTGGGCTTGCCTCGCTCGTCTCCTCTGCCTTCACCTCTGTCTGGGCTAAGCGATAGATAAGGGGTAGGTCAAAGAAGTGTAGCTCCGTACCCTGAGTGGCTGCGTAGAGCATCGCCTGCCATTCGGGGGAGAAGGCTGCGAAGGGATAGAAGACCGCATTCTGAGGATTCGTAGGCTCGTAGGCCAGGAGAGCTACGGGGGGCTTCATGCCCTCTCTAGCTACCTGTCCTAGGAGCTCCTCCGCCTCGGGTGGTCCCTCTACGAGTATTAGATCAGGGCGGAGAGCCTCGAGACGCTCCCGTACACGCCGAGCAGAGCCCGGGCCGTGATGCCTGACCCCAAGTATATACGTAGCCATGGTACTAGATCATGTCACGCGAAGCACGATAGATGTCCTTCCACCCGTCACGTTGCTTGACGACGGTCTCCATGTATTCCTGCCAGACGATCTTATCCTGCACGGGATCCTTAACGACAGCACCGAGGATACCCGAGACCAAGTCCTCAGCATGTAGTGCACCATCACCGAAGTAGCCAGCCATAGCAAGGCCGTTATTCACCACCGAGATCGCCTCTGCCGTACTAAGTGTCCCCGTGGGGCTCTTGAGCTTGGTCTTACCATCAGCGGTAGCCCCAGAACGTAGCTCACGGAATATAGTGACCACACGACGTATCTCCTCTAGTGCAGGCTTCTCTGCTGGTAGCTTCATCACCTGCTCGAAGCTCTCGACTCGTCTGCGCACGATATCGATCTCCTCATCCAGTGTATCAGGGAGTGGGAGGATGACGGTATTGAAGCGACGCTTGAGGGCGCTAGAGAGGTCATTGACCCCCTTGTCTCGGTTGTTCGCCGTGGCGATGACGTTGAAGCCTCGTATGGCCTGCACCTCTTGGTTCAGTTCGGGTATAGGCATCGCCTTCTCCGAGAGGATGGTGATGAGGGTATCCTGCACATCGGAGCCAATGCGGGTGAGCTCCTCTACACGAGCTATCTTACCCTCCTTCATAGCCTTCATGACGGGAGTCTCGACGAGTGCCCCTTCGCTTGGCCCTTCGGCTAGTAGGCGGGCATAGTTCCACCCATAGCGTATAGCCTCCTCGCCCGTACCTGCAGTACCCTGTACGATGAGGGTAGAGTTACCGGAGATAGCGGCAGCTAGGTGCTCACTGACCCAGCTCTTGGCTGTCCCGGGGAGCCCATAGAGCAGGAGGGCACGATCGGTCACGAGGGTTGCTACGGCTATCTCCATGAGGCGTCTGCGGCCTATGTACTTCGGGGTTACCTCGAATCCGTTCTTGAGCTTCCCCCCGAGGAGATAGGTGACGACCGACTGGGGTGATAGCACCCAGTTATCGGGGGTTGGGTTGGTCTCGTTCTTCTTTAGCTCGTGAAGTTCTTCTGCGAAGAGTTGCTCGGCATGTTGCCTTAGTAATGTGCTCATATTATACGTATGTAGTGGTTTTATTTAGTCTTTGGGAATGTTTTGTCTAGGGCGGCCTTCGTCTGCATGATCAGGAGAAGATCCTCTAGGAAGGCTCGCTTGGATGGGGTCATATCGGGTACATGCTCTGCATCCTCTCCGTGCAGGAGATTGTAGAGGAAGGGCTGTACGTCGGGGTGTAGGGATAGACCTATCTGCTCCGTCTTCGCTAGGCGATAGTAGACGTAGCAGGCACTGACGATCTTCAGGAACGCCAGGGAGAAGCGAGGCCCCCACATCTCCTCACCCTCCGTAACCCATTGCTCGGGTATGCCGTGGCGAGCGTTGTACTTCCGTAGGTCTATATCCTCTCGTTGCCCTGGGCAAAGAAGCCCCACAAGCTCCTCGAGGGTCTTGCTATCACACTGCTCCTGCAGTACCCAGTAGGCCCAGTGCCTGTCTCGTAGGGTTACGATCGGACTAGTTATGGAAAAGTAGGAGGCAAAGGGTGGGTTCTTGGCAAGTCGCTGGGCAGCCTTCATCGGGTCGCTCGTCCCGTAGAACTCCATCCAGAAGGTCAGGGGTACACGCTCTGCTATCTGGCGCAGGATGTAGTGCTCATCGCTCTCGCCCTTGTTGGGGCTGACCTCGGCGATACCCAGCTCCTTGAGTTCGGGGCTGTAGGGGATCGGGGTATATGACCAGCCTAGTATGCGCCCATACTTCAGCTGTCCCTTTAGGAGCTCGCAGTAGCGTCTGACGAGCTGCCCCTTGGGTAGGCTCCCGAGAAGCGAACGGGCGACCTCACGCACCTTCTGGCTGCGATCCTTCGCCATCACGGCGGTGAGGAACTCTTCGTCCTCTTGGCTAAGTCCTATACTGAAGCACGAGAGCAGAGCCTCTCTATTGGAGGCCGTCTCCTCACGCCAAGTACGTTCGACAAGAGGTATCGCAGCTCGAGGATCCTCCCTACGCACCTGCTTGAGGAGTTGTAGGCGAGCCTGCTGACCAGATAGCTCCCAGTGCTCTAGATCTAGGGGACTCTCCTCCTCTACCTCGAGGAGCGGGAGTAGCCACTTACCTCTATTGCCCGAGACCTTGAGGGCGTTGGCTCTACAAGCTACATTGTAGCCACTGCCCTTCTTGAGTACCGTGCTTAGTAGCTCGTACACATACTCGGGGCGAAGGATCAGCCCCTCCTCAGCCACTAGGTCTAGCCCATAGGCAAGGGTAGCGGTCAGCCTATTGCTGAGCAGGCTACGAAGGATGAGGGAAGGCTCCTGCGGGAGGAAGGGTTGCATCTCCTCAAGGGGCTCCGTCAGTGGGTAGCTCACCTCCTGCTCCTCGGGCAAGAGACCTGCCCGACGATAAGCGAAGACCATCGCAGCTAAGCGATAGAAGGCCTCCTCGCTGTCCTCACTCCCCTGCTGTATCTTCTCCCACTCTGCCTGCAGCTCGGGCAGGGGACAGGCCACCGCCCTACCTGGGGTGCCCAGCAGAGCTAGGCTAACAAGACTATTCGTTGTACTACTCATACTCCTTGGTGTGATACTCATGCTGTGTGATGCGGTAGTGCCCATCGTACCAAATGGAGATGAGCCGCCACTCGCCTTCGCTGATGATGACGAAGGCATTGCAAGGTCTTCCGCCCGTTAGGGTCAGGAAGGAAAGTCCATCCTCTCGCCTTATGGAGACAGGCTGTCGCCTACCCCTAGCGTCATAGAGTGCGAAGGACTCGCCCTCTGGGCAGATCCTTACCTCCCCGAGACAGAGAGAGGTGTGCTGGGCGAAGGGGTTCTGCCCCATCCGCTCTCGATAGTATGCCATTCCCTCCTCGATACTGCCAAAGCTCTGAGGGACAAAGGTCTTCTCTGTATGGGTGGCATCCTGTACCAAGGCTCGGCTGTTGAGCACTCCCTTATAAAAGAAGAGCTTCGCCCGATAGACTACTCCCTCCATCAAGCTAAGCTCCATAGACGGGCGACCGGGCACAATGAAGGTCAAGCGCACGGCATATCGTCCACTCTGCAGTCCGTAGAGGTGGGCGACCTCGGTGCGGTTATCGCCCGTGCTACGCTCCTCGGTATAGAGGACAAGCCAATCATCCTCCACTCCTTCGCCAGCGAGCACCTCATCCTGTGCCTGAGGGATACCGACCATTGTCCTAAGCTCCACCTGCCAGTCCTCACTGAGGGTCTCTATCCTACGGTAGGCAGAGATCAGGAGGTAGAGACGGGAGAGGCGATCGAGGAGGAGCTCCTTCCAGCCCTCAGCGTTGTAGTCGATCTCGTAGATCTCGTAGAGCCGCTGGGCGACCCCCGAGGCCTGCGCATCCACCATCCTACGTGCCATTTCGTAGATACTCCCCCGCTGGCTAGAGGCTACGTGCATCAGACCCGTACGCAGTAGATCCTTCATCCACAGCTCCAGCTCCTGCATTCCCGCCAAGATCTTGGCATGGCGATTGGCCTGCCGACGCTCTGCCTGCTTGGGGTCTTTGACCTTCTCGCCCTCCTTCTTGCGCTCCTCACGCTGAGCTTTCTTCTCAGCTGTCTCTGCACGCTTGTCGATCCAGGAGGTGACCCACTCGGGCTCGTCCTCTTGGGCGAAGGCGGACTCACTGCGAGCATAGAGCAGGAGCAGGCCTAGGGCATGCTTGCAGGGAAACTTATGGCTAGGGCATGAGCACTTAAAGGCAATATTCGTAAGGTCTACTATCGTCTGGTAGGGGGATGACCCCGAGCCCTGGCAGTGTCCCCACAAAGCTCTTTCGCCACATCGCAGTAGGGGCCATTTGCTGGTCTTTGCCTGTCCTTGTACAGCCTTGACAGAGGCGGCATCGGGTGCGAGCTGTAGTATCTGGTCTTCGGTAAGTCTGATGGACATATTGATGTCTATTTGCGTTGTGTGTACCAAAGGTAGTGATTATGCCCGAAAAATCTCCTCCCCCACCAAGGTACTACCGCTACCTCCCCGCCCTCTCCTTCTCCACCCCTCGACCCTACAGATCCTGCTGATAGACCTCCTCCCCCTATCTATACCCCTGCGTACTCCCTGACCCCACAGATCCTGCTGATAGGCCTAGCTCCCTCACCCTCCTGCCCCTATCTACACCCCTGTGTACTCCCTGACCCCACAGATTCTGCCGATAGGCCTAGTTCCCTCACCCTACTGCCCCTATCCTCGACCCAGTACTCATTGCTTGTATCGATCACGGAGACAGCTCTAGCTACGGGATTTTGAGAGGGGTGAGAGAGGACACGGTATGTCCGCTGTAATCACCTTACATAGGTGACGACAACGCTCTAGGTATGTGCGCATCCATCACACCTTATATAGGTGATTACGATGGTCTCTGTATGTATACTATTCCCTTTCGGGGCTGCAATGGGGCTGATATAAGATAGAGATAGGAAAGGTTTTCCTTCAAGAGAACACGTCATTTTTGCCCAGCTACACAGGTGACACTGGTGCACGGTGCAAGCCCCCTATATATAGGGCTTGCACCGTGCACCAGACTGTGTAGCAGGGATCTGAGTAAATGCTTATTATAGAAGAGCTTTGCTTATCGTTCGTTTTTCTGTACCTTTGTAACTAGGAAAAGAGAGCTGTTGTGCTTTCAATAGTCAGTCAGAATGGTAGTCAAAAGCCAGTCAAAAAACTGCTACATTTTTGCTACACTACCGCTTGACCAGATTAGATAGACATCTGTGATACAACGAGATAAAGGGGGATGGTACATTTCCCTCTCTCTCCGCTGAAAAAGAAAGGGTGCAAATCGCAAGCGATTTGCACCCTTTTTCTATTCCGTTTTCGGGGGTAGGTAGAATATTTAAACATTGAACTTTAGATATCACAAACTTACGGAATTCCCTTCATGCACTGAAAGCCAGCCCTCACTATCCCCCCACTCCCTTCCCTTTTCACTACCTTTGCAGAGGCGCCGATGAGCAGTGATTTGGCTGGCGGCGATAAAGTTAAACAGGAGCGATGAGCATCAATTATCAGGAATTAGTGCCGGAGAAGGCATTGGGCAAGGAGATCAGCCGACACATCTTCCAGACCTATCGAGCGAAGACCGGACTACCTCACGAGATCGAGCAGAACATCGAGCACATCAAGCGCTTGAACCCCGAATACGAATATCACCTCTTCGACGACGAAGACATCAAGGCCTTCATCCTCGAGCATTACGGCGAAGTCATCTGGGGCTATTACCAGCGCATCGCACCGATCTATGGTGCCGCCCGTGCCGACTTCTTCCGCTACCTCCTCGTCTACCAGCTGGGTGGCGTGTACCTTGATATCAAGTCCTCCTTGGACAAGCCCCTCAAGGACGTCCTGCATCCTGAGGACCAATTCATCCTGACGCATTGGGACAACCGCCCTGGTGAGCAGTACGAAGGCATCGGCATCTATCCCGAGCTGGGCACCCTTCCTCGTGGCGAATATATCCAGTGGTGCATTGCCTCCGTAGCGGGTCACCCCTTCCTGCGCGCCGTCATCCTGCAGATGCTTCGCAACATCGACGAATACACACCCTTCCGTCACGGAGCGGGTCTATGGGGCGTCCTGCGCACGACCGGCCCTGTCATGTACACCAAGGTCATCGAAGCCATGCGCCCCACGCTCGTTGAGGGGAAAGACTACCGCATGCTCGACAAGCCCCAAGAGATCGGCCTGCGCTACTCCATCTTTGATACGGCGGGCGTCTACGGCCACAAGAAGGCGCTCAAGGCCAACTACAACAAGGCCTACACCCCGATCATCGTGACGCCCGACCGCCCGCTCTACGCCAAGTGCGCCAAGTACTATCTCTTCGCACGCTTAGCCATCCGCGTCCTCGGCGACAAGATCGCCGCCCGCTTCAAGTAGCCACGACACCCCACCCACAAAAAGCGAATCGCTGTAGGATATGCTCCTGCAGCGATTCGCTTTTTATTTGATCGAGAGGCTCGAAGGCCTTATTACAGCTGGGCTATTTGAATAGTGCGTCCAAAGCTCTCGTAATGGCCTGCTCAATCTCTTCAGCTTCCGTACCAGCACGCCCCTCAGCCGTCGCAGTAGCCACCAGCTCGCCCGTCTCAGCCGACACCAACTGGATAGTTATCTCTTTCACATAGGCAGCTAACAAGACATGGCGGCGTCCGCTTTTGCCATAGCTCACCATAAGGGTCTTGGATTTCAATCGCTCATCCAAGCGGGGTAAGACGATAAAACCGTTCTTAGCGAAGATCCCGACCAGCACATCGCGGGGATTGACTGACACAGAATAAGACGTGGGGCCATCACCTCTGTGACTCACCGAGGTGCTATATATCGCCTGTGTCTCTGAGACGTAGACATGGGTATATGCCCGAAGATCCTTATTCACACGGACAGTAGCAGGGCGTAGCGTTACGCATCCCGTGAGGGAGCCAACGACAACAAGGGCGATTAGGCCAAAGATGAATGTAGTGTATCTGTGCTTCATAAGCTATAAGTTTTGTTCCCCATAAAAGTACGATAATATATGGTATGCCGAGAGGTATAGCCCTTCTGCTTGAGGGGAGAGGCATGACCCCATATAGAGACTGTTGCCGCGAGTCCTACTCTCTATTTAGAGTACTAAGGCATCGCACGCCCAGCTCCCCGATATATCTCTCCGAAGTCTCCAAGTAAGCCCTTCGCCTTATCGCGCGTATTTCTCTTATCCTACGGAGGGGAAAGTGCCATTCTCGTGAAGAAAAAAGCGCCTTCACGTAGTGGTTTTCCTGCATCTATGTACGTAGTCTTAAAGACCAGGCACGTAAATCCAAATATCCACGTACGTAGACATTAGAGCCACGTACGTAGCCCAAACTTTTCTGCCACTCGTCCACAACTTTTATCCCTACGCGGAGCAACAAACTAATAGAGGTCACTTCACAAAGCTATACGGAATCAGTCCAAAGCTATATAGCTTTCTTCGCTATCCTATATAGCTCTAACCGCGTACTCATATAGGTCAGCCCAGCAACCAATATAGCTTCACACCACCCTCCCCGTAGAGACAGGAAACCCTGTATTGGGGAGGAGCGTACCCCTTTACACTTCCCCGCCCATTTATCACCAACAAAAGAGCACGCCCTTCAAACACCTTAACACTGCAGAATACCAGCGGATTAGCTTCCTTAAAAAGCTAAAGAAATCGACTGTAGGAGCAAAGAAAAGTTGATTATATTTGTGACGTATTCATCACTTAGACCTCATGATAATGAACCGATTCCTCCAACGACTACCGCGCTTGAGCTACCGTGTCAAGGTAGCCATGCTGCTCGTGTGTGGCGTTGTGGTGGGTTTAGGTGGGCTCTTCCTCTATCTGCTTAGGTTCCACACCTACTTAGGAGATGACCCCTCGGCCTGTGTCAACTGCCACATCATGACTCCTTACTACGCCACGTGGATGCACGGCGCCCACGCCCGCAACACCACGTGCAACGACTGCCACGTACCGCACGACAACGTCTTCCGCAAATACTTCTTCAAGGGGAAGGACGGTATGAACCACGTCTACAAGTTCGTCACGCGCCAAGAGCGTCAGGCCATCCAAGCCATCGACGAGAGCGCTGAGGTAATCATGGAAAACTGCGTGCGCTGCCACGCCACCCTCAATACCGAGCTTGTCAACACGGGGCGCATCACCTATATGGACGCCAAGTGCGACGAAGGGAAAGCCTGCTGGGATTGCCACCGCGACGTGGCCCACGGCAGGATGAACTCCCTCTCCTCGACCCCAGGGGCCGAAGTACCCCTGCCCGACTCGCCAGTGCCCGACTGGCTGCAGAAGATGCTGAACTAAGCATCCTCACCACGCAAGCATAATATCAGAATAACAAATAAAAGAGACTCAAAATCATGGCACAACAATTGAAACGTTGGCAGGGATGGCTCCTATTCGGAGGCTCTATGGTCGTAGTCTTCGTCCTCGGACTCATCGTCTCCTCACTCCTGGAGCGCCGCGCCGAGGTGGTGAGCATCTACAACAACCGCAAGCACATCTTCAAGGACGCTATCGTGGCACAGAACGAGCTGTTCGCCGAAGACTTCCCCCGTGAATATCAGACGTGGCTCAAGACCGCCGACACCACCTACCAGGGTGAATTCAATAGCTCGCAGCGTGTCGACGTGCTCGCTGCTCGCCCCGAGATGGTCGTGCTATGGGCTGGCTACTCCTTCTCTATGGAGTACAACACGCCTCGTGGACACAAGCACGCTATCGAAGACATGGACGAGATCCTTCGTACCGGCTCCCCTGGCGTGAACGGCAACAAGGATATCCAGCCTGGTACCTGCTGGACGTGTAAGAGCCCCGACGTACCCCGCATCATGAAGGAGAAGGGTATCGCAGAGTTCTACAAGGCTCCCTGGAGCCAGTGGGGACCCGAGATCGTGAACACCATCGGCTGCTCCGACTGTCACGATGCCCGCACCATGAAGCTCAAGCCCGCACGCCCCGCCCTCTACGAAGCCTTTGAGCGTCGTGGCGAAGATGTCTCCAAGCAGTCCCACCAGCACATGCGCTCACTCGTCTGTGCCCAGTGCCACACCGAGTACTACTTCAAGGGCGATGGCAAGTACCTCACCTTCCCCCACGACAAGGGCTTCACGGTCGAGGACATAGAGGCTTACTACGACGAGATGAACTACTCCGACTATACGCACAAGATCTCTCGTGCTCCCATCCTCAAGGCTCAGCACCCCGACTACGAGCTGTGGCGTATGGGTATCCACGGCCAGCGCGGCGTATCGTGCGCAGACTGCCACATGCCCTACGTGAGCGAAGGCGGAGTGAAGTACTCTGATCACCAGATCACCAGCCCTCTGGCGAAGATCGATAAGACCTGCCAGACCTGCCACCGCGAGGATGCTGAGACGCTCCGTCAGAACGTCTACGAACGTCAGCGCATGGCCAACGACGTCCGCAACCGCGTAGAGAAGGAGCTCGCTAAGGCCCACATCGAAGCTAAGTACGCCTGGGATAGCGGTGCTACCGAAGCCGAGATGAAGGATGCTCTGCAGGCTATCCGCAAGAGCCAGTGGCGCTGGGACTTCGCTGTCGCCAGCCACGGTGCTTCCTTCCACGCTCCACAAGAAGTGACGCGTATCCTCGGTCAGAGCCTCGGCTATGCTCAGGAAGCTCGCCTTGCCATCGCCAAGGTACTGGCACGCCACGGCTTCTCAGGTGACGTCCCTATGCCTGACATCTCCACAAAGGAAAAGGCTTGGGCTTACATCGGCGTCGACGGCAAGAAGCTCCAGGCTGATAAGGCAGAGTTCATGAAGACCGTCGTACCTAAGTGGGTGCAGTCGGCTAAGGCACAAGGCAAGCTCATCGAGCTCTAAGTCGAGCCTGTTGCCCTGACACACATCTAAGTATCCCTACTTCAGCGCGGCGACAGACCTCATCGTCTGCCGCCGCGCTTTCGATATAAATCCCAACCGCTTCCCCGTCTATGTTCAACGCACTCTGGAAAATGAGAGAAGGCTTCGTCACTGGTGCAGGCTTGATCCTCGTTGGGCTACTGCTGCAGTACACGGCAGGCCCGATCGACTGGTCAGCCTTCGCCTTCCCAGTGAATGCCATCGTCCTTGCTCTCTACCTCCTCCTGCTCGTCATCATCTACGCGCTACGTCATCGGGTCCGCCTCTTCTCCTTCCTCTTCACAGTCGAGGCGGCTGTCCCCACACTTATCTATGCAGCTATACTCACCGTAGCCATGGGGCTCACCCGTCAGGTAGCCCCTCACGAGCGAGCCATTGACCCCATTGGGCTCACACGAATGCTATCCTTCTGGCCCTTCGTGCTCATCTATGCCCGCCTCGCTGGCATCGTGGGGCTCATCGCGATACGACAGATCTTACACTTCCATCTGAGAGAGGTCCCTTCGCTGCTCTCCCACATCGGGCTCTTCATCGCCATCGTCGCCGCGACGCTCGGCAGTGCCGATATGGAGCGTGTGAAGCTCAAGGCCACCACCGACATGCCCGAGTGGCGCGCCACCCACGATCAGGGCTTCATGGAGCTACCGCTGGCCATCCAGCTGGAGAAGTTCACCATCGACGAATATCCCCCCAAGCTCCTCCTCATCAATAGTAAGACAGGGAAGTCCATACCAGAGAAGAACCCACAGATCGTCCTTATCGATAAGCACTTCCATGAAGGTATGCTGTCGCAGTGGCGCATCCGTGTACACAAGAACTATCCCCTCGCTGCTCCCGTCATGGCGGCCGACACGACGAAGTACGTGGAGTGGGGCTCATCGGGCGCTGTGACGGCACTCCTCGTCGAAGCCCAACCGATGAAGAATGGCAAGGAAGTGGGCAAGCCCATCATCGGATGGGTCACCTGTGGTAGCTACCTCTTCCCCTTCCAAGAGCTGAAGCTCACGAAGGACCTGAGCCTCGTGATGGCACGCCGCGAACCCGAGCGCTACGCCTCACGTATCCATATCTATACGCAGACGCAGAAGAACATCGTCGCCACCGTCGAGGTCAACAAGCCCGTGACGGTCGACGGGTGGAAGATCTACCAGCTCAGCTATGATGAAGCGATGGGTCGCTGGAGCGAGACCAGCACCTTCGAGCTCGTCAAGGACCCTTGGCTCCCCGCCGTCTATGTGGGCATCTACCTTCTCTTGGCCGGCGCTATCCTCACCTTCATCACAGCACAGAAGCGCCGCCGCTAAGCAAGGCGACCTAAGTGTAGGGAAAGTCCTTACCCCGAGCGCGCACCGCTCCAATGGCTGACGGACAAGCTACCCTACCCCTTCTGCATCTTCACCCCAACCCTATCAACTCTATCCTCATGACTTGGGATTCCTTCATATTCTTCGCTATCCCTGCCCTCCTTCTGTGGGCGGGTGGTGCTTGGACGGCTTGGAAAAAGCGTCCGCTACCGACCTATCTCCTCACCGCTGCGGGACTGCTCGTTTACTTCGCCTTCATCCTCGGACTGTGGATGTCACTGGAGCGCCCACCCCTTCGCACGATGGGTGAGACCCGCCTGTGGTACGCCTTCTTCCTCCCCACGGCGGGGCTGATCGTCTATTCGCGCTGGCGCTATCCTTGGATCCTCGCTTTCAGCACCGTCCTGGCAGGCGTCTTCACCACGATCAATATCGTCAACCCCGACATCCACAACAAGACGCTCATGCCAGCGCTACAGAGCCCATGGTTCGCTCCGCACGTCATCGTCTATATGTTCGCCTATGCCGTGCTGGGTGCCGCTGCACTGATGTCGGCCTACCTACTGTGGTTCAAGAAGTCACCCATCAACGATCACGAGATGGACATCTGCGACAACCTCGTGCAGGTCGGCTGGGCGTTTATGACTGTCGGTATTCTCTTCGGGGCGCTCTGGGCGAAGGAAGCCTGGGGGCACTACTGGGCGTGGGACCCCAAGGAGACTTGGGCTGCTGCGACATGGTTCGCCTATCTGGCTTATATCCACGTGCGCATCCGTTCGGACCGCTACCGCCGTGCAGCGCTCTGGGGGCTCTTCATCTCCTTCATCCTCCTGCAGATGTGCTGGTGGGGCATCAACTACCTACCCTCTGCCCAAGGCACCAGCGTCCACACCTACAGCTTGGGCTAAGGCTCTCCGCCCATAAGCCTCTATAAAAGTATCGTCCCCACCCGCAGCCTCGGCTGCGGGTGGGGACGATTGCTTTCAGAGCTTATTCGTACTTCAGGCGCTCCTGCTCCAGGTCGATCCTTTGAATAAAGCGATTCACGATATCCTCGTTGATATTCGCTTGCTCCTTATTCAGGTGATAGAGGTAGAGGCGCTGCTGATCCAAGATATTCGAATAAAGCTCATTCGACGCGTCATAGAGCGGGGTCTGCCCCTCCTCCAGCTGCGTCATCCAGTGGGAGACCATCGACTGCAAGTGCTGGCTATCGCTGATGAGCTCACACATCTCGTTCTCTCGGAGATAGCGCAAGCTGACATCAGCAAGGCCTTTGCGTATGATTGACTCGGTCTCTTGCTCGGGGAGGTAATCATTGAAGGCAGGGAGCTTCATCCGCTCGATCAAGATAGGCAGGGTGAGCCCTTGTAGAAGCAGGGTCACCAGGATCACTACGAAGGTGATATAGATGATCATCGAGCGCTCTGGGAAAGGCACCCCCGCCTCAGTCATCATCGGGATGGAGAGAGCGGCGGCCAAGGACACGACACCACGCATGCCCGACCAGCCCAAGACGAAGGGAACGTGCAGGCCATAGTAGTTCGGGTCAGCCACCTTGATGAATCTCCGCATAAAGAGCGTGGTCATGACTGCCCCATAGCTGCACGCCAGACGAACTAAGATCAGCACCGCCGAGATCAAGAGACCATACCACGTCGCCGTGGACAAGCTCATCCCCCCTTCACGCATACCAGCGACCACCTCGGGTAGGTTCAGGCCGATAAGTAGGAAGACAAGACCATTCAGCAGGAAGACAAAGTTATGCCAGAAGTTCCATCCACTCAAGCGAGAACTACTATCCATGAAGAGGATATTCCGGCTGCTCAAGTACAAGCCTCCAGATACAACGGCTATTACTCCTGATGCCCCGACCTCTTCGGCAGCGAGATACATGATATAGGGAGATATCAGAGTGAAGACCACATCGATCTTCTCATCGGTAGGCAGGTAGTGATGTAGCTTGATCATCACCCAAGCCACCGCCAGTCCAACCAATAATCCGCCCACGATCATCCACACAAAGCTACCAGCTGCTTGATACCAGACAAACTGCCCCGTACCAACGGCAACGAGGGCCACGCGCATGATGATCAAGGAGCTGGCATCATTGAAGAGGCTCTCCCCCTCCAATATGGAGGAAAAACGCTTCGGCACCTTCACAAAGCGCATGATCGCCTGAGCGCTTACAGCATCAGGAGGCGAGACGATCCCCCCGAGCAAGAAGCCTAAAGCAATAGAAAAGCCGGGCAAGATAGCGTTCGCCACAAGGGCCACCACACAAGCCGTGATGAAGACGACAAGGAATGCAAAGCTCAAGATAATGCGTCGCCACTTCCATAGCTCCTTCCACGAAGCGCTATAGGCCGCTTCGAAGAGTAAGGGTGGGAGGAAGATAATAAAGATCCATTCGGGCTCCACCTTGATATGTGGCACTCCAGGCACCAAGCTCAGTGCCAAGCCTGCCAAGACGAGCAAGATAGGGTAAGCGATCTTGATCTTATTCGCCAGCATGGTCAGCATACAGATGATGACCACCAGCGAGATGATAAAGAGCATTTCAAATATCATCTATTCGAATTCTTATGAGGGTTAATCCAGTCGCGTGCATACACCACGGACCATCAGCGAAACAAACTCTATGGAAGTCCCTGTGAGCACGTCATTCTCGTGCCCCTTCAGGACGTACAAAGATACGAAAATAGGCCTCACCGATGGAAGCGACACGTCCCCACCCGCAGCCTCAGCTACGGGTGAGGACGTGTATTTATCGTCTCGCGACTTTCTCTTACAGGCGATCGGCAATTATTTGGGAGAGCCCGAGTCACCCTGCTGGTAATTCGGGTCGATCATCACATGAAATTTCGGTGGATCGCAGGCTGTCGTAAAGATGACGATACTGGGAGTACGCACACCTGGCATCGTCTATTCACTATTTATTAGCCTGCAGGGACGGATGTCCTCGGCGTGATCTGGCAGCGTAAAGATGAGAATAATCGGCTACATGGCGATAGTCCTCTAACACACCTTACTCGGGAGGGGGCTACCGACCTATATAGGTCTACGGGTGAACCTATATAGGGTACGACGCGAAGCTATACTGGTCGTCGCGTTGACCTATATTGGTCGGAGCAGCGACCTATATAGGTTCGCACACCTCCAGCGGAGGGAAAAGCATCGTTCTCGTGAAGAAAAAAGCGCCTTCACGTAGTGGTATTCTTCTATCTATGCACGTAGTCTTAAAGACCAGGTACGTCAGTCCAAATATCCACGTACGTAGATATTAGAGCCACGTGCGTAGTCTAAACTTATCTGCTACACGTCCATAACTGTATCCCTACGCGGAGCAACAACCTACATAGAGGTCACTTCACAAAGCTGTATAGGAGTCGGTCCAAAGCTATATAGCTCTACCCACGTACTCATTATAAAATGTATAGGCGAGGGAGGCGAGAGAGGGGGCAAATGAAGGGTATAAAGGGGGAGGAAGAAAAGGCGGAAAAGAGGCGCATTGCAGCAGGCGAGGGAGGGCTTTTCAGGGGAGAAAAGAGGCCATTTCACCCCTCCTCGGGGGAGGTCAAGAGGGAGGAAAGAGGGGGAAAAGGGGCAAAAAAAATGTATCTCGCTGAGGGATAAAGCGGTGCGATTTTGGGCTGAACTTTTAGGAGAAAGTGCGGTTTTGTTTTCGTAGCTTTGCACAACAACTGGGGGAAATCCCTCGGATGTTCACTCGTAAATATCACATTTTCAACAACCATCATGACAGAGAGCAAACGCGCTTTATCTGAATACGTTTACCAAAGTAAGTATTCCTTGTTCCGCGAAGACTTGGGTCGTAAAGAGACCTGGGACGAGAGCGTCGAACGTATCCGCCAGATGCACCTGACGCACCTGGAGCGCTTCGCCCCCCAGGCGCTGCAAGACGAGTGGTTCATGACCCAGTTCAATGAGGCCATCGACTACTACAAGCTGAAGAAGTTCGTTGGGTCCCAGCGCAACCTCCAGTTCGGCGGTGAACCCGTCCTGAAGTCCTCAGCGAAGTCGTACAACTGTAGCTACTCGCACTGTGACCGCCTTGAGGTCTTCCGCGAGATCGAGTGGCTCCTGCTCAGTGGCTGTGGCTGCGGTCTCTCCGTAGAGCAGGCTCACGTAGACAAGCTCCCCTCCCTTCTCCCTGCTAGTGAGCTGTCTCAGGAAAGCGAAGCCTATGTCATCGGTGACAGCATCGAGGGCTGGGCTGACTCCATCCACCGCCTCCTCGAATACTACTTCATTCCTGGCGTCAAGAAGCCCGTCTTCGATTACTCTGAGATTCGCCCCAAGGGTGCTAAGATCGCTAAGCGCTTCATCGCTCCCGGACCTGACGGTCTGCGTATGGCACTCGATAAGATCCGTGCCCTGATGAATGCTGCCGTCGCAGCTGGTCAGAAGCGCCTCTCTGCCCTGCAGTGCACCGACATCATCGCGCACCTGGCTGACTCCGTCCTCTCGGGTGGTGTCCGTCGCTCGGCGCTGATGATCCTCTTCTCTCCCGAAGACACGGAGATGGTGAACTGTAAGCACGGCGACTGGTTCACGACCAATCCCCAGCGCGCTCGCTTCAATATGTCGGCTGCTCTCAACCGCGGCGAAGTCGATCGCTCACTCTATGAGTCGCTCTTCCAGGCGATGCGCACAAGCGGTGACCCCGGTCTCTACTGGAGAGATAAGTTCGGCGTCGGCTGTAACCCCTGCTGCGAAATCGGCTTCTTCCCTACGGACAAGAATGGCGATACGGGCTGGCAGGTATGTAACCTCGTCTCCATCAACGGGATGGAATGTACGAGCGAAGAGGAGTTCTACAAAATCTGCCGCTGCGCGTCTACGCTCGCTACCGTGCAGGCTACTTACATGGACTTCCCCTACCTCGGACAGGCTACGACGAACATCATCCAGTCCGATCCCCTCATCGGTGTATCCATCGGCGGGATCATGAACAACCCTCAGATCCTCACGAATAAGGACATCCTCGCCGTCGGGGCTATGCAGGTGCGCCAGCAGAACTCTCAGTGTGCTCGCATCCTCGGCATCAACCCCGCCAGCCGTACGACCTGCGTCAAGCCTGATGGTACGGTGAGCCTCCTGCTCGGTATGACCTCGGGTATCCACGGCGCTTACGCTAAGCGCTACCTGCGTAGCGTCGAGGCCAACATCGAAGAGCCCAACCTCAAGGCTTACGAAGAGGCTAACCCCAAGGCTGTACAGCCCAACATCTTCAAGCCTGCTACGGACAAGAAGATCTTCTTCCCCATCGAAGAAAGCGAAGATACACTTCTGCGCAGCGAACTCAGTGGCATCAAGCTCCTCGAGTACGTCAAGCTCGTCCAGCAGAGCTGGGTCATCCCCGGCATGAGCGACATGGAGTCTCCCATCAAGAATAATGTATCGAACACCGTCGACGTGCCCAACGACCAGTGGGATGCCGTCTGCGACTGGGTCTGGGAGAACCAAGACTACATCGCTGGCGTGACCTTCCTCTCCACCTACGGAGACATGGACCTGCCTCAGGCTCCTATGTGCAAGGTCTCGACGGCTGAGGAGATCCTCCGCGAATACGGCGTCGGTAGTATGTTCGCTTCGGGTCTCGTCGTGGATACGATCGAGGTCTTCGGCGACCTATGGAAGGCTTGCGAATCGGCTCAGGGCCGTGGCGAGCAGCTCTTCGTCTCGGACTACGCTATCGACGACTACATCCAGCGTCACAGCGTCGAGGGCGAAGCCCCCTGCCTGGACCGTGAGCACGTGCGTGGCATCCTCGCAGCACGCCTGCAGGACAAGGTCGAGAACCTCGCTGCTAAGCGCGATATCGTCCGCCGTATCGAGAAGTTCGCCCACAACTACTACCGTGGCGACATCTACAAGGCGGTGAACGTGCTGAAGAGCGTCAATAACCTCCACCTCTTCGAGGTCCTGAAGAAGACGTACAAGCCAGTAGACTGGAAGAGCGTCGACTTCTCTGGCAAGCAGTTCACCAATGCCGATGAGCTCGGTGCTGCCTCCTGCGCTGGTGGTGCCTGCGAGATCAAGTAAGCACTCCCCCGCCTCCCTGTGAGGTACTCAAATAAAGCACAAGCCCCCGAGTAAGCAAGTGAGCTTACTCGGGGGCTTGTCTATTGGAGAGGAGCCTCGTAGCTGGGCTACAAGACGCCCAAATAGAGGGAGAGGAAGCAGCGTATATACGCAGGGAAATCTCCGTATATACGGAAATATATTTTCGTATATGCAGAAATATATTTCCGTATATGCGAAAATTCGGCGCCTTATATACGGGCGTCCGTCCCTATTTCTTCTGCTTGACGAGCAGATTCATTACGAATAGGATGACGATAGCGCCGATGGCTCCCGTCAGGATAGAGCCGATCCAGCCTTCGCCCAGAGAGGTATTGAAGACCTTCTCCAAAAGCCACGAACCTACGCCACTTCCCAGAATACCTACGATGATATTCCCGAGAAGTCCGAGGCCACTACCTCGATAGATAATCCCGCCCAGCCATCCGGCCAGGGCTCCTGTAATCAGTGTTGCGATCATACTTACAAGCTTTGCTATTAAATTCAGCTACGAAGGTAAGGTTTATTGGTTGGAAGGCAAGACATCAAAGCTCGGCGCCTTCCCCCTTACGTTCAGGCCTCCTCGGGCTACCTACAAAAAGAGCCTCCCCACCGTCAGCACGGAGCTAACGGTGGGGAGGCTTTGTATTGGACTTCGCCAGCCACCCGAAGGAGGCAAGGCGAGCGGTGTACTATCCGCCGAAGTCGTCGAAGAAGAGCTGGCTACGCGGTACGCCGAGGTCTTCGAGCATCACCTTCACGGCGTTGGCCATAGGACCAGGGCCGCACATGTAGTACTCGATATCTTCGGGCGCATCGTGATCCTTCAGATAGTTGTCGTAGATGACCTGATGGATGAAGCCGACGTAGCCGGTCCAGTTGTCTTCGGGCTGGGGGTCAGAGAGCGCGATGTGGAAGCTGAAGTTGGGGAACTGCTTCTCGATCTCGCGGAAGTCCTCTTCGTAGAAAATCTCCTTCTTGCTTCGTGCACCGTACCAGTAAGAGACCTTACGGCCCGTGTGGAGCGTGCGGAAGAGGTGGAGGATCTGAGCACGCAGAGGAGCCATACCAGCACCACCACCGATGTAGAGCATCTCAGCATCCGTGTCCTGGATGTGGAAGTCCCCATAAGGACCGCTCATGCGGACCTTGTCGCCAGGCTTCAGCGAGAAGATGTAGGACGAGGAGATACCAGGAGAGACGGGGAGCCACTTGTGCGTAGCGCGGTCCATAGGAGGCGTAGCGATACGGACGTTGAGCGTGATGATGTTCCCTTCGGCAGGGTAGTTAGCCATCGAGTAAGCACGGATCGTCTCCGTATCATTCTTACAGGTCAGGCTCCACATATCGAAGTGATCCCAGTCGCCACGGAACTTCTCATCGATGTCGTAGTCGGCATACTTGATATCATAGGGAGGGATGGTGATCTGTGCGTAGCTACCGCTCTGGAAGTTCATCACTTCACCCTCGGGGAGCTTCACGACGAATTCCTTGATGAAGGTCGAGACGTTGCGGTTCGAGACGACTTCGCACTCCCATTCCTTGACGCCGAAGACGGACTCAGGTACGATGACCTGCATGTCTTCCTTGACCTTGGTCTGGCAAGCCAGACGCCAGTGTTCCTTCTGCTCCTTGCGAGAGAAGAAGCCCGTCTCTGTAGGCAGGATTTCCCCACCACCTTCGACGACACGGCAGCGGCACTGACCGCACGAACCGCTACCACCGCAAGCGGAGGAGAGGTAGATATTCTCACCCTGCAGAGTGCTCAGCAGCGTACCGCCGATGGGTACTTCAGCTTCCTTCTCCCCATTGATGGTGAGCTTGACGTTGCCTGATGGGACGAGCTTGCTCTTAGCGACAAGCAGGACGATCACCAGGAGCAGTGTGACCACGAGGAAGATGCCCACACTGACGAGTATAATGGTTGTATTCATTTCGTTGAGTCTTCGCTTTCGTTACATCTTGACACCAGAGAAGCTGAGGAAGGCAATCCCCATGAGCGCCGTGACGATGAAGGTGATCCCGAGGCCACGCAGGGGCTTGGGCACATCAGAGTACTGGAGCTTCTCACGGATAGCAGCCATCCCGACGATAGCGAGCATCCAGCCGATACCGGAGCCGAAGCCATAGATGGTAGCTTCACCGATGGTGGGGAATTCACGCTGCTGCATGAAGAGTGATCCACCGAGGATAGCACAGTTCACAGCGATCAGCGGGAGGAAGATCCCGAGCGAAGCGTAGAGCGAGGGGCTGAAGCGCTCGACGAGCATCTCCACAAGCTGCGTGAAAGCGGCGATGACGGCGATGAAGATGATGAAGGAGAGGAAGGAGAGATCTACACCTGCGGCATCAGCACCGATGAGCCAGTCAAGTGCCCCCTGCTTGAAGACCTTGGTCTCGAGGAGGTAGTTGATAGGCAGCGTGCAGGTCAGGATAAACGTGACAGCGATACCCAGGCCAAAGGAGGTCTTTACGTTCTTCGATACTGCCAGGAAGGAGCACATCCCCAGGTAGTAGGCGAAGATCATGTTATCGATGAAGATCGACCTAAAGAATAAGGCTAATGAATCCATTCTTTGTTAGTTCTTATTTGCGTGGGTAAAGGTTAGTTTTCCTGAAGCTCCTTGTTGTACGAGCGGTGGATCCAGATGAGCACAGCCACGGAGATAAGTGCCATAGGAGGCAGGATCATCAGACCGTTGTTGACATAGCCGTGGATACCATCGGTAGCGTAGAAGCTCTGAGGGATGATCTGGAAGCCGAGGAGCGTACCAGAGCCGAGGAGCTCACGGAAGAAGCCTACAGCGACGAGGACAGCACCGTAGCCAAGACCGTTCCCGATACCATCGAGGAAGGATTCCCAAGGGCCGTTACCCAGAGCGAAGGCTTCGAGGCGACCCATGAGGATACAGTTCGTGATGATCAGCCCGACGAAGACGGAGAGCTGCTTGCTGACGTCGTAAGCATAAGCCTTGAGGACTTCGCTGACGATGGTCACCAGGGTAGCTGCTACGACGAGCTGCACGATGATGCGGATACGGTTAGGGATCGTCTTACGCAGGAGCGAGATGACGACGTTGGAGAAGGCGACGACGACCGTCACAGAGAGTGCCATGACGATAGCGGGCTCGAGCTTAGAGGTTACAGCCAGCGCGGAGCAGATACCGAGCATCTGCACCATGATGGGGTTGTTCTTGCTGAGTGGCCCGAGGAGCGTTTCTTTATTCTTTTTATTCCAGAGAGACATGGCTACTGAGCGTTATAGGTTTCAAGAAATTTTTGGAAGGGCTTGAGCGAGGCAGCGAGCATATCGTTCACACCATTGCTGGTGAGCGTACCGCCCGAGATACCATCGACGTAGTCCTTATCCTCGACCTTCTGGCCATTCTTGACGACAGCGATACCGGTGAAGGCGCCTTCGCGGAAGATGTGCTTACCCTTGAACTGGGCAGAGAAGTGTGGCGTGGAGATTTCAGCACCGAGACCTGGGGTTTCCCCAGCGTTGCCGAAGTCAGCCCCGTCGACCGTAGAGTGGTCAGCGGCATCGATAGCGATGTAGCCCCAGATCTTGTTCCACAGACCTGCACCATTGAGGGGGAGGACGTAGAGGGTCTTCCCGTTGACCTCAGCGACGTAGACGGGGAGGTCTTGCTTCTCACCCTTAGCGATGAGCTTATAGGAGAGCTCGGTGTTGGCATTGAAAGCGTCACTCTTACCGACTTCTTCCCCTTCGAAGGTCTTGACGACCTGGCCCTCTTCGTTGACGAGGAGTTCCTTCTTGATGAGGTCCTTGTAGGTGGAGATGACGGCGGACTTATCAGGGCTCTGACCGAGTGCGCGGAGGATCTGCTGCATCTTGTCGATGTTAGCGTTCTCCTGCTGTGCGGGACGCAGGACGATCGCTGCACCTGCCAGGAGGACTGCAGCGAGGATGACCATCACCGCAGCATAGATCAGTACATAAGAATTCTTATCTCTATTCATCGTTGTAGCGGTGTTGGATTAGTTCTGAGCCTTAGCGGAGAGACGCTTGAGACGCTTCTGCGTGTTGCGCTCTACCACGATGTAGTCGATGAGAGGTGCGAAGGTGTTCATCAGGAGGATAGCGAGCATCATACCTTCAGCGTACCCAGCATTGAGCACACGGATGAAGACGACCATTACCCCGATGAGGAAACCATAGACCCACTTCCCAGCTTCGGTGCGTGCAGCGGTCACGGGGTCCGTAGCCATAAAGACGATACCGAAGGCGAAGCCACCATAGATGAGGTGGTGGAGTGCAGATACCTGCATAGCGGGCGTCGTGCCAAAGGCGTTGAAGACGGCAGCCATGACGACGACACCGACGACACCAGATACCATGATCTTATAGCTGGCGATACCCGTATAGATGAGGATGCAAGCCCCGATGAGGATAGCGAGCGTGGAGACTTCACCTACCGAGCCTGGGAGGAAGCCGAGGAAGGCATCCCAGTCAGTCAGTGGACCACCGAGCGTATTGTGGATATCGGGGAGCATACCCTTAGCAGCAGCGATCTGCCCGAGGGGCGTAGCACCAGAGAAGCCGTCGACAGCCTTCTCAGCACCACCGAGCCCGAAGGTCGAGCCGAGGCGTACCCATACGCTGTCACCAGACATAGCGGCGGGGTAAGAGAAGAAGAGGAAGGCACGCGTGATCAGCGCTACGTTGAAGACGTTGTAGCCCGTACCACCGAAGACTTCCTTAGCGAAGACTACAGCGAAGGCAGTAGCTACAGCGATCATCCACAGTGGGGTCTCCACAGGGATAATCATCGGGATGAGAATCCCCGTGACGAGGAACCCTTCCTGGATCTCCTCATGCTTCAGCTGGGCGATGATGAATTCAATACCCAGACCTACAGCGTAGGAGACGATGATCTGAGGCAGCACGGAGAGGAAGCCATAGAAGAAGGTGCTCCAGAAGGAAGCCTCTACACCTACAGCGATATTGTGCTGCAGCCCGACGTTATACATCCCGAAGAGCAGCGCGGGCAGGAGAGCGAAGATGACTACGCTCATCGTGCGCTTGCTATCGATGGCATCGTGGACGTGAGCGCCACGACGCTTCGAGGTCGTATTGGGGACGAAGAGGAACGTCTCAAAGCCGTCGAAGACTGACTCCAGGGCCGAGAAGCGCCCCCCCTTCGAGAAGGCGGGCTTAATCTTATCGATTTGTTTTCTTAATGCGTTCAAGGTCGTTGTCCTTTTAATGAGTGAAACCTTCTATTAGTTCATTTCCTTGTACAGCTCATCCAGACCCTGACGTACGATCTGCTGGAGAGGTATCTTGGACGTGTCGACGAATTCGCAGACAGAGAAGTCTTCGGGAGCTACCTCATAGATACCACGAGCCTCCATATCGTTGATGTTGAAGGCGATGATGCTCTTCAGGAGGAACTCAGGATAGATATCCATAGGGAAGACACGGTCGTACTCGCCACTCATGATCATAGCGCGGCGACCACCCTTGACACGGGCATCGAGCACATATTCCTTCTTAGGCATAAGCCAAGAGAAGTAAGAGCGGCTGTGGCTGTACTGTTTGAGACGAGGCATAGCCCAGCCAAAGACCTCGTGCACGTCGTCCCCCTCGGGGATGATCGTGATCTGGTCAATAGAGTAGCTCATGCGGTCGTGCTCTTCATCGACCTTGATACCGGAGAAGACATCCCCCTCGATGATACGCTCATGCTCACCCTTCTTACCGAGACGGCCTGCGAGGGCTTCGGTGAAGCGGGCACCAGGCAGGACGGTCAGATAGCCCGTCTCCTTGGCTTCGGAGCCCGTGAGAGCGATGGTACGGGAGAAGTCGACCTTACCGGTCTTGAGGAAGCGGCCGATCACAAGAAGGTCGCTGGCCTTGAGCGTCCAGACGGTCTCTTCCTTGTTGACAGGCGCCGTGTGGTTGATCAGCGTACCGACCAGACCTGCGGGGTGTGGCCCGCGGACTTCGACGCGCTCGACACCCGTCACACCCGTCAGTTCGCCAGGAGCGACACCGAGGTAGACCTTACCCGTGGTAAGCTTGGTGAGAGCGGTGAGAGCCAGCTGCAGCTCGTCCTCACGACCCTGAGCCAGATAGCTGAAGCGGGGAGCAAGGGGAGCGGTGAAGTTCGCCGTGACGAAGATATCACGGGGCTCAGTCAGAGGGTTAGCCAGGCGGTCGTAGGGACGCTGCTTGAAGAAGCTGAACATACCACTCTCCAGGAGGAGAGCAAGTACCTCAGAGCGCTGCATCTTTTCGACCCCAGCCGTGGCGAAGGACTTGTACTCCGTCGTCGCATCGGGGCGTACTTCGACGCTCAGGACCTTGCGCTTGGCACCGCGATTGACAGCGATGACTTCGCCACTGACGGGCGAGGTCAAGCGCAGCTCAGGCGCACCCTTGTGGCACAGCAGGGCGTCGCCTGCCAGCACCTTGTCGCCTGGGTGAACGATCACTTTCGGGACGAAGCCGATGTAATCATCGGGGACGACGGCATAGCTCTCCGTGCGCTGGGCTGCTGCGAGTTGCGTCTCAGCGGCCTTTCCCTTCAGATTCAGCGTGAGGCCCTTCTTTATCGTGATAATGTTCGGCATAACACGTGATTTGATGATTTGTTTAGTTAAATTATTTGGGTACAAAAGTACACATTCTTTGCCATACTCTACCTATAATAAGGGAGGCAGCGCCCCCACCACATCCCCACAACAAGCGAAGAGGGTATGCATAACTCCCCATCTTCGGCGTTCCTCCCAGCCTCGCGCGCGTACATTAATTATAGGTACTACCCACCGACCACCTCCTCAAGAAGCTCTCCCCCCAGCGCAGGATACCCTCTCCTTCTTATAGTCCGCTACCCGCTCCCTTACCAAAGGGACTTCGCAAACCTCACCCGAGGTAGATAAATGAACCTATATAGGTCGGCGGGCTGACCTATATGGGTACGTGGATAGAGCTATAATAGGATGGCGAAGAAAGCTATATAGCTTTGGATCGATTCTTATATAGCTTTGAGAAGTGACCTCTATTAGGTTGTTGCTCCGCGTAGGGAGAAAAGTTGTGGACGAGT
>ERZ1674149.107-NODE-107-length-24537-cov-18.815048_pt1 | contig 24537 bp, 18 predicted proteins | sample MGYA00581311_ERZ1674149 | MGnify/ENA primary metagenome ERZ1674149 (study PRJEB41354, sample SAMEA4873312) | human saliva metagenome | biome: human-associated habitat [ENVO:00009003]; feature: mouth environment [ENVO:08000002]; material: saliva material...
CAGCGTCGAAGAGTTGTTTCGTTGCTCGATCCCCTGCTTCATCATTATCAAGAAGGCTCTCAATTATAGGGTAGGGATGAAGTGTGGGTATGAGTTTCGGAAGTAGGGTGAGCGAATTGAGAATGATGCTGTCATCTTGCCCCTCGGGGTGAAGTTTCCGCCAAGAGAGAAAGTCCATGAAGCCCTCGAAGAGCTGTAGCTTGTGACTATCAGTCCCTTTGATTGTCGTTATGGCCTTGGGTGCAAAACAGCCCTTAAAGTAGGGATTGCGTAGCTCCCATCCTCCAGCGTCATTTTGGAATCCCAGGGCAAAGAAACACTTCTCGGAGACCCTGTAATAGACTTCTGATAGGAAGGGGGAGACATCAGAGGGCTGTAGCCCTCGCTCCGAGAGATACAGTAAGAGCTTGGGATGCTTCACGGCTTGTACGCTGATGAGCTCCATTGAGGGCGTTTGTGACCTTACGGGAGTTGTTCCTCCAAAAGAAAAAGACGGTGCTAGCCGTACTCCCTTCAGTGCAGCTAGCCGTCTCATAGCTTCTGCTGTGGAACAATGCTGGAGAGCGCAAACGAGGTCAATGATGTCTCCGTGGTCTCCTGTGGCGAAGTCATACCATTGGTTGCGCTCGGCATTGACTTTAAACGAAGGCGTAAGCTCTGTGCGTAGCGGGGAGCAGTACCAATAGTTCACGCCCTTGATGAGCTTTGCTTCAAAGCCAGCTTGTGCTAAGTAGTCCACAATGGAGACTTGCTTGATGTCGTGTAGCTGCATGCTGTTTTTTCTTTGGCGGTTCTTCTTTGGTCGGTCGGACGTTTACTATAGGCACACCTTCCGTCCGACCATTCTATATTTATGCTTGGTCGGATGGTCAGGCATATATAGCCTGCGTCCGACCGAACCGATGTGTCAGTAATGGAAGTCTGGGTTGAACTGATAGCGTCCTCTGCCAGCCTTGACGAGCATACGTTTGTTCACGAGAAATCGGAGCAATTCTTTGAGCTTCGTCTGTCCATAAGGTCGACCACTGACACCTAAGTATGATGAGCTGAGTCGCTTCAATAGGTCGCCATAGCCCAACTCACTAACCTGGCCAAAGGCTTCTCGCAAGGCTGTGCGATGCTCCTCACCACTTAGTTCTTGGTAGGAGAAAGGCTGTGCGTCTTTGGCCGTGAAGTCTGTGTCTAACTCGGGTAGGCAGATGTTGTCTACTTCGATGAGCCTAAACGCAAAGGGAGGGAAAGGCTTAGAGCGAATGATGGACGCTGAGACAACGCTCCTGTCAGCATCACTGTTGTCCTTGGTGATGAGCAAGACACTTTCCGCTTTGTTGTTCAGTTCTGTGCCGATGTGTCCACGAGCATTGTCATCTCCTTTGTTGAGATGCAGGACGGTTTGAATGTGGATGTTCCTCTCTCCAGTCCATTGCATCAGGTCGCCCATAAGATTGGTCGCTTCGGCAGAGTTGTTGATGTCGTGCATCAAGTCGCGAATGCCATCGATGACGACTAGCCCAACATTGGGGGTGTGGTAAATGGCATAGCGGATGATGGCTCTACGTTCTTCGGGACTAGCTATTGAGCGCAAATGGCTAAACAGCAAATGTTCGGGTTGTTGGTCTAGGGGGAGTTCGGCTAAAGCCAGAATGCGTTGCAGAACAAGCTGACAATGATAAGGACTTTGCTCTGTATCGAAGTAGAGAATGTTGCGCTTGCTCTCGGGGAAGCTCGCTTGATATTCCAGCACTTGCCCATTGACAAGGGCTGCTGCTACCAAGGCGCAGACGTTGAACGTTTTCTTAGCTTTCGCCTTTCCCGTGGACACACTGAAGTTGCCCAACGTGCCGATGATAGCGTCATCCACACGCAAGACGATGGGTGGAAGTGCAAAGGCATCCGTCACACGAATGAGCGAATGTTGCCACACAGCATCAATGTCCATCGGTGGCTGAAAGGGTGCATTGGGGTGGTTCATCTTCGTCCTCCTACTTTGCGCCCAGCGAGTTCGAGGGCAAGGTCAGCGTCAATGATAATCTTACGACCGATTTGTGTGATGGCTCGGTCTATCTTTCCACTTTGCTTGATACGGTTGGCGGTAGGGAGACTGCATCCGAAGAGTCGGGCGAGTCCTGAGAGACCATAAACGAATCGTCTTTGTTCTTTGTCGGAGGTTTGCTTTGTGCTGTCGGTCTCCGTGTGGCGCCGTCCATGCTGAGCGAGGAAGAGGAGTTCTTCGCCCGTCATCTGCCACACTGGTTTGTCGAGAAGTTCGTGTAGTGTCATAGGATATTGATGTTTACTTGTGCGTTGATATTGCCTTATATCTTACGATGTTTTGCGAGCTGTAGGGATGCCCCCTGAGTCGCTTTGACACTGCAAAAGTAAAGGCGAAAGCAATGCGTATGAACTGCTCGGGAAGCGCAGGGAAGTATGGGGAAGAAGTAGGTAATCGGGAAGTGTTAAAACGGACGTTTCATAGTGCTTAATCCTCTTTGACTTAGTATCTTTGTAACATAAAAGAGGAATAGCCCCGTGTGCGGTCTCTTCAGGACAAAGATTATATGGCTAAGAAAGCAACGAAAATAATAGAACCTAAGCCCATCGAGGTGACCCTTTGGGAGAGTGCCAATAAGCTCCGTGGAGCGGTAGAGCCGAGTGAATACAAGCACGTCGTGCTAAGCCTCATCTTCCTTAAGTATGCCAACGACAAGTTCGATGAGCGAAGACAGAAGCTCATCGAAGAGGGCAAAGCAGCCTTCTTGGACAATGCCGTCTTCTACACCGCAAAGAATGTCTTCTATATCCCCGAGATGTCTCGTTGGTCACGGCTGATGCAGGAAGCTAAGCAAGCCGACCTTGCCCTCCACATCGATGCTGCCCTAGCGGCTCTTGAGCAGGATAATAAGTCGCTCCGTGGGGCTCTGCCGAGCAACTACTATGCTTCACTGGGGCTGGACCGCACGAAGCTCGCCACGCTCCTCGACCGCATCAACGAGGTCGATACGCTCACCGCGGCCGATGGCGACCTCATGGGGCGCGTCTATGAGTATTTCCTCGGCAAGTTCGCCATCGCTGAGGGCAAGGGTAAGGGCGAGTTCTATACGCCTAAGACCATTGTGCGACTGATGACGGAGCTGATTGAGCCCTACAGTGGACGCATCTACGACCCTTGCTGTGGCTCGGGCGGTATGTTCGTGCAGAGCATGAAGTTCATCGAAGCCCACCAAGGCAATAAGCTCAATATCTCGGTCTATGGACAGGAATACACCAATACCACCTACAAGCTGGCGAAGATGAACCTCGCCATTCGTGGCATCTCTTGCAACCTAGGCGAACAAGCAGCCGACACCTTTCATCGCGATCAGCATCCCGACCTCAAGGCGGACTTCATCCTCGCTAATCCGCCCTTCAACCAGAAGGCGTGGCGTGGAGCTAAAGAGCTTGTCGATGATCCCCGATGGATGGGCTTCCCCTCACCGCCTACGAGCAATGCGAACTACGGCTGGATCTTGAATATCCTCTCTAAGCTCTCGCATTCGGGCACGGCTGCTTTCTTGCTCGCCAATGGTGCCCTCTCGGGCGATGGCACGGAGCAGGAGATACGCAAGGGACTTATTGAGCAAGGCGTAGTCGAAGCCATTATCCTCCTCCCAAGGAATATGTTCTACTCCACCGACATCAGTGTGACGCTGTGGATACTCGCTCGTGACCGCTCGGCACGCACTGCCCAGCAGAACGGACGCACGATACGCTATCGTGAGCGCCGTGAGGAGACGCTCTTCATCGACCTCAGGCAAGTGGGCGAACCTTTTGAGAAGAAGTATATCCAGTTTAGTGATGAGCAGATCGCCAGCATTGCTGCTACTTACCATGCTTGGCAACGTGCGGACTACGACCAGCCTTACGCCGACATCCCCGAATACTGCTACTCCGCCACACGTGCCGAGATTGCTGCGAAGGACTATTCCCTCGTGCCAAGCAAATACATTCCTTTCGCCAGCGGAGACGAAGCCGTGGACTTTGCTTCGGAGATGAAGACGATACAGAGCGAACTCTCCTTGCTGATGGCTGAGGAAGCCGAGAGCACAGCTGCCCTTCGTACGCTCTTTGCCGAACTGGGCTTTCCTCTCAACACTCCTGCCAATGACTAAGCTCTATCCCCATCAGCCCCTGGGCAACTTCATCTGTGCCGTGGACGTGCGCAACAGCTCGGGTGCAGTGACTCGCCTCCTTGGTGTGAGTGTGAATAAGTGCTTCATCCCCTCCGTAGCCAATACCATCGGAACGGATATGACCAAGTACAAGGTCGTCAAGAAGGGGCAGTTTGTCTATGTGCCTGTTACCTCACGTAATGGAGAGAAGATAACAGTCGCTCTTCTTGAAGAAGCCGAGTGTATCGTCTCGCAAGCCTATACGGTCTTTGAGCTGACTGAGGGAGCAGGGCTGTTGTCCGAATATCTGATGTTGTGGTTTTTGCGTCCTGAGTTCGACCGCTATGCCCGCTTCCACTCACACGGCAGTGCACGAGAGGTCTTTGATTGGGTGACACTCTGTGCTACACTTATTCCCGTACCGCCCATAGCGGAGCAGGAGCGCATCGTCTCGCAGTTCGCCACCATCGAAGAGCGTATGCGTCAGTGCCGTGAGCGCATCGCCCTCTTGGGACGCACCGCCACAGCGCTTTACCGCAAAACCTTCGTAGAGGGCATCGATCGCAACCACTTACCCGATGGCTGGCGAGTCGGCACGCTGGGAGAGGTGGGGAAAGTCTCTAGTGGTAAGACTTTATCAAATAAATCGGAGGTAGCAACAGAAGAATATTCAATTCCAGTTGCTGGAGCATCTGGAATTATCGGTTATACAAAGCAAGGAAACCAAGGAGAACGATTACTTACAACAGGTCGTGTTGGCACAATTGGGGTAGTAAAGAAGTACGTGGGAGATGTTTGGACCGCTGATAATGTTCTTGTAATTAAGTCTACCTATTATGAGTACTGCTATCAGTTCTTGCGGGCATTCCGCTACGATGAAATTGTGAAAGGTGGAGTTCAAAGTCTGATTACCCAAACCCACTTGAGTACTTCAGATATGTTGATTCCATCTGTGGATGTATTGGAAATCTTTGAGGAGCAAGCAGGCACAATTGCAAGCTCTATCCAGAATGTAGAACGTCAGCTCACCAGCCTTGAGAGACTCAAAGCGGTACTGTTAACGCAAATCAAGTAAAGCCATGAACCTCTATACAGAAACGATCGAGTTCAAACTAGAAATGGAAGAGAAAGCTCTCCCTGTCACTGAGCTCATTCAATACCTCCAGAACATTCAATCGATGATAGTATCAATCAATGATACTCTCAATCAGAAGACGGGACAAGGCTATGATGAGCTAGAAGTAGAGCTAGAGGCTTGTAAAGAAGGAAGCTTCCGTATTCCTACGCGTATCAGAGGGTGGCTTAAGCATCCTCTATTAGTTACAACCTATGGATGCTTTCTTTCCCAAGCCATTGGATTGCTCTTTAAGGAGGACAGCTCCTCTCAAACGATGATTACCCAAGAACAATTGTTGGAGAATCAAACAACCAAAGACTCGGTAGCGAGCATTGCTCAAATGGTAGTTGCTAATGATCGTATGTCTTCAATGTCTCTTATATATAAGACAGAGGCAGGAGAAGAACAGCGACTCAACATTTCCAAAGAAACATTGAAGACGCTATCTCAACAAGAGGATGTAGCGGAAGAGGCTTTAGGCTCAGAAGAGGAGTATACATATCGCGAGGTTAGACTAGAATTGATAGGTCCCATACTAGAAGAAGGCAGTAACGCTTGGAAAGTGAGGTTTAAAGGAAAACAATTAAATGTTGCAATGGAGGATGACATATTTGCTCAAAGAATAAAGGCTGGAGCGGTTGAGTTTAAGTATGGAGATCTGCTAATCGTAGACTTGCATGTCCAAGTGGAGCAAAAGAATGTTCGAACCCAACGTAGATACAGTATCTTACAAGTCCATAGTCATAGACATAAGGAACTCCAAGAACGCCAACAGCAACATTTATTTGACGAATGATGAAGCCCTTCATCGAAGCTACCTTAGAGTCCGCCATTGCGGAGCTTTTCACTCAGCAGGGTTATACGCATCTGCAGGGGAGCGACCTTGTGCGAGAGAGTAAGCGCGAAGTCGTCTTGCAGGAGGAACTGAAGCAGTTCCTCCGCCGTCGTTATGCCGATGAGGCCATCACCGAGAGTGAAGTAGGGCGTTCCGTGGCAAGGCTTACCACTAGTGCTGAGGGAAGTAACTACGAGCGTAATCGGGCGACACATCACTTGCTTACGGAGGGATTCTCCCTCCCAAGAGAGGATAGCAGTCTGCCCGACTTATATATCTTGCCCATTGATTGGAATGAAGCGGAGCGCAATAGCTTTTATCTCGTGACGCAGCTAGAAGTGCTAGGCACAGAGCTTCGCCGCCCCGATGCGGTGGTGTATGTCAATGGCTTGCCGCTGGTGGTCATCGAGCTGAAGAGTGCCGTACGTGAAGAGGCTACGCTGGGTGAAGCCTACCGCCAAGTCGTGGTGCGCTATCAGCGAGACATCCCCGAGCTGATGCGCTTTGCCGCCTTTGTGGTGCTGAGCGATGGGGTGAACAGCAAGTATGGCACGCAGTTCTCGCCCTACGAATACTTCTATGCTTGGCCCAAGCTGGAGTCAGGCGATAAAGCAGCCGAGGGCATAGCGGGCTTGGAGACGATGATCGGAGGCTTGCTCAGCAAAAAGCAGCTGCTCTCCGTGGTGCGCGACTTCATCTTCTTCCCCGAGGGAGGAAAGAAGGAGACAAAAATCATCTGCCGCTATCCTCAGTACTTCGCCACAGAGAAGCTCTCCCAGAATATCCTCCGTCACGCACGCTTTGTCGCTGGTGGCGATGGCAAGGGGGGCACCTACTTCGGCACTACGGGCTGTGGTAAGAGTCTGACGATGCTCTTCCTAACACGGCAACTCATGTGTTCTCGTCAGCTCGCCAGCCCAACGATTATCCTCATCACCGACCGCACCGACCTTGACCAGCAGCTTGCGATGCAGTTTGCAGGGGCAAAGCACTTCATCGGTGATGATAGTGTGGTTGCTATCCAGAGCCGTAGAGAGCTGAGAGGCTTGCTTGCTGGGCGACAGTCGGGCGGTGTCTTCCTCACGACCATTCATAAGTTCAACGAGGACACGGAACTACTCAGCGAGCGAGCCAATATCATTTGTATCTCGGACGAAGCGCACCGCTCACAGACGAACCTCGGGGAGAAGGTAAGCTTGACGGACGAAGGTGTGCGCCGAAGCTTTGGTTTTGCCCATCATCTGCACCGCTCACTTCCGAATGCCACTTATGTGGGCTTTACTGGGACGCCCATTGATGCGACTTTGGAGGTCTTTGGCGATATTGTAGACACCTATACGATGACAGAGTCTGTGGCGGATGGCATCACTCGTCGTATCGTCTACGAAGGAAGATCCGCCCGAGTACTTCCCGAGCCTGAGAAGATACGAGAGATCGAAGCTTACTATAAGCAATGTGAGGAAGACGGGGCTAATCCCGAAGAAATTGAGGCGAGCAAACGAGCCGTGACGCAGATGGAGCGCATATTGGGGCATCCTAAACGCTTGCAACTGGTAGCCGAAGACCTGATTGGACACTATGAGACCAGAGTGGTGGAGGGGAGTAGCGTACGAGGTAAGGCGATGATCGTCTGCATCAATAGACGTATTGCCTATGCCCTCTACCAGCAACTCATTGCTCTGCGCCCAGAATGGGAGGAGCAAGGGACACTTCGTCTCATTATGACACGCCATAAGGACGATGCCGCCACACTCTATCAGCTCCTCGGTACGGAGGAGGATAGGCAAGCATGGGGGACGCTCTTCAAAGACCCAGATTCTGCCTTTAAGCTAGCCATCGTCGTAGATATGTGGATTACAGGCTTTGATGCGCCCTGCTTGGACACGATTTATATCGACAAGCCCCTCCAACGACATACGCTCATTCAGACCATCTCACGTGTGAATAGAGTGTTTCCGGGCAAGGAGAAGGGCTTAGTGGTAGACTACATCGGCATTAAGTCAGCCCTCAATGATGCCCTGAAGTTGTATACTACGCTAGGGAGCGAGGACGAACAGGGCTTAGAGTCGATACAGCAGTCTATCCGTATGGTAAAGGACGAGCTGGATATCTTGCGTCGACTCTTTGTGAAGTTTGATCGCAAGCCCTTCGTCAAAGGTTCGCCCTTGGAGCAACTGCAGAGCCTGAGACTAGGTGCTGAGTATGCGCAAGGTGACAAACAGCGTGAAACGCTCTTTATGGGGCATACACGCAAGCTCCGATCGGCCTTTAGCCTATGCAGCACAAGCGAAGCAATCAGCCCCATGGAGCGTGAGGATATTCACTTCTTCTCAGCCGTGGCGACCATCCTCCGTAAGCTTACTCGTGGCGATGCTCCCGATGCCGAACAGATGAATAGACGTGTGGAGTCTATGATTAGTGAGGTGCTACGCTCTGATGGTATTGAAGAGGTCTTGCAGATAGGTCAGGAGGGGGAAGAGCTGGATTTGATGGGTGAAGCTTATATGGAGCGTCTTGCTCGCTTGGAACTACCCAACACCAAAGTCAAGCTGATGGAGCGACTTTTGCGACAAGTTATCCGTGCTTTCCAACGAGTGAATAAGGTTAAAGCTCTAGACTTCACCAAGCGGCTCAATGACCTCATCGATCGCTACAATGACCGCAAAGATAGTGTAGCCTTTGCCGATGATGTGGTCACTGAGGTGGCACATCAGATGACAGAGCTACTGAAGAGCCTGCACGCAGAGAAGAATAGCTTCGCTGCAATGGGGATTACGTATGAGGAGAAAGCATTCTATGATATCCTAAAGTCGATAGCTCAGCAGTTTGGCTTTGATTATCCTGAGGACAAGTTACTCCTGCTCGCTGCTCGCATCAAAGACTTGGTAGACGATAAGTCTCGCTACACGGACTGGGCCACACGTAGCGACATCAAGGACTCTCTCAAAATGGATCTCATCATCTTGTTAGCAGAACACGACTATCCACCCGTGATCAATGATGCTGTCTTCAAGGAAATCCTTGAGCAAGCCGAGAACTTTAAGCGCAACCAAGGCTGAGGCTGTTTAAGATGCACAAAATAAAAGCGAGCCATTGGTGTTCCTTCTTTCTTTGAGGGCAACCAATAGCTCGCTTTGGTATCATCTAAGCTTACTTAATTCTTGGGTGTAGAAAAGGGTGTAAATCGCATAACTTGCTGATTTACACCCTTTATTGCGGAGAGAGAGGGATTCGAACCCCCGGAACCTCTCAGTTCAACGGTTTTCAAGACCGCCGCAATCGACCACTCTGCCATCTCTCCATGGTCAATTTCACCCCATTTGAAGCCCATCCGCAAGGGAGGGTAGGGGGCTTAACCGATGCAAAGATAGTCTATTTCGGCGAATTTGCAAGAGCGGACTTATCGGAGAGGGCAATGTCTCCCTCGTGAGGCGGGGAGAGAAGGGCGAGTCGTGGGACCTGCCGCCACGCCTGCTCGCTGGGGAAGTTGTACCTTTGTAAGAAGGCCGCGGGACTGCGGTCACAGCACATCGCCTAATACATTATATATATGAATAAGTTCAAGGGCTTCCTCTACGGGATGACTGCATCTGCGACCTTCGGGCTGCTGCCCCTCTTCACGCTGCCGACGATGGCCGAGGGTATGACTACGGATAGCATCCTCTGCTATCGTATGCTCTTCGCTTCGCTGCTGGTGGCTGTGCTGATGATGGTGCGCAGGGTGAACTTCTCCGTGGGCGTGCGCGAGCTGAGTTGGCTCGTCCTCTTGGGCTTCTTCTACTACGGGTCAGCGGCCCTGCTCTTCCAGGCCTATGGAAGTATGTCGAGCGGGATGGCCACGACGCTGCACTTCCTCTATCCGGTGGGTGTGACGCTTATCATGGCGGTACTCTTCAAGCAGCGTCCTTCGCCCTTCACGATTATCGCTATTATCCTTGCGCTCTCGGGCGTGGCACTGCTCTCGCTGCGGGGTGGCGGGGGAGCGGAAGGAAGCGCTTCGCTGGTAGGCATCCTGCTGGTCCTGCTCTCGGGGCTCAGCTATGCGATCTATCTTGTGACGGTGAATAATGTCCGCCGCATCCGCGAGATGGACAATCTGAAGCTGACGCTCTACGTCCTCCTATCCAGTGCGGGCTTCTTCCTCATCAATGCGTCCTTCAATGGCGGGGTACAAGCGATCCCCAGCGGGGCGGCTCTGCTCAACCTCCTGCTGCTGGCCTTCCTCCCCACGCTGGTCTCGAATCTTGCACTCGTGCGGGCGATCAAGAGTATTGGCTCGACACTGACCTCGGTCCTCGGGGCTATGGAGCCGCTGACGGCTATTGTCATCGGGGTGGTGGTCTTTGGCGAAACGATTTCGGGTACGATGGCTCTGGGGATTCTCCTCATCATCGCGGCGGTGACGATCATCGTACTTTCGCCCCTCCTTGATAAGAATATCGCCGAGCGCCTGCGCCGTTTTGCCCAGCGACCTATTGGGCGGAGGTAGGTCGACCGACGGGACTTCTTCCCTACTTCATCTCTCCTGTTATACGGTGCTCCTTGCGGTGAAGGGCTCTCCTAAGGGAGGGCCCTTTGTCGTCGGTGTGGGAGGAGGAAAAATGAACCAGTACTGGTCGCTGAGTGGACCAGTACTGGTTGCCAATAGTGACCAGTACTCCTTCGCATCGTGACCAGTACTCCTCCGATTGATGACCAGTACTGGTTGATTTTCCTCTCTCCCGAGTAGGGGGATTTGCCTTCGTAGGAGAGGGGCGTGGGAGGCGCGAAATAGGGGGCTTCGATGTAACCGACTTTATGGTCTATTCGTATTGTCTAAGGCGGGAGATTTGGTGAATTCAAAACATATCTCTTAATTTGTAGTCGAGAGACGTGGCAAAAAACGCTCATCTCTACGCACAAATTTCACTCATTACGTAGCAATAAATAGTCGCCTATCGAGCAAGCTTTACATATCTGAAAGTAATTAAGTCTATCGCTGGTCCGTAGCCAGAGTCTGCCCCGACGTCTTGTGGGCGCGCCCTGTGGATCCAGCCCTAAACTGAGACGACAATGAGACGATATGAAAGCATGAGCGATGATCAGCTGGTGCACCTTTATTCCGCTGGGACTAACGAAGCCTTTGACACGCTTCTCCTTCGCTACGATGCCTATGTCCATACGACGATCCGCTACTGGGTCACTGACGAAGATCTCGTGGAAGATATCTTCCAGGATACCTTCATCAAGGTCATGATGACCATTCGCCAAGGCCGCTACACGGCTGAGGGGAAGTTCCGCAGCTGGATCGGGCGCATCGCGCACAACCTGATCATGGACCACTTCCGCCGTCAGCGTACGCGTGGTCAAGAGCAGACGATCGAGGGGACTTCGACCGAAGATCTCCTGCAGACGATCCAGATCCCCGCACCCGACGCTATCGCTGAGGAGCGCCTGATCCACGGCGAATATGTCGATGAGCTGGGCTACGGCCTGAGCCAGCTCTCCGCCGAGCAGCAGGAGGTCGTGCGCCTTCGCTACTGGGAAGAGAAGAGCTTCAAGGAGATCGCCGAAGAGACAGGCGTCAGCATCAATACGGCCCTTGGGCGTATGCGCTACGCTCTGCAGCATCTGCGCCGCTACGTGCGTCAGTAAGCCTCCCGCCCTCTTGTGCGGTGGGACGATACCATATTAATATATATGTCCCTTCATTAATATATATGTCCCTTCGCAGCCTTACACTTGCCTTTGCGCTCCTGCTCTCCGTCCTTTGCCCCGCCGCTCTGTGGGCGCAAGAGGGAGCCGTCGAGCGTCAGCCCTATCTCGACTTACGCCGCTATTATATTGGCTTCCGCCTCGGGCTTCACTTGCCCGATGTGCGGATCACCAATAGCGGGGCGGTCAATAGTCTGGGAGGGCAACTCTGGGCCGATAGCCCTGTGTGGCACCCAGGCTTCAGTATCGGCGTCATCGGGGGCGTGACCCTCGTGCCTCAGCTGGAGCTACGCCTGCTCCCGACGCTTCATCTCGGGGATGTGCCCGTGGCCTACACTGATGGGAGCCAAGAGGTAGAGCGCCTCTCTCTGCGCACGAGTAGCCTGCAGCTACCACTGGAGCTGAAGTGGGCAGCCGTGCGCTGGGGCAATTACCGCCCCTTCGTCGCTGCTGGTGGCTATGCTGCTCTGCAGCTCGGGACGCGCTCGAGCGAACTCCTGCACCTCCGCCCCATAGACTACGGGCTGAGTATCGGTGCTGGGTGCGACCTCTACTTCTCCTTCTTCAAGCTCTCGCCTCAGCTGACCTTCCACTATGGCTTGGCGAACCTTCTCCAAACGCACCGCCCCGATCTGCAGGGCGACCCCCGGATACGCTTCACTGAGGCCGTTCGTGGGGTGGCGACACGTGCGTTTCTCTTCACGCTGTCCTTCGAGTAAAATGGTCTTTTAAAAAGTTTTAACTATCTTTGCAACGAATAGCCTCTTCTCAGAGGGATCATACTTAAACGAACAGAAGATTATGAAAAGATTTGCTCTTATATTCTCAGCACTCCTTCTCTGCATCGGCTTCGTCGTTGCACAGAACGGAAAGGGTGCCGTCATTTCTTCCGCTGCGCCAGAGTTTGACTTCGGCATCATCAAGGAAGCTAATGGTAAGGTCTCACATACCTTCGTGATCAAGAATGTCGGGGACGCTCCCCTGGTGATCACGCGTGTCGCTACGCCTTGCGCTTGCACGACGCCTGAGTACAGCCAGGAGCCTATCGCCCCAGGGCGTGAAGGCAAGATCACTGTCTCCTTCAACCCCGCAGGCCGTCCCGGTCCCTTCTTCAAGAATGTCGCTGTCTATAGCAACGGCCGCGATGGGGCCTTCACCCTGCGTATCAAGGGTAAGGTCGAGTAATCTCACCGGACTCTATCACGACTAAGACGAAGCCGCTACAGCATCTCAGCTGTGGCGGCTTCGCTCTTTTATAGACCTGCTCTATGGGCAGATGTGCCGAATTTTATGGAGGAAATAGGCACAGATATGGGTAAATGGTTGTACCTTTGTATCATAAATTCTTTTAGGAAATGAGTAGTATCCCCTTTGATCTGTCGAAGATCCGTGCCTTCGTCCTGGATATGGACGGGGTAGTGAGTGCTACGGTGAGCCCCATTGGCCCCGATGGTATGCCCATGCGTACGGTCAATGTCAAGGACGGCTATGCGATGCAGTACGCTGTCAAGCAGGGCTATACGCTGGCAGTCATCTCCGGTGGTGCGAGCGAAGCGATGACGCAGCGCTTCCATCAGCTCGGTGCTAAGCACGTCTATATGCGGGTCTCGGATAAGGCTGCTCAGCTCGATATCCTCTGCCAAGAAGCGGGTATTACCCCCGACCAGATCGCCTATATCGGCGATGATATCCCCGACATCCCCATCATGAAGCTCGTGGCTCTGCCCTGCGCTCCTGCGGATGCCGCTCCCGAAGTCAAGTCCATCGCTACCTACATCTCCCTCTGTGATGGGGGCTATGGTGTGGTGCGTGACGTCATCGAGCAGACTCTGCGCGCCAATGGCCAGTGGTCGCTCTCAGCAGGCTTTGGCTGGTAAGGAGACCGTATAATACTATGTGGAAGCACCTCGACGACTACCAGATCATCTTAGGCTCACAGTCTCCACGCCGTGTGGAGCTCCTGCGTGGGCTGGATCTTCCCTTTGAGCAGATCCGTCTGGAGGGTGTCGATGAGTCTTACCCTACTGATCTACCTCTCGAGGAGATCCCCCTCTATATCGCCCGCGTGAAGGCGGAGGCTTATCGTCCACTTCTCGGTGAGCGCACGCTCCTTATCACGGCTGATACGCTGGTCTTCATCGGGGATAAAGTCCTCGGTAAGCCCCGTGATGCTGCGGAGGCGAAGGCGATGCTGCGCGAGCTAAGCGGGCAGAAGCATACCGTCACTACGGGTGTCGTACTGATGACGGCCGATCGCTCGGTGGCATTCTCCGACACGGCGACGGTGGAGTTCCTCCCCCTGACGGATAAGGAGATCGACTACTACGTCACTCGCTACCAGCCACTGGACAAGGCTGGCGCCTATGGTATACAGGAGTGGATCGGCTACCGTTCCATCCGCCGTATCGAAGGCTCTTTCTACACGGTAATGGGCTTGCCAGTGCATCTGGTGGGCGAACAATTGATGAGCATATTTCATACAAATACATCCAATAGATAATGTATATACAGATCGTAGGCGGGCGCATTTACACGCCCACAGGCTGGATCGATGGTGGCAGTGTCCTCGTCGAAGGCAAGAAGATCAAAGCGATTCTTAATACCGACCTCCCTATCGAGGGCGCACGTCAGCTGGATGCTCGAGGCTCGTACATCGTCCCTGGTGGGATCGAGATGCACGTGCACGGCGCTGCCGGAGCAGACTACATGGACGGGACGGTAGAGGCCTTCCGCACGGCATCGGATTACCACCTCCAGCAGGGTACGACGACGATCTTCCCCACACTCTCCACCTCGAGCTACGAGACGATCATGAAGGGTATCGAGTGCACGGAGGTCCTGATGAAGGACGATGAGTCCACCGTCGAAGGTCTCCACCTCGAAGGTCCTTACTTCTCTGTGAAGATGGCTGGTGCTCAGCTCCCCGAGCTGATCCGCCCCGCTCGTCCCGAGGAATACACGAAGATCATGGAGCGTGGTGACGGTGTCATCAAGCGCTGGGACGCTGCTCCCGAGATCGAGGGTGCACTGGACTTCGGTAGCTACATCCGTGAGCGCGGTGTCGTCGTCGCACTGGCACATACTGAGGCCAACGACAAGCACGTCCGCGCAGCTTGGGAACATGGCTACACGCTCGGTACGCACTTCTACAATGCGATGAAGGTCGCACATAAGGTCGGTGTCTACAAGGAACCCGGTGCCGTAGAGACCATCCTCGATATGCCTGACTTTGATATCGAAGTCATCTGCGATGGTATCCACGTGCCTCCCGTGATGGTCCACCTGGCTTATGCTGTGAAGGGCCGCGAACGTATGGCACTCACCACCGATGCCCTCCTCTACACGGGTACGGTGAACTTCAAGGACCCCACGGGTCACGCTATCGTCGAGGACGGCGTCTGCAAGCTCTCTGACCGCTCGGCTCTCGCAGGTAGTATCGCTACGATGGACCTCCTCATCCGCACCGCCGTGCAGAAGGCTAATATCCCCCTCATCGATGCTATCTACATGTGCTCCTACACTCCTGCCCGCATCATGGGTATTCAGGATACGAAGGGCGCTCTCGAGGCAGACCACGACGCAGATATCCTCTTCCTCGACGAAGACCTCCAGCTGCGCTTCGTCATGCACCGTGGTCGCACGGTCCGTGGCACCGAGTTCTGGGGCTAAGCCTTCCGACTCCGATAGATACAAACACGCAGCGCCCCGTGCCACTACGGCACGGGGCGCTGCGTGTTTTATGTTTGTCCCTATCGCTCCCGAGGCTATGCCAGCAGGCGAGCGAGGATATAACCACCGCCGACGAGCCAGACATACAGCCCGAGGGCGAGGAGGAAGGCCTTAGCACCTGACTGGCGGAACTTGGCAAAGGTCGCATCCAAGCCAATCGCTGTCATCGCCATCGCCAGCATGAAGCCGTCAATGACCTCGATGATATGAGTCAGCTGGTGATATGCTGCGACTTGGCCGATGTGCTCAGCTCCCATGCCCAGTAGCGTATTGATCCCGATAGCGATGAGGAAGTAGAAGGCAAACCAAGGTACTTGTATCTTCCCCGAGGTAGCGCTGTCTGCACTCCCTCGGCGCATAATGTAGCCGAGGATCATCAAGACGGGTGCGAGCAGAAGCACGCGAAGCATCTTCGTCATCGTCGCGATGCCCGCGATGTCTACGCTGGAGCTGTGCGCGTCGGGTGTCATCGCAGCTCCCGCCCCGACGACGTGTGCGACCTCATGTACCGTAGATCCCGTATAGACCCCGACAGCTTGTGGGGAAAGGGCATCTAAGAGCCCTGCACGGTAAAGGAGCGGGTAGCCAAACATCGACAGCGTACCGAAGAGGACTACCGTCGCTACGGCGACGACTGTCTTGTGTGGCTTCGCCCCTACGACGGGCTCAGTGGCGAGTACAGCCGCTGCTCCACAGATAGCCGAGCCAGAGGAGATGAGTAAGCGTTCGTCTTTGTCTAAGCCCAGCGCTCGCCCAAGGTAGTTCCCGAGAATGAGTGTCCCAGCGACGATGATCACGTCGATGAGGATGGCGCCACCACCTACGGCGAGGAGCGTGTCGAAGCTCAAGCGGAAGCCATAGAGCACGATCCCCGCACGAAGGATTTGCTTGCTGGCGATCTTCAGTCCGCCGTCCCAGCTCTCGGGGAACTTGGAGCGTACGGTGTTGGCCAAGATCATCCCCACGATGACACCGAGCACCATCGGGCTGAGGCGCAGGTCGTGGAAGAAGGGCACGAGCGAAAGGGCATGGACAAGGAGGGTCAGGACGACGAGGAAGAGGAGACCATGGATGGTACCTCGAGGGAGGGCTTTCATTGAATTGCTGTCGTGAGTAATAGGTCTTTCGTCCTGCAAAGATACGGCACTCCTCGCTTCCTTATACCAGAGGGTGTATGAATCTATATGAGACTGTTGCATAGAGTCCGCCCCTACTTATTGTACTAAGGCATCGCACGCCCAGCGCCCCAATATGCCTCTCCGAAGTGATACGCAAACCCTTCGCTTTATCGCACGTATTCCTCTTATCCAGCGGAGGAAAAAGTGTCCTTCTCGTGAAGAAAAAAGCGCCTTCACGTAGTGGAATTCTTCTATCTATGTACGTAGTCTTAAAGACCAGGTACGTCAGTCCAAATATCCACGTACGTAGATATTAGAGCTACGTACGTAGTCCAAACTTATTTGTCACTCGTCCACAACTTTTATCCATACGTGGAGCAACGACCTAATATAGGGCACTTCACAAAGCTATACGGAATCAGCCCACCGAACAATATAGGTTCGCTCATCCCCGCTCTCATACTTGGGGTGGATAGGAATATAGGCAGGGGGACGAACCAATATCGGTTCGTCCCCCTGCCTATATGATTTCTTGCCTTATATGGCTTGTGGTATTGATGTGCTTACCTCCGTCCGCCCTTCGCTGGGGCATCGGCCCATTCCCTCAGGTAGAGGCGGGCACACATCTCAGCGTCATCGCCAGCGCGGTGGTGTGTGCCGCGAGTGATCTGGAGTTGGTCGCAGAGGGATGCGAGCGAATTACTCTCGAAGTCGTAGATCTGCCGTGCACGCTTCAGCGAGCAGTCCCACTTCAGTTCCCCAAGCTCGATCTCATAGAGCTCGGCCGTACGCTCCAGGCAGCTGCGGTCGAAGGGAGCGTTGTGGGCGACGAACGTGTCGAACTCCTCCAGATACTCACGAGCAATCTCCTCCCACACGTCGGGGAAGGAGGGCGCCGTGGCGGTATCCTCGGGGCGGATGCCATGCACTTGGATGTTCCAATAGGCATAGGCATTGTCCTCGGGCTGTACGAGCCACGAGCGCGTCTCGACGATCTCGCTATCACGGACGACGCAGATACCCACCTCGCAGATGGAGCTGCGCTTCTGCGTGGCTGTCTCGAAGTCAATGGCGATGAAGTTGAGCTTGCTCATTCCGTAGGGTGATGGGGGAGCTTAGTGCGTGCGGGTCATGTCCTCGGGGACGATGAGGATGAAGTCTGCCATACCGCGGTAGGCTTCTTCGAGAGCCTGGACATCCTCCTGCAGGACGGTCGTGATCGTCACGATGCGCGTCTTGGGAGCGTAGCGACGTAGGTAGGGGATGATGCCACCATTCTGTAGGGAGTGGTAGGAGCCATTGAGGTGGAGGAAGGTGTGCTGAGGGCGGAGGTGCTGGCTGATGCGGTAGCCCATCGTGGCATCCTTGATGGCTTGAGCCTCCTCGAGGTGGCGCTTCTCCTGCTTCTTATCCCCGTGGACGAGAGCGCCCATAGCGGCGAACATCCCCGCGCTCTCCTCCGTGGACTGGAAGGCGATGGGCAGAGGGGGTAGATAGCGCTTGGCCTCGGCACTAAGCGAGTCGAGAGCTGGAAGGCCCTTGCGATTCACCAGATCGGCATAGCGACGGGGGACGTTCGTCGCGATGACTCTAAGGCCATGGTCCTTGGCGAAGTAGACGACGGGGTCGTAGTCCGTCTCATAGTTCGGCCACAGGCGTGCCTCGTCGCCGTAGCTCTTGGGACTGATGGTCTTGGCGAGGTACTCATCGAGGATCAGCTGGATATCTGCCTCGAGCATCTCGAGCCCGAGGGTGAGGTTCTTTCCCTTACGCTGCTGCAGGGCCTCGAGGACACGGAGCTGCATCCAGTGGCTGATGGGATTGTTGTGCAGTTCCCCGAAGAAGACGACATCGGCACCAGCGGCACGTGTGATGAGCTTGTCGAAGGTGACGGGACGCCCGACGGAGTCTACGAGGCGGTAGGCGACGGGCTCGGTGGTCTTCTGCGCTGATGCGGAGAGGGAGAAGAGAAGCCCCGTGAGGAGCAGGGTGAGGGTACGGAGGAGTTTCATTGCTTGGGTACAATCGAATAGATGAGGTGGCGCTGAGGGCTGAGGGTCGTGCGGAAGGCGGTGCGGAGCTCTTCGGGTGTGATGGAGCGAAGGATCTGCTCGTACTGAGCGAAGTCCTCGAGGCGCTCCCCGCTACGCACGAGACCAAGGAGCATATCTTGCCAAGGAGCCAGATCGCTCTCGGTGAGGGCTTCGCGCTTATTGATGAGGAAGGTGCGAGCGATATCGGCTATTTCGCTGGGGCTGGCGAGCTTCGTCTGGAGGTCTTCGACCAGCTCCTCGATGAGCTTGCAGGCCAGGGGAGCATTGCTACTCTTCACAAGCGTCTCGAGGCGGAACCATACGAAGGGCTCGGGCTTCGGGCGGTACTCCATATAGAGATAGGGCGAATAGATGATGCCCGCTTCGGAGCGCAGACGATCAATGAGACGACTTCGCAGGAGCTCACGCATGAGCTTGAGACGTAGACTACCGCGTAGGGTGGGCTCGTAGGTGCCGTAGTAGACGTTGTGCAGTGCCGTCTCGTCGCCAGCATCGGTATCCTCGAGGGTATAGTTCTCAGCCGTGAGCTGCCCCTGAGATGGGAGGGTGGGCTTAGCGGGGCGCTGGGGAAGGTCTGCGAAGATGCTCGAGATCTCCTTGAGGAGAGCTTCGCTGTCGAAGCGCCCGACGACTACGATCGTTATCTCCTCGGTGCGCGTCCACAGGTCGGTATGGAAGTCGATCATGTAGGGGAGGCTGAGGGCACGTGCTTCGGCTTCGGTCTCAGGTTCGCGCTGGGGGATGTAGGTGCCGAGGATGCTATCCAGACGGCGCTGTAGCTTACGCTCAGGGTCACGGGCAAGCATTTGCTCCAGGCGGCTGGGGCGCCCGAGGGCGGAGATAAGTGATTCGCGTGACTCCTCGAAGTCTGCTGTCGCAGCCTCGGGGTGTAGCATCTTCTCCTTCATTAGGCGTAGGAGGCTGTACGTCTTGTTCGTGGGAGCTGTACCGAGGAGTGCACCCCAGTCCATGGCTTCGGTGAGGGTGAGTGCTACGCCGTGGTCGAAGAGGAAGCTATCGAGCTGCTCACGGGGTAGGGTAGCGATACCACCCAGCTCCATGTAGGCCGCGAGCGAAGCCACACGGGGCTGCTCGTCAAGCGGGATGTCACGCAGGCCCGAGGGGTGGTTGATAGCGATCTTCACGATGGAGTCCGCCTCGGGGAGGGGGCGCAGGATGATGCGGATGCCATTGGGGAGGTAGGCTTCCTGCACGCCGAGGTCGGGGTGTAGCTTCGACGAACGGAGCTGTGCCGTGGGGAGCTTCTGTGGGGGAGTGAGGAGCTGTGGGATGGCGCTCTTCTTCTCTTCGGTAGCCTCATCCGAAGGCGGAGTGAAGCTGAGACGGGTGCGCTGGGCGGAGAGTCCACGCTGGATAGCTCGCTCGATGGCGCCACGCTGTGGGCGTGCCGTCTCGGGGAGCTGCGCATTGTGTGTGAAGCTCGCCAGCTTGCTTGGACCCATGAGGTAGCGGTAGAGGCGGTCAAAGGCGGGGCGGAGATCGCTGGCACGTAGGCCGTCGATACGGCGCTCAAGCTCCTTCTTCTCCGCTTCGTCGGTGAGGAAGTGGTCGCCGTGGAGGATCTCATCAGTGTAGTAGTCGCACCAGCCGGCCGAGGGCGTATCGCCTGTGACGACGTATAGGGCGGACTTTGCACGCTCCTTGAGGAGGGTGAGTTCGCGCTCCGATATCGTGCCCCGTCGCAGTACGCTCAGTGCCGAGATAGCCTCGCGGAGATCACGGAGGATCTCGGCCGTGCGACTGCCTTCGAGGGTGAGGGAGAGGTGGCTCGTACGGCCCAGATACCAGCTGTCAGCGAGCTTAGCGCTACGGATCTTATCCAGGCGGTGGCTCCATGCAGCGAGTGCCATACGGTGGACCTTCTCCGTAAAGAGCTCCGAGAGCGTCCGTGTGGGGAGGGTCTTATGGGGGAAGATGAGGTCGAGGGTCGCTGTGCGAATGAGAGTGTCACTATGGCTCTCGAGATGTAGGCCACGCGGGTAGTGCAGCTCTGGCTCGATATAGGTGCGGGCTGGGGTGGTGGGGGCGGTGGTGAAGGTCGCGCGTAGGCTCTTCTCCGCTGCATCGAGGTCGAAGTCCCCGACGAGGACGATGGTCGCAAGGGATGGACTATACCAGCGATGGTAGAAGGCACGTAGGCCGCTCGCCGTCGCACGGTTGATGTCTTGTGCTGTGCCTACGGGGAGGCTACGGCTGTGGATGCCTGTGCCGACCTTCAGTGCATAGAAGGGGTCGGGCTGTACGTAGGCGCGTATCTCCTCCTTGATGATACTACGCTCCTGCTCCACCTCGAGGCTGTCGAGCTGGAGTCCCGTGAGCCAATCGCTGAGGATGAGTGCCGTGCTATCGAGGACGTGCGGCTCATCGGTGGGGAGGGAGATCATATAGACGGTGCGGTCGTGACCGGTCATGGCATTCAGCCCGACGCCGTAGCGTGTGCCGAGACGCTCTGCGTAGCGCTTGATACCGCCCGAGGCAAAGTGCTTCGTTCGGCCGAACGCCAGATGCTCGATGAAGTGAGCGTAGCCTGCTTCGTCGGGACGCTGAACGCAGGAGCCCACACACATAACGAGGCGTGCCTCCATCTTCTTGCGTGGCTGAGCATTGTGTCTGAGGATGTAGCTCATCCCATTGGAAAGCGTCCCTCGTCGCTCTTGGGCGAGAGCGGAGCAGGCGAAGGAGAGGAAGAATAGGGTAAAGAGGAGGGTAAAGAGGAGGGTGAGCCCTATGGAGTGGAATCCCTTCCTCTTCACACGGCTGGTCGGTGTGTACACGTATCTGTCTATTGCCATCAGATGCTACTTTTCGCTAATAGATACAACGCCGTAGGTATGCCCTCCGGTTGTCAATCCGCCAAATATCCCTATTTCTTGGTAGCTCTACGCCCTGCCGGGGTACGAGAATGGAGCCGCAGACCTTGGTCTACGGCTCCATATTTATATCGTGCTTCTGCAGAAGAGAGCATCGGGATCAGAAAAGGAGAGGCGCATCGCCCAGCCGAGCACTCAGCTCTTCGGGCGAAGTTGTGCTGGGGCACTCCTCGTAGGAGAGGCGGAAGGTGCAGCCCTCACGGAAGGCGGAGCAGCCGAAGGCCGCACGGCCTCTCAGAAGGGTACCCTGCTGACACTGGGGGCAGGGGACGCCTGTATCAACGGGAAGCGTGGGGGATGTCTGGGCTGGGGCGGGTGCAGGTGCTGGCTGTGGGGCAAGGACAGACTGCACCAGCTGGTAGAGCATCGCCTTGAGATCGTCGATGAAGACCTGCGTCTCCAGCTCACGACGCTCGATCTGACGGAGCTTGTACTCCCATTCGCCCGTGAGTGCAGCGCTCTTCAAGAGGTCGTAGTTGATGAGCTTGATGAGCTGACGGCCCGTCTCGGTGGCGTGGATCTGGTTGCGCTTCTCCTTGACGATGTAGCCGCGCTTGAAGAGCGTCTCGATGATATTGGCACGTGTCGAGGGGCGCCCGATACCATTCTCCTTCATCGCCTCACGGAGCTCTTCCTGCTCGACGAACTTACCCGCGGTCTCCATAGCACGCAGGAGCGTCGCTTCGGTGTAGTACTTCGGGGGCTGGGTCTGCTTCTCGCGTAGCTCGGGGATGTGCTCGCCCGTCTCGCCTTCGGTAAAGGTCGGGAGGAGTGCTTCGGATGCTTCTCCGCCCTCTTCGCCTTCCTTGGCTTCGCTCGCCTCGGTGGGTGTCTCGGTCTCGAAGACCATACGCCACCCTGGCTCAAGGATTTCCTTCCCCGAGGTCTTGAACTTCACCTTGCCTGCTGTGCCCTCGACGCTCGTCGTGCTGACGAGGCAGTCGGGGTAGAAGGCGGCGATGAAGTGGCGGGCGATGAGGTCGAAGACCTTTGTCTCCGTCTCGGAGAGCCCCGAGGGCGACTGCCCTGTGGGGATGATAGCGTGGTGGTCGGTGACCTTCTTATTGTCGAAGACCTTCTTGCTCTTGCGGATGGGGGCGCCACTGAGGAGTGGGCTCACCAGATTGAGGTAGGGCGGGATGACGAGGCCCCGCAGGATGCCTGCGACCTTGGGATATAGGTCTTCGCTGAGGTAGGTGGTGTCGACACGTGGGTAGGTCGTCACCTTCTTCTCATAGAGTGACTGCACGGTGGCAAGCGTCTCTTCGGCGCTCATACCGAACTTACGGTTGCACGCTACCTGCAGGCTCGTCAGGTCAAAGAGCTTCGGAGCGGACTCCTTGCCGTCCTTCTTCTTGACACTGGTGATGGTGAAGGGTTCGCCCGTGATGCTTTGTAGGGCAGCATCGGCCTTTGCCTTGTCGCTGTACTTGCCCTTGTCGGCGCTGAAGATGACCTCACGGTAGCGGGTCTTCAGCTCCCAGTAGGTCTCGCTCTTGAAGTTCTCGATAGCCTCTTGGCGCTCGACTATGAGGGCGAGGGTGGGGGTCTGTACGCGTCCGATGGAGAGGGGTTGCTTGCGGTCGCTGCCGCCATAGCGGAGGGTATAGAGTCGGGTGGCATTCATCCCGAGGAGCCAGTCGCCGATGGCGCGCGCTAAGCCCGCCTCGTAGAGGGACTGGTAGTCGGAGCTGTCGCGGAGCTTATCGAAGCCCTCGCGGATCGCTTCGTCAGTGAGGGAGGAGATCCATAGACGGCGCACGGGTACCTTACAGCCGACCTTCTGGAGTACCCAGCGCTGGATGAGCTCCCCTTCTTGCCCAGCATCACCGCAGTTGATGACCATCTCGGCGCCTGCTACGAGCTGCCCGATGACGGCGAGCTGCCGCTCATAGTGCTCGATGGGTATGGCCTTGATGCCGAAGCGCTCGGGTATCATAGGCAGGGACGCCAGGCTCCACGCCTTCCACCCCGGCGTATAGTCGTGGGGCTCCTTCAGCGTGCAGAGGTGTCCGAAGGTCCAGGTCACAGCATACCCGTTGCCTTCGTAGTGGCCGATACCTTTGTCGGTCCTACGGACAGTGGCTCCGAGGATGTTCGCTATGTCACGTGCCACGCTGGGCTTCTCGGCGATGCAGACGATCAAGATAGTATGGAGTGAGGGGTGAGACGGGCTGGGGCGATGGTCAATGTGAGTAGGTGCAGCGCAGATGATGTGCCGCAGAGGAGTGCCCTTTCAGTGGGCTGATCTCCGAATGCAATAGGCATAAAAGAGAGAAACATCCCAAGATCACTTAAGTGAATCTTAGAATGCCTCATCAAACAAATACACATCAAAACTATGGAAACCTATTGGAGCGGAAGACGGGACTCGAACCCGCGACCCTAACCTTGGCAAGGTTATGCTCTACCAACTGAGCTACTTCCGCATTTCAAATTTGCTCTGGGAGGTTTGCCTTTCCCTTTTGCACTGCAAAGGTACGACGAAGTTTTGAATTGACCAAATGTTCGGCAAAATTTCTTGCAATTTCTCATCTCGCCTCTCGCCCAAGGTGAGATGATCTGCCTCTTCTCCAGATATAGATGCGGATTACAAGGCCGAATAAAATGGCTTCATTTTGAGGGAATTGGAGCGGAGACCTACAGGAGGGTGGTGTGAACCTATATTGGTCAGCGGGCGAACCTATATAGCTTTACGCAGCGACCTATATTGGTCTGCATCTCGACCAATATAGGTTCACCCGCTGACCAATATAGGTTCGCTCCGCATACCAGTAGTGTTTCATTTGCGAGGAAATAGGGGAGCAAACGCCTTCCCTCTACGCCTTAGAGGTAGGTATATAAGCGTCACGCCCCACCATCCGCTGTGGGATGATGGGGCGTGACGATAGTGGGTGTACCCCCGAGCAGAATCGAACTGCTATCTAAAATTTAGGAAATTCTTGTTCTAT